>JACCDJ011110524.1_pt1 | contig 19888 bp, 10 predicted proteins | sample 7444481 | NCBI WGS metagenome assembly JACCDJ01 (sample SAMN15323435, study PRJNA562643) | freshwater metagenome | isolation source: river surface water | place: USA:Blue River Watershed | collected 2017-08-15 | reverse complement strand
TTGAATTCACTTCAAAAGTGGATTTCTTGCGGATGATTTTTTAGAAATAAAAGGAACTGGTCAAAAAACAGTTGCTAAAAAACAAAAAAATTCTTAGAAGTGAAAAATTGAATTCTCAAAATAAAAAAGAACCTTTTGAGCTCAAAAAATTAACAAGTCTGCAGAGGTTTTTAAATTTTTTTAGAGATCTTAGGTCTTATTCATGTAGAATTTATTTTATTGAAGGAATAGCAAAGTCATTTCACTTTTCTAACTAAGATTTTAAACTTTTAAAAACTTAGAAAAATCTTTTTTTTTCTAAATTATAACACTAAATCTTTCTAACTTTAATAAAAAAATTAAAACTTATTTTTTCCAATTATGAATACAAAATTGAATATTGCTTTGCAAAACAAATCAATTTTTAAAATAAAATCAAAACCATTAAATTTGATTGCCCATTCTTATCTTTTTCGTGAAAAGTATTCAAGGGTTCTAACTTCTTTTGGTTCTGAAGAACAAGAAATGAAATTAAAGAAGACTTTAAGATCTTCTTTGAATTTCCAAAAGTCATATCAATCAAATTCAAAAAAATGGATAACTTTGAAATATCTAAGTCCTTTAAAATTATCGAATTCAAATTTAGAACGTTCTGATTTTTTAAAAAAAGAACCAAAAAGTCTAAAAAAACCACTTCAAGATTTCGATTCACTTGAATCTCCTAAAATTATAGAAAATAAGGAAACTTTGAGTAATTTTCAATCTAATGATTCATTAACTTCTTCTTCATTCGAAAAAATAAATCGTATGAATCAAACTCATAAAAATCAATTTTATACGTCTTATTCAAAAAAAAATGAGATTAAATATATTTCTATTGGTCTAGCTTCTCCTCAAAAAATTAGAAAATGGGCTGAAAAAAGTCTTCCAAATGGTAAAATGGTTGGTCAAGTTTTAAATGCAAATACTTTGCATCATAAAACTTTAAAACCTCAAAAAGGAGGTCTTTTTTGTGAAAGAATTTTTGGTCCTTTAAAAGATTTTTTTTGTGGGTGTGGAAAAAGTTCAAAAATCACAATGGCAAATAAAACTAAAGTTAATAAAAAGAATTCACCTTATCTTGCGTTATTATCTCAAATTCACTCAGATTCTTCTGAAGATGATCTTCAAGGATTTCAAACAAATCAAAAACCTCTAATGCTTGGGAGTTCGGGAAAATTGATTTCAAATAAATTTTGTCCGGATTGTGATATTGAATATACTTGGTCTGTTGTTCGCCGTTATCAATTAGGTTTTATTGAATTAACTTTACCGGTCACACATGTTTGGTATTTAAAAGGAATTCCAAACAATCATATGTCAGTTTTATTAGGCATTAAAAGACGTTATTTACAATCAATTGCCTATTGTTCTGAAAAAATAACATTAGAGAATGGTTTCAATAAGATTGAAATTGAACGAACTCCGGATGAATTATTCGCTTCTTGGCAAAAACTGATTCAAAAATCGACTCAAAAACCTGAAATGACAGATCAAACTTTTGAATCCTCTTTTTTACAAGATAACGAAATTCAAAAAAGATTGAATTCACGTTCGTTTCTTTTAAACTCTGGTAAAAAAACAAATAATAAATCATCAAAGCTTATCGCTCTTAAAAAGAAACGTCAAAATTTAAAAGTTATAAAAAGAGTTAACTCTATAAAAATCTTAGATCTTTATTTCAAATCTGTTGGTTCAAAAAAAACGAATTTGAATTTAGATATTGAAAAAAATTGGATTTTAACAAATTCTTTTAATTCTTTTCAACCTTTTTTAAATAATTTTCCAATTCACTCTTACATTTTAAAAAATTTAGAGATTTCAAGTCAACAAGAAAGTTTATATCTTTCTAATAAAGTTTTTAATTTTTTTTATAAAAACAATGAAATCAAAAGATATTGGTTTAAACTTTGTATGACTTTCCAAGAATCATCGAATAATTTTGTTTTAAATTCAAAGATCAACCAATTAAAAAAAAATTGGTTCATTGCCTTTGAAATTTTATATAAAAAAACTTCAAATTTTAATTATCAAAGATATTTATTCACTCGTTCAGAAACTTATCAATTTCGTAATATTAAAAATTATCCTTTCTTTTTAGATGATAAACGCTCATTTGCGTTTCAAAAAAATTGTCATGAATTTTTAACAAATCAATCAAGTAAAAAGAAATTTTTAAAAAATTATCCTAAAAACTGGTTTCCAACGTCATATCTACTTCATAAGAAACGTTTCTTGTCACTTCATTCGTTTAAAAAAAATAAAGTTGTTTCTTCCAAGGAAAGTTTGTTAAACTTCTTCAAGTTAGCAAATCTAAGTTTAGATCCTGAAGAAACTTTAAGTTTAAAAGAAATCAATTTAAGAAAAAAAAATATCTTGAAAAAAAGAGGTTTCCAGTCTTTTTTTTCTGCTTTTTCTTTAACAGGAAATTGCTTTATTCAAACTTCAAAATCAAATTTTGATGAAATTTGGTTTTTCGTCACAAAACAAACCTTATTAAACCCTTCTAAATTTAGTCAAAAGAATCTGAAAATTTATAATTTGAATCAAAAAACTTTTAATTTTTTATTTTTTTTAATCCATTTAACGTTTTCAGCGACTCGAAAAAATAAAAAATCTGAATTTAAAAATGAAACTTTTTCTTTAGTTCCAAGTTTTTTCGATTCCACTCAAAAATTAGATTGGAAAAAAAATTCGTCAAAAGTGAAAAGAAGTTTAATTCTTTTCTTTTCTAATCTTAAAAAATCTCAAATAAAAAAAGATGTTCGAAATAATAATTATTGTTTTTCATATCGTGAACGTTGGTTTGATGTTGATGCTGATGACGAAGATGAAAAAGAGTGGCCTCTTTTTAGTTTATATTTTAATCCAGAAAATCACTTGTTAAATCGTCCAATTCCTGTTTATAAAAATCGATTTGTTGGTTGGGCACAATCTTCGGATCCAACGAGTCAAGTTGTCAAATCCCCGATTCTTTCTTCTTCTTTAGAAAAACGAATCGAAATGTGGGTTTCTTTATCGATGCTCAAACAACAAAATCAGCTTTTTGTTTCCCAGAATCAGCAAAATGTTAACTTAGCTAAACCCTTAAATTTTTGTTCAGGTCCAGCAGTTATAAGACATCTTTTAAATGAATTTGATCCAACTGAATTAAATTTAGTTTTAATGCAAAATAAAGAAAATATGAAACAACTTTATCAATCAGGGAATGATTCATCGGATTTAAACTTTGATTCGGTGAGTGAGTTTTATAAAGGAAAATTGTATTTAGTTAACAACAATAAAAAATTAAAAGCTGAGTCAAAACAAACTAAAAAAAATTGGCTTAACAAACTTTTCTCAAATGCAGAAAGATATCCAAGATTTATTGAAAGAGAACGTGCTCGTTCTTACAAAAAATTTAATTTATTAATTCGTCATCAAAAATTCGTAAAAAAACTCATTAAAAAATCTTCAGACCCTAAATTTATGACTTTAACACTTTTACCAGTTCTTCCACCCGATTTAAGACCAATTGTCAAAATGGATGGTCAAGTTGCGGCTTCAGATTTAAATCGTCTTTACCAAAGAATTATTTATCGAAATGATCGTTTAAAAAAACTTTTAAATAATTCTGTGATGCGTCATTCTTATTTAATGCACTTTGGATTGAGATTACTTCAAGAATCTGTTGATAATTTAATTAGTAATGGCAAAAGTGGTGTAACGCCTGAAAAAGATTCGAGAGGGCGTTTATTAAAATCATTATCTGATATTTTAAAAGGAAAAGAAGGAAGATTCAGACAATATTTATTAGGGAAGCGAGTAGATTACTCAGGTCGTTCGGTAATTGTTGTTGGTCCAAGATTGAAATTATATGAATGTGGAATCCCTAAAGAAATGGCTTTTGAATTATTTTTACCTTTTTTATTAAAAAATATTCTTAATCAAAAATTAGCAAGAACTATCATTGGTGCAAAAAATCTTATTAAAAAGAATCCAGCCCTTGCTTGGGAATTATTACAAGAAACAATGGAAACTTCTCCAGTTTTATTAAATCGAGCTCCAACTCTTCACAGATTAGGAATTCAAGCTTTTAAGCCAAAATTAATTGAAGGTAAAGCAATTTTATTACATCCACTGGTATGTTCAGCGTTTAATGCCGATTTTGATGGAGATCAAATGGCTGTTCACATTCCTTTAACGGTTGAAGCTCGAGCTGAAGCTTGGAAATTAATGTTATCTATTAATAATTTATTATCACCAGCGACCGGTGAACCTTTAGCTATTCCAAGTCAAGATATGGTTTTAGGGTGTTATTATTTAACAACAAATTGTCATGAAAGAAATATCAGAGCCCAAAAAGGTTCAGGTTTCTATTTCACAAGTTTAATAGAAGTTTTAAAAAGTTATGAAACAAAACAATTAGATTTACATTCAGTGATTTGGTTAAAATGGAACGGTGTCATTGAAAATGGAAATGATCAAGACCAACCTCTTGAAATTCGAGTGAATTCTTATGGAAATTATCAAGAAATTTATCCGACCGTTCAAAAAAATTATCAAAGAAATAATATTTTAATGAATCAATATATAGCAACGACACCAGGAAAAGTTCTCTTCAATTTTATTGTCAGAAAAACATTCCAACTTATCTAAACATTATCAAATGAAACTTTGAGGGGGTGTAACGATTTCACTTGACTTAAATTTCTAAAATTTAAGAATAGAAACTTTCATTTTTCACGAATTTTTTATAAGATTCTTTGAGAGAAGAAAAAAATTCAACCAATTCCATTCTAGGTTCAAAAATTTTTATTTAAATTAAACCTTAAATAAAAATTCAAACCTTCTTTAAAAAAGAAGACGACCTTATTTAAAAGAGAGAAGATCCTATTTTAGGATTTAAAACTTTTAAAAAAATTCAATTCTAAAAAAGCTTAGTTAGTTTTAAAGAATTGAATTTTTTTAAAAGTTTTAAATTTAAACAAATAAATGACTTTGTCCTTGATTTTAATATTATTTGGAACCAATTATTTCATGATAAACTTTGTTTAAGATCTGTTTTTTTTTTAAACTAATCTAAAGAGTTGAAATAATTCGTTTTTAGAAATTTTTTTAAGCTATGAGTTTCAATTTTTTAAAGGCTAATTCTTTTAAAGCCCGTTTCCAAACATTAATGTTATTAACAGTTGTTAGTGGTTTTGGAATGCTTTCTTTTGCACCAGTAGGGGAAGCATACCCAATTTTTGCTCAACAAAACTACGAAAACCCTCGTGAAGCTAACGGACGTCTAGTTTGTGCAAACTGTCACTTAGCAGCAAAACCAACAGAAATCGAAGTTCCTCAAGCAGTATTACCTAACACTGTATTTGAAGCTGTTGTTGAAATCCCTTACGACCAACAAGTTAAACAAGTATTAGCTAACGGTAAAAAAGGTGATTTAAACGTTGGTATGGTTTTAATTCTTCCAGAAGGTTTTGAATTAGCACCAGCAGATAGAATTCCTGAAGAACTTAAAGAAAAAGTAGGAAACTTATACTACACTCCTTACAGCCCAGAGAAAAAAAATATCTTAGTTGTTGGTCCAGTTCCGGGTAAAAAATACAGCAAAATGGTTGTTCCAATTCTTGCTCCAGATCCAGCAACAAACAAAAATGTTGCATACTTCAAATACCCAATTTATGTAGGTGGTAACAGAGGTCGTGGACAAGTTTACCCAGATGGTTCAAAATCAAACAACACTATTTATAACGCTTCAGCAGCTGGAACAATTACAGCAATTTCTCCAGTTCAAAGTAAAAAAGGTGGGTACGAAGTCACTATCACAAAAGCTGATGGTTCAACGGTTGTAGATACTATCCCAGGTGGTCCAGATTTAGTAGTAAAAGAAGGTCAAGTTGTAACAGCTGATCAACCTTTAACAAACAACCCTAACGTTGGTGGTTTCGGTCAAAAAGACGTTGAAATCGTTCTTCAAAACCCTGCTCGTATTCAAGGTTTATTAGCATTCTTCGTTTGTATTCTTTTAGCTCAAGTTCTATTAGTTGTTAAGAAAAAACAATTCGAAAAAGTACAATTAGCAGAAATGAACTTCTAATTTTATATATTTAACGCTTACAAAATAAGCAAAAAAAATCTAATTTTTAAAAATATCACAAAATGTTTCATATAGGGACGACTTTGTGATATTTTTAAAAATTAGATTTTTATCCATTTTTTTTTTTTTTTATTTAATAACCGTAGTTTTTTTTTTTAGATAACCTGACAAATTTATAACTAAGCATCTTAGAAAAACTAAGATTCTTAAAAATTAAGCATAAAGTGACATATCTTTACAGTATTAAGTTAAATTATATATGATCATTCTTACACTAAAGTTTTAAAAATATTTCTAATTATAAATAAGAAATTTACGTATTTTCTTTCTAAGCTTTTTGGATCAATTAAAAATTTAGAATTTTATTTAGGAAAGCTTGAATTTGTTAAGACGAAATGATGAATTGTATAAAATATTATGGAGATGCACGCTATGACTATAGCGATTGGTACTTATCAAGAAAAACGTACTTGGTTTGATGATGCTGATGACTGGTTACGTCAAGACCGTTTTGTTTTCGTAGGATGGTCAGGTCTTTTATTATTCCCATGTGCTTACTTTGCTGTAGGTGGATGGTTAACTGGTATTACATTTATCTCATCTTGGTACACTCACGGTTTAGCTTCTTCATTCTTAGAAGGTTGTAACGTATTAACTGCAGGTGTTTCAACACCACCAAACAGTTTCGGTCACTCTCTTTTATTTGTTTGGGGTCCTGAAGCTCAAGGTGACTTAACTCGTTGGTTCCAACTTGGTGGTTTATGGGCATTTATTGCATTACACGGTGCATTTGGTTTAATCGGTTTCATGCTTCGTCAATTTGAAATTGCTCGTTCAGTAAACTTACGTCCATACAACGCAATTGCTTTCTCAGCACCTATTTCTGTATTTACGTCTGTTTTCTTAATCTACCCTTTAGGTCAATCAGGTTGGTTCTTTGCACCTAGTTTTGGTGTAGCTCCAATTTTCCGTTTCATTCTATTCTTCCAAGGTTTCCACAACTGGACTCTTAACCCATTCCACATGATGGGTGTAGCTGGTGTTTTAGGTGGTGCTTTATTATGTGCGATTCACGGTGCGACTGTAGAAAACACATTATTTGAAGACGGTGACGGTGCAAACACTTTCCGTGCATTTAACCCTACTCAAGCGGAAGAAACTTATTCAATGGTAACAGCAAACCGTTTCTGGTCTCAAATTTTTGGTGTAGCATTCTCTAACAAACGCTGGCTGCACTTCTTTATGTTATTCGTGCCAGTTACGGGGCTTTGGATGTCTGCTCTTGGTGTAGTAGGTTTAGCGTTAAACTTACGTGCATATGACTTCGTTTCTCAAGAAATCCGTGCTGCTGAAGACCCTGAATTTGAAACTTTCTATACTAAAAATATCTTATTAAACGAAGGTATTCGTGCATGGATGGCTGCTCAAGACCAACCTCACGAAAAACTAGTATTCCCTGAAGAAGTATTACCTCGTGGTAACGCTCTTTAATTTACAAGTTTTTTGTTTTCTTTTTTATTTAATTTTAAAAGCTAAATGAAAATTTAGCTTTTAAAATTAAATAAAAACTCACATAACTAAAACTTTTTTTTATAATAGGTTATTTTTTATTTTATAAAGTCCTAATTTTTTAAATTAGCTAAAAACTTCTAAACTTATATAAATTTTGAGTCAGTCAATTATTTTTTTTTCGCCGTTTTAGGTCCTTCAAAGGAGATAGTAAATCTACATACGAATTTTAAAAAATTTCCATTTCCATAGATTCCGTGATTCTTTTTAAAAGAAAACAACGAAACTTTTTATCTAAGCTAAAAAGTTTATAAGTTTTGTTAACAAGTCTTATTGATATAGAGAATCTTTCAGATTCTTTAGAAACTTAATTGAATTCAAAAATTTAGGCAATTTTTTTCTTTAAGAAACTCTTATATTATGGCTGTACCAAGTGTGACCTATTTTTTAATTAAAAAAATAAATTTTCAAAAAAGTGATTTGGTGAATTTATTTAATTAAAATTCAAAAATTTAAGGAATTTTATAAAAGTTTATTTTATTCTTCTTTAATATTAATTAAGATAAGACTAATTTATATTTCAATAAATGTAAGATTTAAGGATTTTTCGTTATAATTTTACAAAAAGTAAAAGTCAATTTTCTTTAAGGCAAAATTCTTTAAAGAACTATTTAATACGAAATAAGTTAAATATTTCTTTAAAAGGATTTAACGGAGTAAATATCTTTAAATTTATTTGGTTTAAATTTGAATGAATTCATTTTATAAAGCATAAAAAGGTATCGTCATCTAGACTTAGACGAAAAACCAACAAAAAATTTTAAATATATTCTTGAGTTTAATTTAAGTCTATTCTTTTTTTGAATTTTAAAATAGGTTAATAAATTATTATTAGTCTAGAAATCAACTTCATATAAATTTCTAGTTTTATAAAAATTTATTAAGGATTTTTTGATAATTTGCTTAATTAAGCAACTGTATTTCAAATTTGAAGTCATCTCGAACGTAGTAAAACGTTCGAGATGACTTCAAATTTTCTTTAAAAATTAGATAAAACATGCTAAAATTTAAAGTGTATCTTTTATTTTTACAAACAAAAGATAATGTTAAAGAAGATATTTAGAAAAAACTTTTTTTAAATTGTTCATTTTTTTTAGTAGAAAAAGCAAAAAAGTCAGTATTATTTGTTTTAATAGATAAGTTTTCTTTCTAGAAAACTAAATTTATTAAGTTTATTAAATTATAAAAAAAATGGATTTTTTTTAATTTTTTTTTCTTTAAAACAATATGCTCGCTTTATTAAAAATTTTAAAGAGTTCTTGAGCCGTATGCGCTTAAAAGTGCATGTACGATTCTACGGGAGGTAACTAGTTTTGAAATGTTTATTGATTTTTATTTAAATCATATCTTTTTAAATTCTGTCAATGACAATTTAAAAACTGAGAAAATTTAGAAAAAATATCATTTCTTTAAGATAAAACCTACCCTACAAAACCAGGACATTTTTCACGTACTCTAGCTAAAGGACCAAACACAACAACTTGGATTTGGAACCTTCACGCTGATGCGCATGATTTTGATAGCCACACAAGTGACTTAGAAGATATTTCTAGAAAAGTATTTAGTGCTCACTTCGGGCAATTAGGTATTATTTTAATTTGGTTAAGTGGGTGCGACACGATAAGACATAAATAAATAAAAAAGAAATAAAAAGAAAATTGAATTGACCCGTAGAAATATGTGTCTTAAGTTATTGACAAATTATTTATTTAAATTTTGAGTCAAGCTAAATCAATTTTATCTTTTTCTTTTTAAAGATCTAAGAAAAAATTGATTTAAATCAATTTAAGCTTTTCTTTAACTTTGTAAGAATTAAAGTTTTTTACAAAAAGATCGCTCAAACAAATTCTCAGGTTTTAGAAAGCTCTGCGTTTAAACTTAGGAGAACTAAGTTGGGCCTTTTAGTTTGTTTAATAATCTAAAAGGTTTTAAAAATCAATAGCCTGTTTAACGAAATACCAAAAATTTATTTGGTATTTAGTCATGAAAATGAGATTTATTAAATAAAAACTTAACTTTTAAGGAATTCTTTATTTAATACTAAAACCCTTCTTTACCAAATTAAAAATTTTTTATTTACTACTAAACTTAGCTTTCCTAAGTGTCTATGTTTCATCCCTCAGTAAACTCTCATAGGGTAAGAGCAAAGCTTGTATCAACTTGGCTCTGCCAATTTGATTACCTAAAGGTACCAGAGAGATGCAAACCAGAAACAAAGTTTTAGTATTTCATAAAGAATCAAAAAATAAAATGTTCATAAAACTGATTTCCACGAATCAATTTTTGATGCTCTGTAGACTCACAAATTTTCTAAAAAAAGAATCTTTGTGCTTTTTTCTTCTTATTTTCATAGAAGATTAACAAAAAATTTTTTTCGAAAAAAGATTTTATTTTGTTTTCTACTAAACTTAGCAAATCTAAGTTTAAAAGCAGAAACAAAGATTCATAAATTTCATGAATCATAGAAAACAAAAACTGGAGGAAAGATCTCATTTGTCGTTTGTTTCAATTATTTATGTTAAACGTGAAATCTTTTTAGTATTCATCTAATTTAAAAAAAATTCAATTTGAATCTAAAAAGAAAGGATCCTCAAAAATTCAAATAGAATCGGAATTGAATAAATCATTTAAATTTATAAAATTAAAAGGAATTAACCAAAGGTTTTTCAATAACTTTAAATGTTTCTTAAAGTTATCTTTTGAAAATTCTTAATAGGGTTAAAGTTAACTTCGATTCATTGGCAAAAACTTGCTTTTTTATATATAAATTCATTTTAGAGAAAGAGTTGAAAATTTTGTTTCATTTCGTTTCAGATTTATATAAAGTTTGATGAAAATTTTGAGGGAATTCGTAAAAAAAAAAAAAATTAACTAAATCCTACTTTTATAAGGGATTCAATTTTTTACATTTTTAGAATAAAAATTTTCGAAGAATTGGTTGAGTCCGTTCTTTATAAATTCACTTAGTCTTATCTTTATTTTTAAAGGAATAAACTTAGCTTGCCTAAGTTTTAATAGATCTAATATCACGAATCAATTCTGTGACCAGCTGATTAAAATGTTGCTTTTAAAGAGTCAATCTCTTTCTTTTTTTATTAAACTAAGGCAGGGTGTATCTCCCAAAAATAATTTCTTGAAACTTATAAAGTTTCAAGAAATTATAAAATTAAAGAAAATTCGTTACTCCATTTTTTATGAAAATAAAAAACAAATAGATGATTTAACGAGTGATTTTATTTTATATTTTTGTTTATTATTGAAGGTTAAAAAAATATCATGTCTAATACTGGAACTACTGGACGTATCCCTCTTTGGCTTGTTGGAGTTGTTGGCGGAAGTGCCGCTCTTACATTATTAGGTCTTTTCTTCTATGGATCTTATACTGGTTTAGGATCATCTTTATAAAAAATAGATTTCTAAACTTAGAAAATCTAAGTTTAGTATTAAACTAAGCTCAAATTAAAAACATTGCTAAGATCCAATAAAATGGACCTTAGCAATATTTTTAATAGACTTTAAAGTTTTTTACGAATTTTTCAAAATTTCTAATACTCTTAGATTTTTTGTTAATCTAAAAAGCTTATAGACTTATATAATAAAGTAAGCTATTTATTATTTACATCTATAAATATCTTTACTATATATAAGTTATATGAAGTCAAAATTTCTTTAAATGAAATTTTTTCTTTTTTAATGGTAAAAACTCATTAAACCAAACAAATTTAATAAAAAAAAGAAGTTGTTTGGTTCTGCTTTGCAGAGCAGAAATCTCTAAACTTAGCAAAGTTTAGAGAAAAAAGGTTGTTTGAAAAAATAGTTCGTTGAATAGTCGACTTCTTTGTAAAAAGTTTTCTTTTATTCAAAAAGTTGGGTTTCCTCTAAATTTAGTGTGAAAACTTAAGTTTATTGATCTTATTAAGCTTCCTAAGAAGCTTAGTTGAGAAAATAGGATTTAACGAAATTATTTTAATACTATAAACTTAGAATAAAAAGCTAAATAATTAGCGTATATAAAATTAGAAACATCATTTATGATTAATCCTTTATTAGAAATTTCGGAAGTTTCTGTAGGACAACATTTTTATTGGAATGTAGGAGAATATCAATTACATGGACAAGTTTTACTAACATCATGGTTTGTTCTTGGAGTTATTTTTGCTTTAAGTTTATTAGGAAACCGTGATTTAAAACAAATTCCAGAAGGTTTACAAAACTTTACTGAGCTAATTACAGAATTTATCCGTGATTTAGCTAAAACACAAATTGGTGAACACGATTATTTAAGTTACGTTCCTTTCTTAGGAACAATCTTCTTATTTATTTTTGTTTCAAACTGGTCTGGAGCTTTAATCCCTTGGAAAGTTATTGAAATCCCAAACGGGGAATTAGCTGCACCTACAAACGATATTAACACAACAGTAGCTTTAGCTTTATTAACATCAATTTCATACTTCTACGCTGGATTTAGTAAAAAAGGTTTAGGTTACTTTAAACGTTATATTTCACCAGCTGCTTTCTTATTACCAATTAACGTTTTAGAAGACCTTACAAAACCACTTTCATTAAGTTTCCGTCTTTTTGGTAACATTCTAGCGGATGAACTTGTAGTTGGTGTACTTGTTGCTCTTGTACCACTTGTTGTTCCAATCCCATTAATGCTTTTAGGTTTATTTACTAGTGGTATTCAAGCACTAGTATTCTCAACACTTGCTGGAGCTTATATTGGTGAATCACTAGAAGATCACCACTAAACTAGATTTTTTTTTTGATTTGAAATTTTTTTTTCGAATTTTTCAAATCAAATTAAAAATTGAAAGTTCAACTTCCCTTTTAAAAAAGAACTCAACTTCCCTTTAAAGGGAAGTTGAGTTCTTTTGTTTAAAAACTAAGAAATATTAATTCAAAGATAAGATGAAGTGATTTAAACTTTGTCTTTTAAAAATTAAATCTTTTATCTCAATTGGATTTACTAGAGGTTGAGAATAAATAAAAAAAACTAAAGTTTTTTTTTTGAGAAAAACAATTCTATATATTTCTTTTTATAGTGAGTCTTAATTTTTTATAATTGCTTTGTTTTATTAAGTCTTTACTGGTTAAATTGTAAAACTAAATTTATTTAGCTTAGAGAAAAAGCATGATTAACTTTTGAATTGTTTTGAGTTTCTATATATTCATCCCTTATGAAAAATTTTACAACTTATTTATCAACAGCACCGGTAGTAGGTCTGATTTGGATTTCATTTACAGCAGGTTTCATTATTGAGATTAATAGATTCTTCCCTGATCCATTAATCTTCTCTCTTTAATTGGATTTCCTTATAATCTAAGATTAGATTTGATTCTTTTTTGAATCAAATCTAATCTTTTTATAAATTCTTTAGAATTATGGATTTTTAGTATTCGATAAGATTGCTTCTTCATTTGATTTTAATCCCTAATTCTCATATAAATGTGGGTGATTTTCTATTCTTTTTACTACACGAAAAATAAACTATTTACTTTGTTTTTTAGTGTAATGAATTAGCTTCGATAAAAAAAGGTTTTTTTGTTAAAGTTTGTAGAGAAGTTTTATCTTTTTAGTTAACCTAATAAATTCCTAACGAACTAATTTTCTATAAAAAAAAAAAAAATGCCAACAATTCAACAATTAATTCGTTCAGCACGAAAAACAGTTGTCGATAAGACAACAGCACCAGCTTTAAAATCATGTCCTCAAAGAAGAGGTATTTGTTTACGTGTTTATACAGTAACTCCAAAAAAACCAAACTCAGCACTTCGAAAAGTTGCTCGTGTACGTCTAAAATCTAAATTTATTGTAACAGCTTATATTCCTGGAATTGGTCATAACCTTCAAGAACACGCTGTTGTACTTGTTCGTGGGGGTCGAGTAAAAGATTTACCAGGGGTTCGTTACCATATTGTTCGTGGTACTTTAGATACTGCAGGAGTAAAAAAACGTTCAAATAGCCGATCAAAATATGGTGTAAAAGCTGCTACAGCTGCTAAAAAATAAAATCTGAATGATTCAAATAAATTTGATATTCTTTGTTTCTGCTTTGCTTTGCTAAGTTTCTGCAAAGCAAAGCAGAAACAAAGTATCCCTTTGGTACCTTTAGGTAATCAAATTGGCAGAGACAAGTGAATTAAAGCTCTAACTCTATGAGAGTTTACCGAGAGATGAAACAGAGAAACTTAGCAAAGCTAATTTTATACGCTAAGTTCAAATGTTCAATTTAGGATATCTAAATTAAACAAAGATTCCTTTCATTGAATTCAAAAATATTAAGAGTCTTTTTAAAATTCTATAAAAGAGGTTTGTTGAATGATATCTTTTTCTTTTTTAAATATAGATAAATAAAGATTCTTTATCCTTCTTTTATAGAAAGAAATTTTATTTTTTTCTTTGTTTTTTTTAGAAGTTGCTTATAAAAATAAGGGAACACTTTTAAATTTGCTAGCTTTTAGGAAATTTAAAAAGAATTACAACTTTAGTTTTACTTAAGTTTGTTTATTTCAAAATTATTAACTTGACTTAATTATGAGTGAAGTTACCTCAAAAGTTCTTCTTTTTCATTCTTTATTGCAAAAATTCGATAAAATTAATGAATAATTAATCCTAGAAAACAAATGGATTAATATTTTTTTATTTTTATTTTTATCTAAAACTCAGTTTAATTTTTCAACATTTAAACTGAGTTTTAATTAAGTTGCTTAACAAAAACATCTTTTAAAATAGAAATAAAAATGCGAAACTTTGTTTCTGCTTTGCAGAAACATATAAACTTAGCAAAGCTAAGTTTAGTAGAAACCTATTTCTACTAAATAATTTAAAAAGGGTGAATAAACAAAAAAGACTAAATAATTCTTTTCGTTTTTTCTTGCTTTTTATTCGCATAAACAAAAAACTACTATTTATACTAAAAAAATATGCTTAGTCCAAAAAGAACTAAATATAGAAAACATCATCGTGGTCAATTAAATGGGAAAGCAAGTCGTGGTAATAAAATTACTTATGGTGATTTTGGACTTCAAGCTCTCGAACCATGTTGGATTACATCTCGTCAAATTGAATCAGGACGTCGTGTATTAACTCGTTATGTTAGAAGAACTGGTAAATTATGGATTCGAATTTTCCCAGATAAACCAGTAACAATGAGACCTGATGGTAGTCGTATGGGTTCTGGTAAAGGTGCTCCAAGCTACTGGGTAGCTGTTGTAAAACCTGGTAAAGTTATTTACGAAATTACTGGTGTGAATGAACAAGTGGCTCGTCAAGCTTTACGAACTGCGTCTTATAAAATGCCTGTTAAAACAAAATTTTTAATGAAAGAGGCTTCTAAATAAAGAAAACTAAAAAAATCCAGTTTAGCAAAGCTAAATGAGTGAATATTTTTAAATAAAACTTAAGAATGTTCATACAAATTTTTTTACTTAAAAATTTAGCAAAGTTCAAAATAAAAGTTCTAAATTAGGCTTATATTTCTTTTGTCTCTAAGGAAAAAAGGCGAAAGTTTTTAAAAGGGTTTTGAATTTTGAATTCATTAACCTTCGCCAATCCTTAAATATTTATCTTATTTTCTGAATGATGAATTTAAAGTTTATGTTCAAATGAACTTTTTTATATTTTTATAAAAAAAACTAATTATTTATATGATTCAACCTCTCTCATATCTAAACGTTGCAGATAACAGTGGAGCTCGAACTTTAATGTGTATTCGAGTTTTAGGCTCGAATTCTGGAAACATTGGTGATAATATTATTGCTGTTGTTAAAGATTCTCTTCCAAATATGCCTACAAAACGTTCAGATGTTGTTCGTGCCGTTATTGTTCGTACACGTAAAGCTTTAAGAAGAAAAAACGGAATGACAATTCAATTTGATGACAATGCTGCAGTTATTATTAATAAAGAAGGAAACCCTAGAGGAACTCGTATTTTTGGCCCAATCCCACGTGAATTACGTGATAAAAACTTTACAAAAATTGTTTCTTTAGCTCCTGAAGTTCTTTAAAAATAAAAAATTTTTTAAAACTGAAGATAGAAATCTTAGATTTCTTCTTTTAATTTTATAATTTTAACTTATTTAGATTAGCTAAAAAAACTTAAAAAATCGAAATTCTATAAGTTTTTCAAAAACTTTTTAAAAGTTTAGCCTAATTAAATGAAACCTATCTTAAGTTAGATAGAAAAATTTTAAATCTTTTTTTAATAAATAAATTGTTTAGAGAAAAAAAAAGGTCAAAAAACAATTGTTGTCTCAACTTATTTAGCAAGAGCTAAATAAATTGATAAGTTTTTAAATTAACTAAAAAACTAAAATTTAAAAATCATTTTTGTTTCTGCAAAGCAGAAAAACTTAGCAAAACTAAGTTTAAAACAGAGATTCATTTATTTTGGAATCAAAAAAAATGAATTTCAATCTTTAGAAGCTTTCAAGTCCCGGAGGGATTTAAAAACTTTAATTTGCTGCGAAGTTAAGATCAACTTTTTATTTTTTCTGAGATGAGTTTAAAAATGAGAAAGTTCTTAAAAGGACTTTAGAAAATATATAAAAAAAAAAATGACACAAAGATTGAAAAAACAATATCTTGAAACAATTGTTCCAAAATTACAAAATGAATTTAAATATAAAAATATCCACCAAATTCCTAAAATTGAAAAAATTGTAATCAACCGAGGAATTGGTAGTGCTTCTCAAAACCAAAAAATGGTAGATGCAGCATTAAATGAACTTGGACTAATTTCAGGGCAAAAAGGAATTATTACACGATCAAAAAAAGCTATTGCTGGTTTCAAAATTCGTGAAAAAATGCCAGTTGGGGTTGTTGTAACTTTACGAGGTGAACGTATGTACGGGTTTTTAGATCGATTAGTCAATTTAGCTCTTCCTCGTGTACGAGATTTCCAAGGAATTAGTAAAACAAGTTTTGATAGAAACGGAAACTATAGTTTAGGTTTAGAAGAACAATTAATGTTCCCAGAAATTGAATTTGATAAAATTGATCGAGTTCGTGGGATGGATATTTCGATTGTAACAACAGCGAAAAACCAATCTGAATCATTATATCTTCTAAAAGAATTTGGTTTACCTTTCAAATCTTAATCGAAAGCTAAGCTAAATAAAATTTTTGTAAAAAAGAGAACAAACCTAAGAACTTGTTATTTTTAAAGAAGCTAAAAAAGTTTTTAGGTTTGTTAGTTTTAAAAGCTTTTAAAGCTTTTAAATTTTTTTTTCAGACTCAAAAATGAGTCATTTTTAGAGTTTTTTCCATTTGTTTTAACAAAAAAATCAATTCGAACTTTTTAAAAGTTATGATATTTTTAAAATTTAGCAAATTCAAAACTAAGTTTAAATCTCAATTAGATGAACTTTTTTTAGAATGAACAAACAAATTTTTGATTTAGCATATCTTGTCACTATGTTAAACAAACGTGATTTCATTTTTTCACAGTAAACTTAGTTTTATTAAAATTTTTAGCTCGTCTAAAAAAGTAAAAAAAAAAGAGATGAATTAAGCTTTGGGTTAAAACAAAAAATGAGACTTTATTAGAATGAATAATAAATAATTATAAAATAAAAGAAATAATAATAATTATGGCTTTTTCTGGGAATAAAGGTGTCATCAATGACCGTATCAGTGATATGCTAACACGTATTAGAAACGCAAACTTAGCTAAAAAATCAAGTGTTAGCATTCCAAAAACAAAAGTAACATTAGAAATTGCTCAAATTTTAGAAAAAGAAGGTTTTATTGAAAACTTACAACAATCTTTAGAAGATCAAACTCTTTTACTTTCTTTAAAATACCGTTCAAAAAAAGTAGCAAAATTAAGAACAAAAGAATCTTGTATCACAAATTTAAAACGACTTAGTAAACCAGGACTTCGAATTTATGTTAACCACAGACAAATTCCTAGAGTTTTAGGAGGAACGGGGGTGGTGATTTTATCAACACCTAGTGGTTTAATGACAGATCGAGAAGCGCGTTCTCGTGGAATTGGTGGAGAGTTATTATGTTCAATTTGGTAATAAGTTTTATTTCAAGTTTCATACATTAAACTGTATGAAACTTGAAATAATAATTTTTGTATTAAATTGTTTATTTGATTTTGAAATTCAATTTTCGTATTAGAAAGGCAAATTTAGTTTAAAAAGCTTAATTCAAATAAAAAGACAATAGACAAAAGAGTTTTTATAAATTATATTTTAACTATTATTCAAATTTCAATCTAAATTTGAATTCGTTACTTTCTTTAAAAAAGAAAGAAAGACATAATAATAAAATTGTATATATAAGTTTTTGTAAGATTTTTAAGAAAATTTCGTGCAAACTTTAATCACGAATATTTAAGCGTTGCTGTTTGGATTTAGTTTGAAAAATTTGAGTTCTTTTTTTTCAAAAAAAGTCTTTAAGTAAAAATTTTTTATTTAGAAATTATTTGAAAAGACTAACTTGATTCATTCAATTATAGAATTCTCAAAGTTTTTTTTTTTAAATCTGTAATTGTTATTTTATGGAGAAATCCCATGACAATTCGTACACCGGACCGTGAAGCTAAAAAAGTAAAAATTGCGGTTGATCGCAATACAGTTGAAACAAGTTTTGAAAAATGGGCGTGCGACCTGAAATAGGAATTAGACAAAATTCATTATTTATGTAACAATTTCAGATAGAAATTTCAAATAAAACTTGGGCTTTATTTCTGAAATTTATATGCCCTCTGTAGGGTTTATTTATTAAAATTATAAGTTTGTAAATTTTCATATAAGTTTGAATACAAACTTATAATTTTAATAAAATTATTTTTTGATTTATTTTCTTAGATTTTAAAAATCATAATTTCTTTTTTGCTTATGAGATTTTTAGTTCAACTAAAAAATTTCATGAATTTTTTTTTTTTAGTCAAACGCTTGTTTTAAGAAAGATTTTCTAATCAAAGTCTTATTGTGATTCGATATCTTCCTAGAGAAAAAAAATTTTAAATCTTATTTAAAATTTTTTATTTTTTTAATTTATTTGACTTAAGAAAATGAAAGTTAAAATAAATTTGTTTTCATTATGCTACAGTTAACATTCGTTCTCTAAACGCCTTATAATAAAATTGAAAGCTTTTTGTTCGATTTCGATCTCATAATTTTAGATCAAAATCTCTGTTAAATATTTTCAGAGAAGCTTACAAAAAGAATTCTTTTATAAATTAAATTTATGGGAATTTCATTAGTTCTTTTTAAAAGATCTTGTTTCAATTCTAAAAAAATTAAAAAATCCTTTTATTTAAATCTTTTAAACCTTTCTAGAAAAGATTTTGCAATGCAAAAAAGCAGCTTAAAGTTTTATTCTTTTTTTCAGAGAAAAAGTCTTAAGAAGAAAACAATTCGTCCTTGGATTCGAATTTATTTTTTAAATCAAGAAATTCAATATCAAATCTATAAAAATCATAGATTTTCAAATCAAAATCATGCAATTTTTGAAAAAATAGCAAAGATTAGTTTATTTGGTGAATTGAATATTATTTATTTTATTTTAAATAAATTCTTTATGAAATTGAGAAATTCCTCAACTCTAAAAAAAGAAAGTAGAAAAACAAAGACTACCTCCAATTTTTTTTCGAATGAGCTTTTTTTTAATAAAAATTTAGCTAAGAGTAGTTTTAACAAAAATTTATTTTTCTTAGACATAAATTTATTCAAATATTGGTTTTTTTATTTTTTTAACAAAAAAAATAAAAATGTAGATTTGGATCAAACTTTTATTAAAAGTTTGAAAGAATTTTCTTCGCAAGAGGTATTTTATAGATCCTCATCCTCACTTTTATCCTATAAAAAAATAAAAACTCTTTCTCGAATTCAATTTTTAAAAAAAAATTCTCATCGATTATTCAATAATAATTTTAATAACAGTTATAAATTTACCTTTTTTAAACAAATGAAATATGAGTATGGTAAATCTACTTTTGTAAATTCACAATTGATAAAAAAATCTTCATTTTTAATAAAAAAATTATTTTATAAAATTTATTTTTTTAACTTTCTTCAAGCTTATTTTAAAACTCAGTCATATTTTAAAATGATGACACTTGATAATAATGAAAAGTCAATTCTTTCTTTTTACGATAAAAATTCTGAATCTTATAAATTTAAAACTCTTAAATTTAACTCCAATTCTTTATTCTTAAAAAAAATTGCAAAATTGAATTTTGAATTAACAAAAAAGAAAAACCT
>JACCDJ011630684.1_pt1 | contig 19892 bp, 17 predicted proteins | sample 7444481 | NCBI WGS metagenome assembly JACCDJ01 (sample SAMN15323435, study PRJNA562643) | freshwater metagenome | isolation source: river surface water | place: USA:Blue River Watershed | collected 2017-08-15 | reverse complement strand
GACGCGGACGGCTGGCCGGTCATGGTGCTCTGCGTCTCGGCCGTGGGGCTCGCGGCCGGCACACCCGCCGCCGGGCTCCCTGGCCGTCCGGCGCCCTGCGCCCCAGTGGTCTCGGCCGGCACCCCCAAGGCGATGCTGACCACGGCGAGTCCGACGCGGCCGACACGCCCGTGGCGGGAGGGACGGGACGTCACGACACGTCGATCGGACGAGGACACGCGGGTGGCTCCAGGTTGGGGTGGACGTATCATACACCGATGCACCCCGATGCCTCAGACCGCGGCCCGTCGATGACCCCCGTCCGCCTCGACAAGTGGCTCTGGGCCGCGCGGTTCTTCAAGACGCGATCCCTCGCGACTGAGGCGGTCGACGGCGGGAAGGTGCAGGTGAACGGCGACCGCGTGAAGCCGGCGAAGCCGGTCCGACCGGGCGACGAGATCCGGCTCCGTCTGGGACCGTACGAACACGTGCTGCGGGTGCTCGGGACCGCGGAGCGACGTGGCCCGGCCACGGTGGCGGCGACGCTCTACGAGGAGACCGAGGCCTCGCGGACCGCGCGGGAGCGCCTCCACTGGCAGCTCACCGCCGCGGCGCCGGCGCTCGACCCGGAGAAGGGTCGGCCGACGAAGAAGGACCGCCGGACGCTGGACCGGTTCCGCGACCGGTGAGCAGGCCCGGCGGGTGGCGGGAACGGGCGGGCGCAGATTAGCGTTCGGACACCATCGCACCGTCCTCCGGAGATCCAGGTATGTCGGGCAGCACCGCACCGCACGATCCGAACAAGCTCGGCTGGGGGTTCGCCGCCGTGATCATCGTCCTCGCCGTCGTCGCGAACGTCGCGGCTTACACGATCCACAAGGCCACGTATCTCAAGCCTGACGCGCCGGCTGCCGCTGAGGCCGCCGAGCACTGACCGCGGTCGCACGCGGTGGCCGCTGACGAACGAGGGGGGCGGACCCGACGGGTCCGCCCCCCTGTTGCAACCATCTCCGACGACCGTCCGCCGTCAGGTCTTGTGACGGAAGGTGATGCGACCGCGACTCAGGTCGTACGGCGACACCTCGACCGTCACGCGATCGCCCTGCAGCACCCGGATGCGGAAACGCCGCATCTTTCCCGCCATCGTCGCGAGCACGTCGTGTCCGTTCGAGAGCAGGACGCGGAACGTCGCGCTGGGGAGCACTTCACTGACGGTGCCTTCGAGTTCGATCGCTTCTTCTTTGGCCATGTGATCCGGAACGGGTGAAGCCGAAAGGTACCCGGCGCCCGGAGAGGGCGGGAGTGGGGCACCCTCCATCCGCCGCCGACCCAGTCGGATGACCGATGCAGCGGCAGCCGGAGGAGCACCCGGCGCCTTGTGGGATCGTGCCGGCCACAGGTACCCTCCCCTCATGGACCCCCTCGAGAGCGTCGCCGTCCTTTTCGGCATCGTGAGCGTCTGGCTCAGCACGCGCGAGCACCTGCTCAGCTGGCCCACCGCCATCGTGAACGTCTCGCTCTACTTCCTCGTCTTCCGCGAGGCGCGGCTCTACGCCGACATGGGGCTCCAGGTCGTCTATCTCGTGCTGTCGGTCTACGGCTGGTACGAGTGGCGCTTCGGTGGCGCGGACCGCACCGAACTCCCCGTCGCTCGGGCAACGCGCCGCCACACGTGGACGCTCGGCGCCCTCGGCCTCGTCGGCACCATCGCGCTCGGCACCCTCCTCGCGCGCACCACCGACGCCGCCCTGCCCTACCTCGATTCGGCGCTCGCGGTCACGAGCCTCTGCGCACAGTGGATGATGACGCGGAAGCTCGTCGAGAACTGGCTCGTCTGGGTCGTCGCCGATGTGGTCTACGTGGGGATGTTCGCGGCGAAGGGGCTCTGGCTCACCGCCGGGCTCTACGCCGTGTTCCTGGGGCTCGCCGTCTCCGGATACCGGACCTGGCTCGCATCGTGGCAGCGCCGTACCGCGTCGTCCTGATCGGCCCCGAGAGCACGGGGAAGACCACGCTCGCGCGGGGACTCGCCGCCGCGACGGGGGGGCTCTGGGTCCCGGAGGCCGCTCGCCTCCTGGCCGAGCGCGCCCCGACAGGGCTGAGCGCCGCGACGGTGGAGCCGATCGCCCGGCTGGCGCTCGCGCTCGACGACGGCGCCCGGGCGAGCTCGGCGCGGACGGTGGTGTACGACACCGACCTCGTGAGCACGGTGGTGTATGCGCGCCACTACTACGGCACCTGTCCGGACTGGATCCTCGCGGAGGCCCGTGTGCGGCGCGCCGACCGGTACCTGCTCTGCGTCCCCGACCTGCCGTGGCACGCCGACGGCATCCGCGATCGTCCCGCGGCGCGCGCGACGCTGTTCCGCGCGTGCCTCGAGACGCTGGACGCGATCGGCGCCCGCCCCGCGCTGGTGAGCGGGACGGGCGCCGGTCGGCTTGTCGCTGCGCGCGCGGGGCTCGCGGACGGCGGCGCGGTTACGCGCCGACCGTGTTGATCATGTCGAAGATCGGGAGGTACATCGCCACGACCATCCCGCCGACGACGACGCCGAGGAAGACGATCATCACGGGCTCGAGGAGGGAGAGGAGTCCGCTGACCGCCGCGTCGACCTCCTCGTCGTAGAAGTCGGCAATCTTCGAGAGCATCTCGTCGAGGCCGCCGGTCTGCTCGCCGACCGCGATCATCGAGATGACCATCGGCGGGAAGACCTTGCTCTTCTGCAGCGGGGCCGAGATGGTGTCGCCACCGGCGATCGAGGAGCGCGAGGCGAGAATAGCATCGGAGACGACGCGATTGCCGGCGGTCTTCGCCGTGATCTCGAGGCCGTCGAGGATGCTCACGCCCGAGCTCAGCAGGGTACCGAGCGTGCGCGTGAACCGGGAGACGGCGGACTTGCGGAGGACATCCCCGAGGATCGGCGCGCGGAGGAGGAGTCCATCGATGACGAGCTGCCCCCGCGACGTCGCATAGTAGCGCCGGAACGCCTGGAAGCCGACGAAGCCCGCCACGATCAGCGCCCACCAGAAGCCCTTGAGGAACGCCGACATCGCGATGACGATGCGGGTCGGGAGCGGGAGCGCGAGACCGACCGAACTGAACATGTTCTGGAAGGTCGGGATGACGACGATGAGCAGGACGGCGATCGCGCCGCCCGCGACACTCATGATGACGCCGGGATAGAGCATCGCCCCCTTCACCTTCCGCACGAGCGCGTCGTTCTTCTCCATGAACGTCGCGAGACGCATCAGGATGGTGTCGAGGATGCCGCCCGCCTCGCCGGCCGCCACCATGTTCACATAGAGCTCGGTGAACGCGTTCGGGTGCTTCGCGAGGGCATCGGCCACCGTGTGCCCCGACTCGACGTCGAAGACCACCTGCCGCGTGACGGCCTGCAGGGTGGGGTTCTCCGACTGCTTCGAGAGGATGTCGAGGGACTGCACCAGCGGCAGCCCCGAGTTGATCATCGTCGAGAACTGCCGGGTGAAGATCACGATGTCGCGCATCGGAATCGACCCGGAGAGTTTCGCCTTGGTGGGCTCCTCGACCTTGATGACGGTGAGCTTCTGCCGGCGGAGCTGCGCCATCACCTCGTCGCGCGAAGCGGCCTCGAGGGTGGCGGAGCGGATCTCGCCCTGCGCGGTGCGGGCGGTGTACGTGAAGATGGGCATGGCGGCGGTGGAGTGGGCGTCGCGTCAGCGGCGCGGCGGAAGGCCGCTGCTGGCGCGCGGGGCGGCGGGGGCGCCACCGGGAGTGTCGTCGATGGCGGTCTTGCCGATCATGCGGAGGAACTCCGCCGGGTCGCTCGTGACGCGCAGGCACTCCTCCTCGCTGACGTCCTTCGCGAGGTAGAGCTGATACAGGGCATCGTTGAGCGTCTGCATCCCGTGCTTCTTCCCCGACTGCATCATCGAGTAGATCTGGTGGATCTTGTCGTCGCGGATGAGCGCGCGGATGGCCGGGGTCACGACGAGGATCTCCGCCGCCATCGCCCGGCCGCTCCCGCTGCGCTTGGGCAGGAGCGTCTGCGTCACGATCCCCTCGAGCACGAAGGCCAGCTGCGCGCGCACCTGCGACTGCTGATGGCTCGGGAAGACGTCGATGATCCGGTTGATCGCCTCGGCGGCGCTGTTGGTGTGGAGCGTGGCGAGCGCGAGGTGACCCGTCTCCGCGATGGTGAGCCCGGCCTGGATGGTCTCCAGGTCGCGCATCTCCCCCACGAGCACGACGTCGGGGTCCTCACGGAGCGCGGACTTGAGCGCCGACTGGAAGGACTTGGTGTCGGTGCCGACCTCGCGCTGGTTCACAATGCACCCCTGATGCCGGTGCACGAACTCGATCGGGTCCTCGACCGTGAGGATATGCCCCTTCCGCTCGCGGTTGATCTTGTCGATCATCGCCGCGAGCGTGGTCGACTTGCCGGAGCCCGTGGGCCCGGTCACGAGCACGAGGCCGCGCGGCCTCTCCGCCAGTCGCGCGATCACCGGCGGCAGCCCGAGGTCGGCGACCGTCTTCACGTTCATGGGGATCTGCCGCATCACGATCGCGACGGCGCCCCGCTGCTTGAAGCAGTTCCCGCGGAACCGGGCGAGGTTCTGGATCCCGAACGAGAAGTCGAGCTCGTCCTCGAGCTCGAAGCGCTTCTTCTGGGCATCCGTCAGCACCGAGTAGGCGAGCCCCATCGTGTCCTTCGGCTGGAGTACGACGTCGACCTTCGAATCGACGATGTCACCGTCGATGCGCAGCTTCGGCCGCTCCCCGGTGGTCAGGTGCAGGTCCGAGGCGTTGCGCTGGATCATCTCGTCCAGCAGGAGACGCAGGTTGACCTGCGTGCCCGAGGGGCTCACGGGGAGGGTCATACGGGGTCTGGTGGGCGAATGGAGGGGAGCGGGATCAGGCGCTGGTCTCGCGGACGACCTGCTCGAGCGGGACGATGCCCTTCCAGACCTTCAGCAGGCCGTCCATCCGGAGCGTGAGCATCCCGCCGGCGATCGCTGCCTCGCGGATCTCCGCGGCGCCGACGCTCTGCAGGATGAGCCGCCGCAGCTCCGGCGTCATGAACATCACCTCGTACGCCCCCTGCCGCCCCTTTAGCCCGGAGCCCGCACAGGCGTCGCACCCCTTTCCCTTGAAGTAGGGCATCTGCACAACGCGCGTGTCGAGGGTCGTGGACGCCAGCGCGCCGCGCGACACCTCGGGTGCCCGGGCGATGAGATCCCGCACCGCCTCGGCCGTGAACTGCAGGTCGCGCAGCGTCGTGGCCGGCGTGATCTTCGCGGCCGCGAACTCGGCGTCGTCGGGCGTGTAGGCGGTCACGCACTTCGTGCACACGCGCCGCAGCAGGCGCTGCGCCAGCACGAGATTGAGCGCGGAGCTCACATTGAACGGCTCGAGCCCCATATCCATCAGGCGCGTCACCGTCTCCGCCGCCGAATTGGTGTGCAGGGTCGAGAGCACGAGGTGGCCCGTGAGCGCAGCCTTGATGGCGATCCCACCCGTCTCGAGATCGCGGATCTCGCCGACCATGATGATGTTCGGGTCCTGGCGCAGGAACGCCTTCAGCGCCGCGGCGAAGGTCATCCCGATCTCGTTCCGCACCAGGACCTGGTTCACCCCGTAGAGGTTGTACTCGACGGGGTCCTCGGCGGTCATGATGTTCGTGTCGATCGCGTTGACCTTGCTGAGGCAGCTGTACAACGTCGTCGTCTTGCCCGAGCCCGTCGGGCCGGTAACGAGCACCATCCCATAGGGATTGGACACCGCCTCCATCAGCTCGCGCTCCGCGCGCGGCTCGATGCCGAACGTCTCGAGGTCGAGCGAGAGGTTCCCCTTGTCGAGGATCCGGAGCACCACCTTCTCGCCGAAGAGCGTCGGGAGCGTCGAGACGCGGAAGTCGATGACCTTCTTGCCCATCTTGAGCTTGATGCGCCCGTCCTGGGGCACACGCCGCTCGGCGATGTTGAGTGCCGCCATGATCTTGAACCGAGAGATCAGCGCCGGCTGCATCTTCTTGGGCGGCTTCATCACCTCCTGCAGCGCGCCGTCGATCCGATAGCGCACCCGCAGGTCGTGCTCGAAGCACTCGAAGTGGATGTCTGATGCCCCCCGCTTCACCGCATCCGTGAGGATCGCGTTGATCAGCTTGACCACCGGCGCATCATCGACGGCCGCGGCGAGCGCCGTCGCCGACATCTCCTCCTGCTTGTCCTCGACCACCTCGACGTCCGACTCGGCATCGAACCCCTCGATCTCCGAGAGGAGCGCCGACATCTGCTGGTCACCGACGTCGAAGAGCTTCTCGAGGATGTTCTTGATCGTGAACTCCCCGGCGATCACCGGGAAGATGTCGTACCGCGTGATGAACTTGAGGTCCTCGACCACCCCAAGGTCGGTGGGGTCCGCCATCGCCACCGTCAACGTCCGTCCCTCGCGCTTCACCGCGAGCACGAGATGCTTCATCGCGATGTCCGCGGGAATCAGCTTGGCGACCTTGGGATCGACCTCGACCTTCGCGAGGTCGACCGCGGGCAGCTTGAACTGCCGGGCGAGGCACCGGACGAGATCGAGCTCCTGCAGGAACCCGAGCTTCACCAGGTTGAACCCGACACGCGTCCCGCTCTGCCGCTGTTCATCAAGGGCGCGCTGCAACTGCTCGCGCGTGATCAATCCCTCGGCGAGGACGACATCCCCGAGACGGGCCGGACCGGAGGCAGCGGTGGTGGACATGCGTTCGGGGAAGCTGCGGGTGCCTTTATAGTTGTGTCAAGGCGAGCGCCGAGGCCCGCGCGGGGAGGAGACTCCAGCGCCGGGACGCGGCACCCCGGAGAAGATCACGAGCCCCTCAAGTCGCCGCCACAGCGCCGGCCCGACGCCCCGCACGCGCTGCAGCCCCTCGCCAGATCCGAAGGGGCCGATCGCACCCCGATCGGCGACGATCCGCGCCGCCAACGCCGGACCGATCCCCGGCAGACGCTCCAACGTCGCGGAGTCCGCCCGATCCACGTCGATGGGTCCCGCCGGTGACGGCGAGGCCCTCGGCGATGGCTCGAGGCGAGATGGGACGGGACGGCGCGAGGTCGAGCCCACCCTCGACCGTTCGCCGGTGGGCGCGGCGGCGGGCCGCGAGGTCGATGCGCCGGCACGCCGTGCAAGGGCGGAGTCGACAGCCGCGAGCTGCGTCGCCAGGGCCCGCGCCTCGCTTGGCGTCGGCCCTGCGGCGCGACCGTCCCACGCCCGCACGGCAGTCCCCACCGCCGTCACGAGCGCTAGATAGAGGAACGCCTGTCGTTCGGCGGGCGTCGGCACCGCGGCAGGATCCCACCGCACCACGCGCGCGAGGACATCCGCGCACCGCGGCCATCATCGCGATGCCCGCCTCAGCGCTCCAGGTCCCGCAGCACCGCCATCGCCACCTCGCCCACGAGCTGCAGCGTCCGACCCGAGACCTTGTCGAGGGTGTCGTCGACGGTGTGGTGCCAGGGATAGTCGAGATCGATCACGTCGATCACCCGCAACCCCTTCGCGAGCAACGGCACGTGGTCGTCGGTGATGCTCAGCCCCGCCCGGTTGGTGAAGGCGGCACCGTGACCGAGCCGCTGTGCCGTCGCCCAGACGCGCTGCACGACCTCGGGGGCCCCACGGACCGAATTCGCCTCCTGCTCGAAGACGGGGAGGCTGTCGCCCACCATATCCCAGAGCACCCCGAAGAGCGGCGCATACCCCGGTTCCGGGAGGTGCTCGGCGAAGTAGCGCGACCCGATCAGGACGTCGGTGTCGGTGTCGAAATCGCCATAGTCCTCGCCATCCACCAACAGGAGGTCCACGCCGATCGCCGGCGGCGCACGCCGCAGCTGCCGCGCGACCTCCAGAAGGATCGCGACCCCCGACCCCCCGTCGTTTGCGCCGGGCACCGGCGCCGTCGGCTGCGCCGATCCGACCGCATCGGCGCGTGGCCGCGAGTCCCAGTGCGCCACGTACAGCACCCGTTCGGTCGCGGTCGGCCGGAAGCGGGCCAGGATGTTCCGCATCGGGAGCGCTGCGCCGTCCGCCGTCCGGTGCGTCCACGCCTGCACCACCACGGTGTCGGCGCTCGCGCGGAGCTGGGCCACGAGCCAGTCCCCGGCAGCGCGGTGCGCCGCCGTCCCCGGGACCCGGGGCCCGAAGGCGACCTGCGCCCGGACCGCCTCGAGGGCCGCCTGCCCGTCGAAGGCGGGCCGCACCGTCTCAGCCGGTCGGGCCTCGGCGTCTCCCCCGCCCCGTCCACAGCCCAGCAGGCCGAGGAGGAGGACGGACGCGCTCAAGGGACGGAACCGCACGGGGGCCTCCGGGTGGAAGAGGGGCGCGCGGGAGTGGGACGCACCTTGCCCGACGCGCGCAAGTGAGTGGAATATACGAGGTTGGCCCCTTCCCACGTGCATCGACCCGCCGCCGAGTGAAGATCGTCTCCCGGTACATCCTGAAGGAGCATCTCGGCCCCCTCGCCTTCGCGGTGTCGGCGCTCACCTCGCTGCTGCTGCTGAACTTCGTCGCGAAGCGGCTCGGTGACCTCGTGGGGAAGGGGCTCCCCTGGCAGGTGATCACGGAGTTCCTCGTACTCTCCGTGCCCTTCACCCTCGCGATGACCCTGCCGATGGCGGTGTTGGTCGCGACGCTCCACGCCTTCTCGCGGTTGGCGTCGGAAAACGAGATCACCGCCTTCAAGGCCAGCGGCGTCAGCATGCAGCGCCTCATGGTGCCCGTGATGCTCGCGTCCCTCGCGCTGACGTTCGCGATGGTGCTCTTCAACGATCAGGTGCTCCCTCGGGCGAACCATCGCCTGGCGACGCTCCAGTCGGACATCGCACGGGTGAAGCCGACCCTCGCGCTGCAGGAACAGGTCATCAACGAGGTGGTGCCCCGGACGCTGTTCCTGCGTGCGGCGCGGATCGCCTCGGGCACCAACCAGATGCGCGACGTCACCATCTACGACCTGGGGGATCCGTCGCATCGGCGGAGCATCGAAGCCGACAGTGGCGTGGTGGCGCTCTCGACCTCGGGCGAAGACCTCATCCTCACGCTCTTCGACGGCACGACCACCGAGGTCGACGCGGAGCGCCCGGCCCGGCTGCAGCGCAGCTTCTTCCGCAAGGACATCATCCTGGTACGCGGGGTCTCCGGCGGGCTCGACCGCGGATCGGAACGGGCGGGGTATCGTTCTGATCGCGAGCTCTCCGTCTGCGAACTGCGAGCCCGGGTGGACGAGGCCTCAGTGCAGCGCGACAGCGCCTGGGTGCGCGTCCAGCGGACCCTCGGGGACAGCCTCGCCGCCGACCACGTCCCGCGGATCCCCCGCGGCGTCGGCGGGCTGTACTGCGACGCGGTGCGGCAGCTGCAGCGCTGGCTCACGCCACCCCCCGCCGCGGCCGCGACCCAACCGGCCCCGGGGGACAGCGCCGGCAGTGCGGCGGCGACCGGTCGCCCCCTCGAGCCGGTCGCGGGCCAACCGGCCTCTGCGATCTCGGATGTGATGCTCGAGGGGATGAAGTTCGAGCTGACCGTTGCGCAGAACACAATCGACCAGTACCGGGTGGAGATCGAGAAGAAATTCGCGATCGCCTCCGCGTGCTTCATCTTCGTGCTCCTCGGCGCCCCCATCGCATTGCGCTTCCCACGCGGCGGCGTGGGACTCACCATCGGCGTGAGCCTCGGCGTCTTCGCCATCTATTACGCCGGCCTGCTGATGGGGGAGGCGTTGGCGGACCGTGCCCTGCTCGACCCCGCCATCGCGATGTGGGCGGCCAACCTCGTTCTCGGCCTCGTGGGACTCGTCCTCACCCTGCGACTCGGCACCGAGGGATCGACCTCCCGCGGCAGCGAGTTCGCTGAGCGGTGGCATCGGTGGCGCGCGCGACGCCGGAGGCCGGCGTGACCCGCGTCCTCCGGCCACTCGACCGCTACGTCCTCCGGGAGTTCGTGAAGGTCCTCGTCGCGACGGCGCTGGGCTTCCCGATCCTGGTGATCGTCATCGACATCAGCGAGAAGCTCGACACGTATCTCCTCCGCCAGCTCCCGGTGCGGGACATCGCGCTCGCCTACCTGCTCGGGATTCCGGATACGATGTTCCTCGTCCTCCCGGCGGCGGTGCTCTTCGCGACCGTCTTCACCATCGGCGGCTTCACGCGCCACAGTGAGATCACCGCCGCAAAGGCCTCTGGCATCAGCTTCCACCGCTTCATCGCCCCGATCGCGCTCGGTGCGCTGGGGGCGACGGGGTTCGGGCTCGTCCTCGCGGAGGTCGTGCCCCCGCTCAACGCCCAGCGTCTCGAACTGCTCCAGGAGAAGGCGTTCCGGAACACGAACGAACGCGCGAACTTCGCGTACGCCTCGGAGACCGGGCGCACCTACCGAATCGGGTACGCCGATGTGGCGCAGGCGCGGGTGCAGCAGCTCGAGATCGAACGGCGCGGCACGGGCCCCGCGTACCCCACCTACGTCATCGCGGCGAAGACGGGCGAGTGGCGCCCCGTCGACGGCTGGGTGCTCCGCGACGGGGTGATGCACGTCCTCCCCGATTCCCTCTCGAATCTCACCTTCGCCTTCGATTCGCTGCGGGACGTGGCCTTCCGGGAGCCGCCGAGCGGGCTGATGGCGAATCCCAAGGCGCCGGCGGAGATGGGGTTCCGGGACCTCGGGCGGTTCATTGAGGCGATGGAGCGCTCCGGGACCGACGTGCGGAAGCTACGGGTGGAACGGATGCTCAAGATCGCGATCCCGGTGACCTGCGTGATCATCATGCTGATCGGGGCCCCGCTCGCGACGAGCACCCAGCGCGGGGGGACCGCCTACGGCATCGGCATCAGCCTCGCCATCACGGTTATCTTCCTGATGCTGCTCCAGCTGACCCAGGCGATCGGTGCCGGGGGGCTCGTCCAGCCCGAGCTCGCCGCGTGGATTCCGGGCGCCGTGTTCGGCGTCATCGGCTCGATCCTCCTCTCCCGTGTCCGCACCTGACCTGACCGAGCGCCCGACCGAGACCTTCCCCGTCGTCCAGGCGGGGGGGCTCCGCTTCTTCCGATGGATGGGCCATCGAGCGCTCGAGCTCCTCGGGGGCATCGGCGCGCGTGTGCTCTTCGTTGGCGAGATCCGCCGCGCGCTGCGCGAGGGGCGCACCTGGCGCCGTGAGGTCTTCCACCAGATGCGGGCCATCGGGGTCGACTCGCTCCCGCTCACCATCATGGTGGCCGCCTTCATCGGCGGCGTCATCGCCATCCAGATCCGCTATCAGCTCTTCCCGGGAATCCAGCTCTCCATCGTCGGACTCTCGACGCGTCAGATCGTCATCCTCGAGACGGGGCCGCTCCTGACCGGCCTCGTACTGGCGGGGCGGGTCGGCGCGAAGATGACGGCCGAGATCGCGACGATGCGCGTCACGGAGCAGATCGATGCACTGGAGACTCTCGCCTTCGACCCTGTCGCCTACCTCGTGGTGCCCCGGCTCATCGCGGCGATCGTGATGCTGCCGATCCTGACGATCTTCGCCGATATCGCGGGCGTCTGCGCGGGGCTCCTGTCCTCGGTCCTCGTCGCCGATGTGCAACTCGCGCAGTTCCTCGAAGGGATGCGCCTCGGCTACGATCAGTTCCAGGTGACCTACAGCCTGATCAAGGCCACGCTCTTCGGCGGGGCGATCGCCTTCCTCTGCACCTTCGAGGGCTACAAGACCTTCGGCGGCGCGGAGGGGGTCGGCAAGAGCACCGCCCGAGCGGTCGTCATCACCTCGATCGCGATCCTCATCCTCGACGCCACCACCGCCGTCCTCCTCGCACCCTATCTTCAGGCATGAAGCGACGTGACGAAGTCCTCGTGGGCATCGTGGCGACAGCCGCTGTCGGGCTGGGCGTCGTCGGTTCCCTCTACCTCGCCCGGGGCGGACTGCTGCCGGGGTACGAGGTCTACAGTGTATACGACTGGGGCTCCGGCCTCCGTCAGGGGCAGCCGGTGATGCTCTCGGGGGTGTCGGTGGGCTATGTGTCCACGACCGACATCCGCCGCGATGGGAAGCTCGTCGTCGGGATGCGCATCTACAACCGGTACGAGGTGCCGTTCGGCACGACCTCGAAGGTCGCCCCGAACGGGGTCTTCGGCGACATGATGGTGACGCTGCATCCGTCCCAGGTCACCGATGAGCACTTCGCCCCGGGGGACACCATCCCGGCCGGGCCGCCCTCCGTCGGCATCGGCGAGATCCTCGGCAAGGTCGACACGATCAGCCGCGACATCGGTGCCCTGACCGCGGCGCTCCGGAGCGAGCTGGTCGATGCCAAGGGGCTCGCCGAGCTCCGCGCGACGGTTGCCTCGGCGCACGACCTCATCGAGACGCTCGACCGCGTCGCGGGGGAGCAGTCCCGGGAGCTGACGCGGACCCAGCAGGCGGTACGCCGGGTCGCGGGCGCGGTGGATTCGGCACAGGTGGACTCGACCCTCCGGGCGGTCGGCGACCTGTCGACGAATATGGCGGCGCTCGGGGCGGACCTGCGGACGACGGCCGCGAATCTCGACGCGGTCCTCAAGAAGCTCGAGGCCGGTCAGGGGAGCGCCGGTCTCCTGCTCAACGATCCCGGGATGTACCGCGACACGCGTGCGCTCCTGCAGCGGCTCGACTCGCTGACGGCGGACTTCCAGCGCAATCCGCGGAAGTACATCAAGTTCTCGGTGTTCTGACCGGCGCCGACACGCGAGCGACGAGAACCGGACCCCCCCCCACGTCCGCGCCTCCACGCAGCCGCTCGCCACAACCCGACTGATGCACGACGCCCCGGGGAGCCAAGGCTCCCCGGGGCGTCGTCACTTCGTGGGGCGATCGATCAGTTGAAGATGTAGCGCGCCCCGATCTGCATCCGCCAGACGTCGGCGGTGCCGAAGGTCTTCTGCCAGCTCTGGCTCAGCAGGCTGCTCCCGATGGTCCGGAAGCGGAACTGCGGCTGCCCCGCGGCGTTGACGCCGGCCGGGACGAGGGGCTGGGAGGAGGTGAACGTCCGGAAGCGGCCCCAATCCGAGTTGATCAGGTTGGTGAAGTTCAGGATGTCCATACGGAGCTGGAGCTTGTTCGGCTTCCCGGCGATCGTCCGGCCGATGTCCTGGGTGACGCTCACGTCCATCCGGGTGAACATCGGGAGGAGCACCCCGCCGCGCTCAGCGTACTGGCCACGACGGTTCCGGAGATAGCGGTCCTGCGCGATGTAGTTCTCCCACGCCTCGCTCTGCTGCTGCGCGGTGAAGGGGGTGGAGCCGGTGATCGGGAGGAAGATCGTCTCGGTCGCGTCCTTCGGGATGTAGATGAGGTCGTTCCCGGTGCCGCCGTCGCCGTTCATATCACCCGAGTAGGTGTACGACCCGTTGCCACCGGTCCGGCTCTCGAGGAAGAACGAGATGCCGGTCGCGCCGATCGGGAAGAACTGGCGGGTGTAGGCCATCGTCAGGAAGCCGCGGTGGCCCTGCGTCGTGCCGGAGAAACCGACCCCGGGGTTGTTCGGGTTCGTGGAGTGCGGATTGCCATTCCACGAGCCGAAGGCGATCGAGCCGGCGTCGACGGTGTTCCGCGACACGCCGTAGGCGTACGCGGCCTTCGCGAAGAGGCCGTTCGCGAACGCCTTCTCGAGCGACGCCGCGAAGTTGTACGAGCGGCCGACATCCTGGTTCTTCAGGACGACCGCGCTCGTGACGTTACAGTTGATGCGCTGCTGCGTGCCGGACACCGTCGGGCAATCGTCGACCGACCAGCGCGGGCGGCGATCCGGACCAGTGAAGTTGCCATCCGGGTTCGACAGGTTGGCATCGATGTAATAGACGCCGTTGACGTCCTGGCCCATCATCCACTCCACGGTGCCGACCATCCCATACGGGAGCTTCCGGTCGACGGCGAGGTTGGTGCGCCAGATCTGCGGGAACTTGAAGTTCGGGTCGGTCAGCGCGAGCTCGTACGACGCCGCCGGCTCACCGGTGACGTTGGTCGGCTTGTACGCGTTCGGATCCGGGTTGAACGGGCGGGTGGTCACGTTGTCGAACTGCTGGAAGCCCGTCAGCACGCCGTTGTTGCCGATCTGGTTCGAGATCCAGACGTAGGCCGGGCGACCGGTGAAGATACCGGTGCCGCCGCGGACCTGCGTGGTGCCGTCGCCGTCGACGTCCCAGTTGAAGCCGAAGCGCGGCGAGTAGAGGAGGTTCGGGTCCGGGAGCTTCTGCGTCTGGTACTGCACCGGGGCCCCGGTCTCGTCACGGAAGATGTAGCTGTTCGCCTGGGCGTTCGTGAACCCCGTCTCGCCGAACTTCGGCGCCTCGACGCGGAGGCCGAAGGTCATCGTGAGGTTCCGCGAGGCGCGCCACTCATCCTGTGCATAGACGCCCGCGAAGATCACATCGAGCGGCTGGACCGGCTTCTCCTGTCCGGGCTGGTTCGCGTACCGGACCTGAAAGCGACGGAGGTTGACCGGCGAAGTCGTGCGGGTCGGGTTCGCGATGGCGTCGTTCGCGTCGGTGTACCAGTCCGCGAGCGAGTTGTACACGTACACGCTCTGCGACCCCGGGAAGAAGACGTTCTCGGAGTTGTACTTCTCGATGCTCACGCCGAAGGTCTGGTCGTGGCGGTCGCCGTAGATCGTGAAGTTGTCCTGGAACTGGAAGCTCTTGTAGCGGAGCTCGTTGTTCGGCGTGAAGGGCTCGAAGCCGAACGAGGTGTAGACGGTGCCCGCGTCGAGGATGTCGACAAACGGGAAGATATCGCCAGACCCGCGCACCGACCGGCTCTCGTCGCTATAGTCGTAGCCGATGATCATGTTGTTCGACATGCGGTCGCTGATCACCGAGTTCCACTCGCCCACGAGCGACCGCCGGTTCTCCATGATCTGGTAGTTGGAGTTCTGGAAGTTCAGTGCCGTGAGGCTCGAACGCCGGCTGCCGCCGAAGCCGAGCGACGACGAGCTCGAGAGGAGGACGTCCGTCTTCGAATCGAGGACGGTGTAGCGAAGGGAGAACTTGTTCCGGTCGCTGAACGCGTAGTCAAGCTTCGCGGTGAGGCGGGTCGACGGCGTCTCGTGGTCATAGCCCTGATAGGGGCCGGTGGCGTAGCCGAACTGATCCTGCAGGAACGCGCTCAGCGAGTCCATCGCCGTCCGGCGGACGCGGGTCACCTGCCCCGCCGACGCCTCACCCGGCTCGGCCGCGCGGAACGTGGTGCCAGGCTCCGTGAGACCGTCGGTCTCGTACGAGACGAAGTAGAAGAGCTTGTTCGGGATGATCGCGCCACCGAGCCGGCCGCCGATCTGGCTGAACTGGAAAACGCCGGGGTTGAACTTCGCCCCGCCGAGCCGCGTGCCGACCAGGTCCTGGTCGCGGGCGATGTAGTAGAGCGACCCCGACAGGTCGTTCGTCCCCGACTTCGTGACGGTGTTGACCGCCGCGCCGACGAAGTTGCCCTGACGGACGTCGAACGGCGCGATGCTGACCTGGATCGCCTCGATCGCATCGATCGAGATCGGCGAGACACCGGTGCGGTCACCCGGCTGCCCACCGAGGCCGAACGAGTTGTTGAAGTAGGCGCCGTCCACCATGATGTTGTTCAGGCGGTTGTCGACGCCCGCGAACGACGAGCCGCTCGCCTGCGGGGTGAGGCGGGTGAAGTCGTCGATGCGGCGCGAGATGGTCGGCAGCTGCTGCAGCGCGACCTGCGGGACCGTGGTCGCCGCCCCGGTGCGGGTGGCGCTGATCTCGCCGCCCGTCGAGGTCACCGTGACCGACGAGAGCTGCGTCGCGATCGCGCCGAGCTTGAACTGGACGTCGGTCGAGACACCGAGGCCCACCGAGAGGCCGTCGCGCGACTGCTTGGCGAAGCCGATGCGGGTCGCCTCGACAGTGTACGGGCCACCGACACGGAGACCGGGGAGGATGAACCGGCCATCGGCACGGGTCGTCCCCTGGTACACGGTCCCGGACGGACGGTGGGTCGCGGTGACGCGCACGCCCTCAAGGGCGTTGCCCGACGAATCGGCGACCGACCCGCGCATGGAGCCCGTGGTCACCTGCGCTGCCGCGTCGGTGGACCAGAGCGACCCGAGCAGGGCGAGCGCCCCGACCAAGGTCAGTGAGCGGAGACTACGAAACATGGGAGGTCCTCACTAGGGGTTTCGACTAGGGGGTCCAGCACCCCAAATGTAGCCCCGGCTCCTTCGGTAGTCCAACCGCCCAGAGGCGCCGAACCCATCCCGAGACGCCCTCGTGACACGGCGCCCCGGCGGATCCGGGCGCGCGGTCACCCGCGCTGACGCCCCACGGTCAGATAATAGAGCGGCACCCCGGCCAAACAGACCCCGAAGACTGCAAGGGTCGACCACCGGCTCGACTCCTGGACCACCGCGTTCCCCAGGAGATAGAGCACGGACGCCATGAAGAGCAGCGGCACGACCGGGTACCCCGGGCACCGGAACGTGGGGCGGTAGTCCGGACGACCCCGCAGGCGGAAGATCGCCGCCACCGCGAGGAAGTAGAACGGCAGGAACGCGGTCACGAAGGCATCGGCGAGTTGCTCGAAACTCCGGAGCAGCACGAAGACGGCCCCGAGCATCGCCGTCATCAGGATCGCCACCCACGGCGTCCCGAACCGCGGATGGACCGCCGCCACCGACCGGAAGAAGAGCCCGTCCTCCGCCATCGCGAAGAAGATCCGAGGACTCGTGAGTAGCACGGTGTTGAGGGACCCGAAGGTGGAGACCATCACCGTCACCGCGACGAATCCCACCCCCGCCGGCCCGATCACCCGCTGCGCCACGTCCGCCGCCACGAGCTTCGAGACCCGGATCTCCTCGATCGGCAGCACGGCGAGGTAGGCGAGGTTCGCCAGCAGGTAGATCGCGATGACCAGCAGGGTGCCGCCGATGAGGGCTCGGGGCAGGTTCCGCTGCGGATCCCGCACCTCCCCCCCGTTGTAGGCGACGTCGGCCCAGCCGTCGAACGCCCAGAGAGTGCTCACCATCGCGAGCCCGAACGCGGACCAATGGAAGCTCCCCGCCGGCGCGGCGGGGAGGTAGTGCCCACCCCCGGTGGCGGGGAGCCCCATCACGAAGGCGACGAGGACGATGAAGAGCAGGCCGCCGTATTTCGCCAGCACCGTCAGATTGGTGAACGCCGACCCGACCCGGACGCCCACCACGTTGAAGACCGCAGTGGTCAGGATCGCCCCTGCCGCGAGGTAGCGAACCGTCATCGCGTCGGCGTCCGTCGGCGACGCCCCGGTGCGCACCCGCCAGAAGTACTCGGCGCAGGTGATCGAGATCGCGCCGAGGGAGGCCGCGCGGATCATCGCGAACTGCCCCCACCCGAAGACGAAGGCGGTGGCGCGGCCCCACCCCTCACGGAGGAAGACGTAGATGCCACCGGTGGCTGGGAGCGCGCTCGCGATCTCGGCCAGCGTCAGCGCCCCGCAGATGGCGAGGATCCCGCCGACCACCCAGGCGGAGAGCATCGGCAGCGGGCCAGGGAGCTTGTCGGCGATACCGGCGGGGGACCGGAAGATGCCTGAGCCGATGGTCACGCCGATGACGACGGCGATGGCGCTCCAGAGGCCGAGCCGACGCTCGAGGCCGGGGGTGGAGGGGGCGGTCATCCCGCGAAGCTACGATGCGGGGCTCCCTCGGGGGAGGGCCATCGGTGATACTTCATCGATGCTCCAGCTCGTCGTCACGCTCCTCTTCTGGGCCGCGATCCTCGCCGCCCTCGTCGCCCAATTCCGCATCCTGCAGTCGACGCGCCGCGTGCTCGCCGCCGCGTCGGCCCGCTCGGCGCGCGAGTGGGGCTTCGCGCTCGTCCCCGCGGCGGCGCTCGTGCTCACGCTCGTCCTCGCCTGGCGCGCCGCCGTCCGTCCGCCCGTGATCGAGGTCGAACTCCCCGCCGCGCCCGGGGAGGTGCGCTCGTGACCGCGCCCGTCGCCGAGGCGCCGCGCACCCTCTGGAGCGACCTCGTCTCCCTCACGAAGCCGCGGATCATCTCGCTCCTCCTCGTGACCACCGTCGCGCCGATGTACGTGGCCGGCACGCCGCGACTCGCCACCGTGCTCCTCGTGATGCTCGGCGGCTACCTGATGGCCGGCGGGGCGAACGCGGTCAACATGTATCTGGACCGCGACATCGACGACGTGATGACGCGGACGCGCCTCCGCCCCATCCCCAGCGGGCGGATGCACGCAACCGCGGTCATCGCCTTCGGCGTCGGCATCGCCTCCGCGGCGACCTGGATGCTCGCGACGTTCGTGAACGTGCTGACGGCGGCGCTCGCCCTCGCCGGCTTCTACTTCTACGTCTTCATCTACACGCGGTGGCTCAAGCGCAGTTCACCGCAGAACATCGTGATCGGCGGCGCGGCCGGGGCCTTCCCGCCGCTCGTCGGATGGGCCGCGGTGACGAACCAGCTCGACCTGACCGCCTGGTTCCTCTTCCTCATCGTGTTCTACTGGACGCCGCCGCACTTCTGGGCGCTCGCGCTCAACAAGCAGCGCGACTACGGGAACGCGAAGGTCCCGATGGCCCCTCTGGTCTGGGGGGAGACGGAGACGAAGGAGCAGATGTGGTGGTACACCATCCTCCTCGTGGCGCTGACGATCCTGCCCGTCGCGTTCGGCGCCTTCGGCCCGGTCTACCTGACGCTCGCGCTCGTCCTTGGCGGCGTCCTCCTCCACGGCGTCTGGCGCGTGCGTCGTGCGGCCGAGTTCGCGAAGCCGGCGTGGTGGGTCTACGGCTACTCCCTGCTCTACCTCGCGCTCCTCTTCGCGGCGATGGTGCTCGACCGCTTCGTGCCGCTCGGCGGCGCGTGACCGACCGGACCGGCGTCCAGCCAGACGCGTCGACGACGCCCCTGGCCGGGCGCCTCAGATCACGATGAGGTCGTGCTGGATCTGCGCGGGCGTCACGACGAGCGCCCCGTCGCGGTCGACGTACGCGTTCACCTCGGTCCGCATCCCGATCTCGCCGCGCAGGTAGATCCCCGGCTCGATCGAGAAGCCGACGCCCGGGAGCAGGGTGCGCGTCTCGCGCGTCTCGAGGTTATCGATGTTCGGTCCCATCCCGTGCAGCCCGCGCGCATCGATCGAGTGCCCGGTCCGGTGCGTGAACGCCGCCCCGAACCCGCGCGCGACGATGACCGCGCGCGCGGCATCGTCCGCCTCGCCGCCACGGACCGGCGTCGCCGTGGCGAGCCGCTGCCGAAGGGTCGCGATCGCGGCGTCCCGCGCGTCCCGGATCGCCGCCCACACCTCGAGCGCCCGCGCCGTGGGCGCACCGAGGCTCGCCATCCAGGTCTGGTCGGCCCACATCCCCGGCGCCCCCGCGGTCGTCGCGAAGAGGTCGATCAACACGACGTCGCCCTCGCGGAAGGCTCGGGGCCAGGCGGCGGACGGCTCATAATGCGGGTCGGCGGCGTGCTCGGTCGCCGCGACGATCGGGCCGTGGTCGACGTCGAGCCCGCGGCGACCGAACTCACCGCGGATCCAGGCGGCGACCTCGTGCTCGTGGATCGCGGTTCCCGCGCGCACCGCCGCGCCGATGCGCGCGAAGGCTGCGTGCGCGACCTCGCGGAGCGCCTCCGCGTTCCGATGATGCGAGGCGATCTCCGCGTCACTCCAGACCGCGAAGAACCGCGTCACGAGCTCGGCGCTCGTGACCACCTCGGCGCCGCTCGCCCGCACGAGGTCGAGGACGCCGGCGGGGACGCGATCGACCACCGGGACGGCATCGCCCGGGGAGTACTCCATCGCGATGCGACGACCACCGACGAGGGGTGGGAGCGCCGCCTCGAACTCTCCCCACGCGCTGTACACGACCTTGCCCCACGCCGCCGGCCAGGCACGCCAGGGCCCCTGCTCGATGGCGTGTGTGACCGCGACGGGATCGCCG
>JACCDJ010741524.1_pt1 | contig 19910 bp, 20 predicted proteins | sample 7444481 | NCBI WGS metagenome assembly JACCDJ01 (sample SAMN15323435, study PRJNA562643) | freshwater metagenome | isolation source: river surface water | place: USA:Blue River Watershed | collected 2017-08-15 | reverse complement strand
AGTTCATCTGGAGAAGAGATTATCTTTGCTCCGACTCTTTGGAAATCTTCGTCACGGATTGCTGAACCTAGTCCGGCTCCGGCTTCAATAGAGACCGAATGTCCGCTGTTAACTAATTCGCGTGCGCCCGCAGGGGTTAAAGCAACTCGAAATTCATTGTTCTTAACTTCGCGCGGAACGCCGATGTTCATGCCGACATGTTACCCGAGAAAATTGCATCACAGACTTTGGGGTGTAACTCCTTGCGTAAGGATCGAAAAAGAGCTGAATATTGACCATTTTGGAAGACTTTTTGCAATTTTTACATTGTTTTCCTGCAGCGGAAGGCATAAATGTGAGCAATAAGGCCATTTGAAGATAAATTACAAATTTCACAATCGGAAGTTATTCTCAATAATATTCAATCAAGTAGAAATATCTAATAGTTGTGCAAAACTTCTCGCTATGGCGGTGCGCGATGGCGATGGTTGGGTGGAATGCAGATGCGGAGATCGCCATTGGGGCAAACATGGTGCCGCCGGTCTCTTGATCTTTCGTGACGATGAAGTTTTGCTGCAACATAGAGCGCCCTGGGTTCACAATGGAGATACCTGGGGAATCCCGGGTGGCGCACGAGATTCTCATGAGAGCGCGCTCGATGCTGCTCTACGTGAAAGTTTTGAGGAGATTGGCATCGACACCAGCCTGGTAATAGCGATGTTCAGCCATCTTGATGACCACGTCGATTGGCGATACGAGACGATTGTTGCGCGAGTAACGGGAGATTTAGGTGACTTTCAGAAGAATCATGAGACGCTCGATCTAAAGTGGTTCAAGCTCTCGGAAGTTGGTTCTACACAATTACACCCTAGTTTTTCAAGGAGTTGGCCCCGTTTGAAAGAATTACTGCTTGAAAATATCAATTGAGTTAGAAATTTAAGAATAATTATTGAAACTGTTTATTTAATCTTCTAAGGGAATCTCTAACAATTTGGCCATCGCTTGTGCGCCAGAGTGGTGGCATCGAATTTAAGAGTATTGAGCCATATCGCCTAGTAACAATTCGAGAATCAAGGATAGCGACCACTCCCCGATCATCTATAGATCTGATTAATCTGCCGGTTCCTTGCGCCAATAAGAGCGCGGCTCTCGGTAATGAAACCTCCATAAAACCAGACCCACCTGCTTCATCAACTTCTTTCGCTCGCGCAGAAATAACTGGATCGTCAGGTCTGGGAAATGGAATTCGATCTATTGCAACCAAAGTGCAGGATGGCCCTGGGACATCAACGCCTTGCCAGAGACTTAACGTACCGAGAAGAATCGAGGTTGGATCTTCGGCGAAACGTTCCACTAGAGCTCCAGCGCTATCGCCTTTACGTTGTGTAATAACTTGAATCGGTAATTCAGCAAGCACTCTCCTTAGATGCTCATCAGCCATCTCTACCCCTCGCCAAGAAGAAAAGAGAGCCAAAGTTCTACCGCCAGCAGCATCGATAAGTTCGCCAAGTTCAACTAACGCCTCTTTACTTGGGCCATCTCTTCCTGGCTCGGGAAGATTTCTTGGCAGATAAAGAACTCCTTGATTGGCAAAATCAAATGGTGAGCCAACATCCATCGTCTGAACATTTGATGGATCAACTAAGCTCTGGCCACTTTCATCACCTTCAGAATCTTCATATATTCCAAGATTCTTTGAAATCGCAGTGAAACTATTGCCAACGGTTAGTGTGGCGCTAGTAGCAATAACCGGTGACTTTGAAAATAAGTTATCTCTCAGGACTTTGGAAACTTCTAGTGGCGCAAGATAGAGCGTTGCAAAATTAGGCTCAATCCATAAAACGCTTCCATCTCCCGACTTGAGGAGCTTGCTCGAAGTTGTCTTTATCTCATTGATAGCGCCTTTAACTCTCGCGCGCTCTGCCATGGCATCTGGGTCGATAATCGCCTCATCGGAATTAAATGCGCTAACAACTGCCTCAGCTGATTCCTTGAGTTTTCTAACGGGAGCAAAGAGCGCATCGGGGAGTTCGGTTAGCCGCCGCTCTTCATCACCGCTTACGGCAAACTCGCGGAGGAAATCTGATAACGCCTCGCCGAAACTCTCTCCGGCTTTATTGAAGTTTTCTGCCAACTTGCCTGGCATATGTCGGCGAAGCATGGTCGCTGCCCTACTAACTCTCCCGGCTGTTAATTCTTCAGTCACAGCCTGCGTTGTGCGATCCATAAACTCGTGTGCTTCGTCCAAAATCACTGCATCGCGCTCGGGCAAAATTGGGTGTGAATCGACAATCTCAATCGCCAACAGAGTGTGATTAGTGACGACGATATCTGCATCTTGAGCCTTTGCCTTTGCTTTAACTGCGAAACATTCTGAGCCGAAAGCGCAATCATCAGCGCCAAGACATTCACGCCCTGAAGTTGAGTTCGCTAACCAGACTCGGCGGTCAACATCTGGGGCATCATCCCGATCACCGCTAATTCCGGGTTTTGCGGCCCAATCGCGTAACCGTTTTGCATCTTTTTCTAGAGAGGAAATTTCAAGAAGGATTTCGCCATCTGGCTGCTCTTCGGCAACGCTCATTTTTTGTAGACATAAGTAATTTCCGACTCCTTTATAAACAGCAAAAGAGATCTCTCGATTTAATACTTTTTCCAGCGCAGGTTTTACCCGCGGCAGATCTCTCTCTACGAGCTGTCTCTGGAGCGCGAGCGTTGCAGTCGCAACCAGGATTCGTTTTCCATGAACCAATGCAGGAACAAGATAGGCAAGTGATTTTCCCGTTCCAGTTCCAGCCTGAACGAGTAAATGGTGTCTATCGGAGAGGGCATTCGCGACAGCTTCTGCCATCTTCAGTTGGCCAGGACGTGGCGAACCGTTGATGGCAGAGACTGCTGCATCTAAAGCTTCGCGGACTCGATCTAGGTTCACGATGGAACCCTATGCGAAAGGGTCAGCGCTATATTGATTAGCTACAGCCGGATGTTGAACCGCAACCTTCGCAGACATAGCAAGCTCCGGAAGCTCGCATCTTCACGCCACATGTGACGCAGAGCGGAGCATCTGATTTAACTCCGGAAATCTTCTCGAGAAGTTCTGTAGAAGATCCGACGTTAATCGGCGCAGATTCAATCTTCACTTCAACCGGTTTCTTTTCGCTCTTTGGTGCAGCTTCGATCTCGAGAGCTTCAATCGGTTGGGCTTTTGCGTACTCGCCACTTTCCAATGAGTTTGCGCGCTCTGCGGAAGTGAAAATTCCATATGAAGAGCGGACATCATGTGGCAGGTAATCAAGAGCTAATCTGCGGAAGATGTAATCCATCATCGACTGAGCCATTCTGATATCTGGATCATCAGTCATGCCAGCTGGCTCGAATCGTGAGTTTGTGAATTTCTGGACATAAGTCTCAAGTGGTACGCCGTATTGAAGCCCCACTGATACTGCTATCGAGAAGGCATCCATCACGCCGGCGAGAGTTGAGCCTTGTTTTCCAAGTTTTAGGAAGATCTCGCCAAGTTGGCCATCTTCGTAAGTGCCAGCAGTCATGTAACCCTCAGCGCCACCAACAGCAAACGACGTTGTTCTCGATGGTCGTGACTTTGGAAGTCGCTTGCGAGTTGCAGGAGCTGGTGCTGAAGCTTCAGCGGTATCGCTCTTTGGGGTCGCCTTAGCATCAGAGAGAGGTTGGCCAACTTTGCAGTTATCGCGATAGATCGCGATTGCTTTAAGGCCTAATTTCCAGCCTTCGTAATAAACCTCTTCTACCTCTTCGATGGTGGCATCAGCAGGCAGATTCACCGTCTTGGAGATTGCGCCAGATAGGAATGGCTGGCATGCGGCCATCATTCGAACGTGGCCCATTGGAGCAATAGATCTTGCGCCAAGTGCGCAATCAAAGACATCGTAATGTTCTGGTTTCAAGCCAGGGGCATCAATGACATGACCATTAGCGGTGATGTATTCAACGATCGCTTCAATTGTCTCTTCGGTGTAACCGAGCTTGCGAAGCGCTTGTGGAACTGTCAGGTTAACGATTTGCATTGAACCGCCGCCAACTAGTTTTTTGAACTTGACCAATGAAAAGTCAGGTTCAATACCTGTGGTGTCACAATCCATCATCAATCCGATGGTTCCGGTTGGGGCGAGAACTGATGCTTGCGCGTTGCGCCATCCATTCTTCTCACCAATTGCAAGGCAGCCATCCCATTGCTTATTTGCCTCAGTCCAAACATCGCGATCTAGAGTTGATACCGACTTTGCTGAGAGCGATGCGGCTTGATGCTTCTTCATGACACGGGTGTGCGGAGCAGCGTTTCGTGCAAACCCTTCATAGGGGCCAACGATTCCGGCGATTTCCGCGGAACGACGATAAGAAGTTCCTGTCATCAGAGAGGTAATTGCGCCAGCTAGCGCACGACCGCCATCGGAATCATATGCAAGTCCGGATGCCATCAATAGGGCGCCGAGGTTTGCGTATCCAATTCCAAGTTGGCGATATGCACGAGTAGTTACGCCGATAGCTTCTGTTGGGAAATCAGCAAAGCAGATTGAGATATCCATCGCAGTGATGATTAATTCAACTGACTTTACAAAATTTTTCGCATCAAATGAACCATCACTCTTTAAAAACTTCATTAAGTTTAAAGATGCAAGGTTGCAAGATGAATTATCAAGTGACATATATTCAGAGCATGGGTTGGATGCATTAATCCGGCCAGTCTCAGGATTGGTGTGCCAATCGTTTATCGTTGTGTCGTATTGGATGCCAGGATCAGCACAAGCCCAAGCAGCTTCTGCCATTTTTCGGAATAGTTGTTTTGCATCAACTTCTTCGATGATTTCACCGGTTGATCTAGCGCGTAGACCGAATTTTGCACCATTCTCATAAGCGCGCATAAAGTCATCATTTACGCGAACTGAGTTATTTGCGTTCTGGTACTGGACCGAGATCACATCTTTGCCACCGAGATCCATATCGAATCCTGCATCTCGAAGTACGCGAATCTTGTCTTCTTCGCGAACTTTGGTTTCGATGAACTCTTCGATATCTGGGTGGTCAACATCTAGAACCACCATTTTGGCGGCGCGACGTGTAGCACCTCCGGACTTGATAGTGCCAGCAGATGCATCAGCGCCTCGCATAAATGAAACTGGACCAGATGCAGTTCCGCCGGAACGGAGAAGTTCCTTCGAAGAACGAATTCGAGAGAGATTAAGTCCGGCGCCAGAGCCGCCTTTGAAAATCATTCCTTCTTCGCGATACCAGTTGAGAATTGAATCCATGGTGTCGTCAACAGAGAGAATAAAGCAAGCGGAAACTTGTTGTGGAGCGGTGGTGCCTACGTTGAACCAGACTGGAGAATTAAATGAGAAGATCTGGTGAAGGAGCATGTAGGTGAGTTCATGTTCGAAAACTTCAGCATCTTGTGGTGAAGCAAAATAACCGTGTTCTTTTCCAGCTTTTGTGTAGGTAAGAACGACTCGGTCAATAACTTGCTTCAGTGACCACTCGCGATTGTCATGGCCGACGGCGCCACGAAAATACTTAGTCGTTACGATCGTGGATGCATTTACCGACCAGAAGTCAGGAAACTCAACGCCCTTCTGCTCGAAGACCGTCTCGCCGGTCTTCCAGTTACTCTGTACAACATCTCGACGCTCCCAAATAACTTGGTCATATGGGTGCACTCCAGGTGTGCTGAAGACTCGTTCTATCTGGAGTCCTTTTCCAACTTTATTTTTGGCCGTTGGGCGATTGATCACCGTGTCCGACATTCTCTGTTTCTCCAATTTCTTCTAGGAATCTTAAGTTTTTTATTTATTGCTGGTATTGCTTTATTAAGTTCTTCTCAACTACTTATCGGACACATCATTTGAGTTGCGGGGAAGAAACTTGCGGTTTTGATACTGAAGCTTTCTCTGAAGGTATAGCGCGGAGAAGTGCGATCTCACCTTCGAAATCTTCAAGGGAGGAGAAGTTACGGTATACAGAGGCATATCGCAGGTAAGCCACCTCATCTAATTCACGGAGAGGTGAGAGAATTGCCATACCCACTTCTTGAGCTTCGATCTCGGCTTGGCCAGTAGCGCGCAGAGTTTCCTCTACTCGCTGGGCAAGTAGCGCAAGATCATCATCTGAGACAGGTCGGTTCTGGCATGCCTTTCGGACGCCATTGATTACCTTCTCGCGACTGAACGGCTCGGCCGCCCCGCTGCGCTTGATGATGGAGAGAACTGAGGTCTCCTGGGTTGAGAAGCGCGAACCACAGTTGGTGCACTCACGGCGCCGCCTAATGGAGGTTCCCTCATCAACCGGCCTGGAGTCGATTACTCGAGACTCCTCATTTCGGCAGAAGGGGCAGTTCACGGCGTGTCGTTCCTCTCAATACTGAAAATCTCTAGATTTTGGGTGTATTAGCGATTCTCCCTCGAACCACTACTTATGGAAGTATATCAGCTTCCAACCCCAATATCTAGGGGTAAGAGTAAAGCAAGGGTTTAGAGTTTTCAATGAGGTGAGAAGTTGCTTAAGGGCGTGTCGGTAAGAACAACTTCTGGCCAGCGTTTACTTCTGGGCTTTTCAAATTATTTACTTCGATGATCTCATCTACCAACTCTCGTCTATCACCATCACTTATCTTCGCAGCAATAGACCAGAGCGTCTCGCCAGGTTTAACAGTGACCTTTATATAGGGCGAATCCGAGCTCTGGCTCGAAGCCTGTGAGCCAGTAGCAAGCGAGAATCCCGCCAATAGGAGGATGGAGAGCGATGCGATAACCGCCATGCGGGCCAAGAATCGACCGCGGCGAGTAAGGCGGGGGCCGTTACTCGTACTTATAGACGGATAGATGGCGATAGTCGTCATCGTTCTCTCCTCATAAAGAACGATCGTTGAGAGTGGGGATACTCTTCGAACGTCTGTTCTAAAGTAAAGATTACTCCCTACCACCGACATCGGCAAGCCAATTTAGAACATTTGTTTGAATTTTTCGTAAATCTGTTCTAAACTTCAGTTATGGCAAAGAAACCACTTCCTCGCGTTACCGAACTGCCCGATGGCCCAGTTGATGAGAATGGCTTAACGCCCCGTCAGCTAAAAATCCTGCAAGCAATCAAGAGCGCTATGGAAGATAACGGCTATCCACCCTCGATGCGGGAGATTGGAGAAGCTGCTGGTCTCGCCTCACCGTCTAGCGTGAAGTACCAACTTGAAGCTCTCGAGGCAAAAGGCTGGATCCGCAGAGACCCTTCACGAGGTCGCGCGCTTGAAGTGCTAACGCCAGATGACAAATTTGAAGATATCTCTCCAGAACGAACACATAATGTCCCCCTCGTGGGTCGCATTGCCGCCGGTGGCCCAATATTGGCGGAACAGAACGTTGAAGAACTTCTCCCCTTGCCTGCCTCCATAGTCGGAGAAGGCGAACTATTCATGCTCAAAGTTGTTGGAGATTCCATGGTCGATGCTGCAATCTGTGATGGAGATTTCGTTGTAATTCGTGCACAAAAAGATTGCAATAAAGGTGAGATTGTCGCCGCGATGATTGATGGCGAAGCTACAGTAAAAACTTTTTCACGCAAAGATGGCAACATTTGGCTACTTCCAGCAAATGATTCCTATAAACCAATAAATGGCGATAACTGCGAAATTTTAGGAAAAGTAACTGCTGTTCTTCGATCAGTTCGCTAAAGCGCTATCTGTTCTAAACTTTTTAATTTAGCAGCAAGAGCCTCATCTACCCGGGCTCTAACTTTTGTGCCAGATTCTGTGTGTTCAATTGAAATGACCTCTCCCGTTTCATGAACCCGATTTAAAAGATCTCCCCTGTTAAACGGTATTAGCGTGTAGATTTCAATTTTGGGCCTAGGCAAACTAGCTTCGATTAACCTTGTTAAATCCTCTATTCCAAAGCCGGTATGTACGGAGATTTTCACCGCTGTCGGCTCTTCTCTCAATACGGCTCGGATTGTTTCGGGTTGCGCGATCTCTACTTTATTTAATGCGATTATCTCTGGAATACCCTCTCCGCCAATATCTCGAATTACTTGACGGACGGCGGTGATCTGCCCAAGGGGATCTGCGCTAGATCCATCTACAACATGAATGATTAGATCTGCTGAGGAAACTTCCTCTAAAGTGGATTTGAATGCATCAATTAACTCATGCGGCAAATGCCGGACAAACCCGACGGTATCTGTCAGGGTATAGATACGGCCATCAACCGTCTCAGCTTTTCTAACTGTGGGATCAAGAGTGGCGAAGAGAGCGTCCTGTACTAAAACTCCTGCGTTAGTTAAACGATTTAGCAGTGATGATTTCCCGGCATTTGTGTACCCAGCAATGGCAACAGATGGAATGGCGTTACGCAAGCGCTCTTGGCGCTTGGTGTCACGAGCGGTTTTCATCTCGCCAATCTCTCTTTTGAGCTTAGCCATTTTGTCGCGAATTCGACGACGGTCAATCTCAATTTTTGTTTCACCTGGTCCACGACCGCCGATACCACCGGCTCGTGCGGCTTGTCTGGAAAGTGACTCACCCCAACCTCGAAGCCTCGGGAGCATATAGCTCATCTGGGCTAGTTCAACTTGTGCTTTACCTTCTTTACTTTTTGCATGTTGCGCAAAGATGTCCAGAATAAGCGCAGTCCGATCTACCACTTTAACTTTTACTTTATCTTCGAGATTACGTAATTGGCTCGGACTTAATTCACCATCACAAATCACGGTATCAGCGCCATTAGCTTTAACAATCCCCTTCAATTCGTTCACCTTCCCTGAGCCGATATAAGTTGCTGGGTCAGGTTTCTCACGCCTCTGGATTACTGCATCCAGTACTTCTGAGCCCGCGGTCTCTGCAAGCGCTGCTAATTCAGCCATCGAATTCTGTGCATCTTGATCGGTTCCGGTTGTCCATACGCCGACTAGAACAACTCTCTCCAAGCGAAGCTTTCGATATTCAGCCTCGGAAATATCAGTTAATTCAGTAGATAATCCAATTACGCGTCGCAAGGCGGCGCGGTCACTTAAATCTAATTGAGTTGAATCAAAAGAGTCTGGGGCGAAAGATTCAAACTCAGATACTGCATCCTGCGTTTCATTAAGAAGCTCATCAAACCTATCTTTCATTAAATCTGCTTTTCTAAGAATTTAGACAAATCCACATCCCTAACCAATAGAGCAGGTCCAGTCAGAATTGCATTCGAATGAGCATCAATCTCAACTTCCAATCGACCCCCGGGTGGGTGGATTACCCATCTGCTTGGCAACTTACCGCCGTGCCTAAATGTAGCGGCCATAGCAACCGCGCAGGTTCCGGTTCCGCACGATCTAGTTTCACCTACGCCACGTTCGTGAACTCTCATATTCAATTCGCCATCACTTCGCTCTTCCACAAATTCGACATTCATGCCTTCTGGGAAAACTGGTGTGAGCTTAGGAGCAACCTTCAAATCGCCGACTTTCTCGAGTGAATTAACGAAAAATACAGCGTGCGGATTACCGACATTTACTCGAATGCCCGTGTTGTGCTCTTCTAAGTCGTCGCAAATTACGGCTCCCGATTCGATAGCAATTTGGCCCATATTCACAGTGATATCTCCGGTTTCCGGAACGCTCAAGAACTTCTTTCCGCTTCGCGTATTGATTGGGAAAATTCCTGGCCGTTGATGCCCACGATCCACCAAATATCGAGCCATAACTCTTATGCCATTTCCACACATCTCAGCGATTGATCCATCTCTATTTCTATAGTCCATAAACCAAGTTCCATCGCGCTTTAGAATTCTTATCAAGCCATCCGCGCCGATGCCAGTTTTGCGGTCGCAGATACGGGCAATAGTTTCAGCAGAAAATTCCTGAACCCCATCTGGATCAAATACTAAAACGAAGTCATTTTCAGTGCCGTGTCCGTATGTTGCTAATGGGCTTATCATCTATTGCTAATGGTAGTTGAAAGAATCTTTTCCAGCCTTTCTTCAGTGCTGCCTTTCAACCAAGTAATTCTGTTATCTCTCGAAAACCAAGTCTCTTGCCTTCTCGAATACTGGCGCGTGGCTCGCTTGGTATCTTCTTGAGCCTCAATTTCAGATAGTTCACCATCAAGGAACCGGATTATTTGCGAATAGCCAAGAGCTGCCCGGGCAGTCTTTCCTTCTCGTAATCCCTTTGCAAGAAGTTCTCTAACCTCAGCAACGAAGCCCTTTTCCCACATTCGCTCTACCCGATTAGAGATCACATCAGATAATTTCTCTCGATCCATTACTAAACCAAACTGTTTCGCGTCTGGATATCGAGAACTTCCTTGCCGAGGCAGATTTGCGGTAAATGGTCTGCCAGTTAATTCAATCACCTCTAAGGCTCTTATGACTCTGCGCGAATTTTGAGCCGGAATTGCGGCTGCGGCTGCTGGATCAAGCTTTGCCAGCTTGGCATGAAGAGCCAAAGCACCAATTGATTCACACTCGCGCTGAAGTCGAGCCCGAACCTCCTCATTAGTATCGGGAAAATTTAAATCATCGAGGATGGATTTAACGTAAAGGCCAGTACCTCCGACCACAATTGTTGGAATTTCCTTCAAAAGAAGTTCATCAATTTTTGCTCGAGCTAACGCTTGATACTGAGCGGCCGAGGAATCTTCCGTTACTTCCAAGATGTCAATTAGATGATGTTCGATTCCCTGGCGTTCATTTTTTGAAAGTTTTGCAGTCCCGATATCCATTCCTTTGTAGAGCTGCATGGAATCTGCGTTAACAACTTCCCCTTGCAGCTTTTGAGCAACTTTTATTGCTAAGTCACTTTTCCCCGTCGCCGTTGCTCCGACGATGAAAATTAAGGTCATTTAAGAAGGACGCTCTTCATCTGGGGCACGCCGAGAAATACGCCATTTTCTTCAGCCTCAGCCTGCCTACTTTCAAATGCCAGGCCGCCTCTAGTTTCACGAATATTCATAAGGCTGCCGAAAATAAAATGGGGCTTCGCATCTGTAATTTTTACATTTGCGATGTCGCCAGGGCGAGCGCTCTTATTCAATTCAAAGTGAACTAACCTAAAGTCTCGGCTCTTTCCTTGAGCTCTTCCATTTTCTATATCGGTTATTAAAACCTCTAATTCTTTGCCTAGGACTGCTTGATTAACTTCTAAAGAAGTCTGATTTAGAAGGGCGTGAAGTCGGTCATATCTCTCGCTAACAATCTCTTCAGGAACTTGATCTGGCATGGATGCAGCGGGAGTTCCTGGTCTCTTCGAGTATTTGAAGGAATAAGCAGCTAGAAACTTTAGCTCCGCACAGATATCAAGTGTTGCCTGAAAATCTTCTTCACTCTCACCTGGAAAGCCAACAATTAGATCGGTAGTTATTGTCGAGTCAGGGATTATTGTTCGAACTCGATTAATGATTGCTCGATAGCGTTCACTTCGATATGAACGGCGCATCGCCTGAAGAATCTTGTCTGAGCCAGATTGCAGAGGCATGTGAAGATGCGGCATTACATTCTCAGTCTGCGCCATTGCATCAATTACTTCGTCGGTGAAATCCCTTGGATGCGGAGACATGAACCTCACTCGCTCAAGACCTTGAATTTGGCCGCATGAACGCAAGAGTTTCGCAAATGCTTCTCGGTCAGCGAAATCCACTCCATAAGCATTAACGTTTTGTCCTAAGAGAGTTACTTCAGTAACGCCTTGATCAACTAGTGCATTTATTTCGTCAAGAATTTCTTGGGCGGGGCGATCCTTTTCCCGACCACGAAGAGAGGGAACTATGCAGAAAGTACAGGTGTTATTGCATCCCACGGAGATGGAGACCCAAGCAGAGAATGGAGAGTGTCTTCTCGCGGGAAGCACGGAAGGAAAGTGCTCTAGAGATTCCTTTATCTCGACTTGAGATTTCTCTTCAATTCGAGCGCGTTCAAGTAGCGAAGGTAGCGAGCCTAAGTTATGCGTGCCAAAGACCACATCGACGTAAGGTGCCCGCTCAATTATTGTTCCTCGATCTTTCTGGGCGAGACATCCACCAATTGCGATCTGTAATTCGGGTTTGGAGCGTTTCAGCGGAGCAAGAAAACTTAAATGACCATAAAGTTTGTTATCGGCGTTCTCGCGGACTGCGCAAGTATTAAACACAATCAAATCTGGATCCTCGCCGGAGCGCGCTGGGACATAACCGGCAGCATCAAGCGAACCTGCAATTCTCTCTGAATCGTGTGAATTCATCTGGCAACCCAGAGTTTGAATTAAATATTTTCTAGGCGACAACATTTCTAATACTCGCTATTAATTTTGGCGAGGCTCTCAGATATAGAAGTTCGGATTGCGGCAAAATCACGTTTTGCCAACCATTCTTCTCGCAGCATCCAACTTCCGCCTACTTGTTTAACGTTTGGTTCTTTGAGAAATTCGACGGCGCCTTCGAGATCTAAACCACCGGTCGGTATGAAATTAAGATTTGGGAAAGGAGCCGATGCGGCACGAAGGGTTGGAATACCACCGAGCGCTTTTGCGGGAAACCATTTCAAATTTTCTGCGCCCATTCGGCTTGCATTAAGCATCTCGGAAGGAGTCGCAACGCCGGGAATGTACTCAATGCTTAATTGTTTTGCCGTTGTGAATAGTTCTGGTGAGAAACCTGGAGAAACTGCAAATTTCACACCAAGATCGATTGCGCGTTTTAACTCATTTTCCTGGCTTACCGAACCAATTCCTACCGTTAAATTTTGGGATTTTGCTAGTTTCTCGACGGCGCTCCAACTCTCATCTGTCCTTAAAGTAACTTCGACAAGCGGAAGTCCACTATCTATGAGGGTTGCTGCTAACTCAGAGGAAAGTGAGGCATCGCGAATCACAAGGACAGGCAGAATCCTGTGATTGAGCAGAGTCTTCATGTGGAAACTTTATCTCTGGCAGGTTAAGAACGCGAAATACCCAATTCACCAAGCACTCGCGAGACAACTGATCCAGAGAAGCCACGTCTAACTAAAGCTCCGTGAAGTCTGCGATAAGCCACCTCGGGCTCCAATCTTTGATAGGAGTTAGCTTTGCGTTCAGCAAACTTCATCGCATTCTCAAATTCAGTTTCATCTGAGATATCACTAGTAATCCACTCAATGATTTCATCGCTTATTCCTTTTGAGCGGAGTTCGCTAATGATGATACGACGAGCCAATTTCTTGGTTCGCTGCCTGGATTCGCTCCAATATCTTGCAAATTCATAATCGTTTACAAAACCTTGTTCTTGGAGGCGGAAAAGGACGGCGTTTGCTACCTCTTCAGTTGCGCCACGTTTCTTGAGGAGAGTAAAGAGCTCTCCCCTACTTCTTGCTCTTCGACCAAGAGCTGATAACGCTATGGTCGTAGCTACTGAGTAGGGGTCGCTCTCTACCTCTTCAATTAGTTCGTTAGAACTCGACATCAGCAGCTGCTTCATCAATCGCAGCGACTAGCGCTGGATCAATATCAGCTGTTGCGTAATGAGAACGGATCTTTGATTCAATCTCATTTGCGAGATCTGGGTTATCTAAGAGGAACTGACGTGAGTTCTCTTTGCCCTGACCTAATTGGTCGCCTTCATATGTGAACCAAGCGCCTGACTTCTTGACGATGCCAAGGTCTACTCCGAGATCTAGCAAACTTCCCTCTCGCGAGATTCCAACACCGTAAAGAATGTCGAATTCAGCTTGTTTGAATGGGGGCGCCATCTTATTTTTTACTACTTTGACGCGAGTTCTATTACCGACCGCTTCTTGTCCATCTTTTAGAGTTTCAATCCTTCGAATATCCATACGGACTGAGGCGTAGAACTTAAGCGCTTTACCGCCAGTAGTTGTCTCGGGAGATCCGAAAAAGACACCGATTTTATCGCGTAGTTGGTTGATAAAAATTGCTGTTGTCTTTGATTGACTCAAGGCGCCAGTAATTTTCCTTAGAGCTTGTGACATCAATCTTGCTTGGAGGCCCATATGAGAATCTCCCATTTCGCCCTCTATCTCAGCGCGAGGAACAAGAGCGGCAACCGAGTCAACAACAATTAAATCTAGTGCGCCGGAACGAACCAACATATCTGCAATTTCAAGAGCTTGTTCACCGGTATCAGGTTGTGAAACAAGTAGCGCGTCGATATCTACGCCAAGCTTCTTTGCGTACTCAGCATCGAAGGCATGTTCGGCGTCAATGAAGGCTGCGATTCCGCCAGCACGTTGCGCATTAGCGATTGCGTGGAGAGTTAGCGTTGTTTTACCTGAGGACTCAGGTCCAAAGATTTCAATAACCCTTCCTCGTGGAATTCCGCCGATTCCAAGTGCCATATCAAGTGCGATGGATCCAGTTGGAATTACTTCTATTGGCGTTGCAGTTTTCTCACTCATCTTTATTACGGAACCCTTGCCAAATTGACGCTCAATTTGGGCAAGCGCGGTATCTAGGGCCTTCTGCTTTTCAGGGCTTGCTTGTTGTTTATTTTCTTCTGTTGGATCTTTGGCTGGTTTTGCCACTGTCTTGCCTTTCTCTTGATTGTTATTTGGTCCAGAAGGTACGGAAGACCACCGACGGCCCGAGTCATCTCGGGCGGAGCTGTGGAACCGCTCTGGTTGGGCGTGATGGCTCACCGCCATCACCAGTAAAGGTTACCGAACATTTGTTCTAATGACACTTAGACACGCCCCGTCCTAGCGTGACCCATGGCCATAACCCCTTTCCGCTCTCCGAGGCCCATCTCATACCTGCCGATTCCGGAGCCGCTACGGCGCAGGGAAGCTAAGACTTTGGAGCTGCCTCCAGGGCCGCGCTCATTGTCGCTCACTCTAAGTTTTCAGAGAGATACGCCAGGATTCTTACGAGACGTAAGAGATCGGTACGGCCAAATAGCTTCATTCTTTTTGGGCCGCGAACTTTTCATCGCTGCCTTCGATCCTTCTATAGTCCACGAAGTAAGCGTGAGCAAGCAGCGTTCATTTATCAAAGGTGTTGGTTTTGAGCGGATGCGAAAAGTTCTTGGAACTGGATTGCTTACAAATGAAGAACCGATACACCTCCGCCATCGACGTTTGATGCAGGCTCCATTTCACATAAATCGAATCTCAGGATATTCGAGAACAATGTTGGAATTAACTAGAAAACACCTAGCTAATTGGCAACCTGGTTCCACTGTTGAAGTTGGCCCAGAGATGATGGCGCTCACATTCGATATTGTCGCTGATATCTTATTTGGAACAGATATCAAGGGCGACACCAAGGCAGTTCAAGAGTCTATGCATATCGCTATTGACCGAATCGAAAGAACCATGTTGCCGGGATTAGAGAAGACTGATGGCCTTCCGCTTCCCTACTTTAAACGTTTTGAACGAGCGGCCGATCGTCTCCACCATATTGCAACACGTATAGTTAATGAGCGAATTAAAGCCGGAATAAAGAGAGATGATCTACTGGGCCTTCTCCTCGATGCAGAGACTAGCGACGGTGAGAAATTATCAGAGTCTGAAATCTCAGACGAAACTTTAACTTTGATTCTAAGTGGCCACGAGACGACTGCCAATGTGCTTACCTGGACGTTTGCTTACTTGAATGGGCGGCCAGATTTATGGAACGCTTTAGCGCAAGAAGCCCAAACAATTCTCTCTCAATCAGATAGTGAAGGTTTTGCAAAAATTCTTTTCAGTGCGCCAATAGTTGGATCAGTTTTCAATGAAGTACTTCGACTTGCGCCCCCAGTCTGGGTCGCGCCTAGGAGAGCCGTTGAAGATGTAGTAATTGGTAACACCAAAATACCTAAAGGCGCCCATGTGTTGATCAGCCAGTATGTAACTCATCGCGATCCCAGGTATTTCACTTCCCCTGATTCTTTTCTTCCGGAGCGCTGGGTAAACGACTTTGAAAAAACCCTTCCCGATGGGGCTTATTTCCCATTTGGAGCAGGAACCCGCAAATGCTTGGGCGATCAGTTCGCGCTTCTTGAGGGTCGCATAATAATTCTTGAAGTTGCACGCCGCTTTAAATTAAATCTAATTGGTGGTTTTCCGTTAGCGCAACCGCGAGCAACTTATCGCCCTAAGGGCCCAGTCGCGATGAGAGTTAGCGAAGCTCAGCTCTAATATCGGGATTTTGGCGAAGTACTGCTCGCCAAATTTCGCCAGGCTCCATTCCCATAGCAAGCGCTTGATCGATTGTTTGGCCGCCTAGTTCTGCGAAAACAAAATCTTTCGAATACGAAGGTGCCCAACTTTCGCCAAAATGTTCATTGAGACGGCGACGAAGTTCTGTGATTCGCATCTTGCGACGCGTTAGAGAATTTCAGCTATGCGATTTGCTTGTTCGCGGGAGTGTTCCTTAGAGAGCGGCGCCGTTATTTGACCAAGTAGCCAGCGAAGAACTAACCCAACTCCAACGACATCAGTTGCAAATATCTTTGCTAGGTGTTTGTAAATTTCTTCCCAGATTTGGTGATCTCTAGAGATCAAAGCGGCAGCCACGAGATTGCCATCGCGCTCTAGCGCTTTTCGCAAGCCATCGTGCTCTGAAATCTCACGTGAAATTTGGTATAGCGCTTCGGCTCTTGAGGGAGAAACAAGTGCGATAGTTGCAATTCTTTCAATCTCAGTTTCAACTAATGCGAGGAAAACTTCCTGCTTATCTCGGAAGTGGTTATAAAGTGAAGCTCGAGAAACTTGTGCACGATCTGCAATTTCAATCATATTAGTCGCGCTGATTCCGCTCTGGCGAAGTAATTCCCTAGCTGAATCCATAATTGCACTTCGAGTACGACGGTGAATCGTTGATTGATGTTGATAAGTGGAGCGAGCGCTGGAAGTACTCAACGCAACATCCTTATGCGGCGTTCGTGTCTACGACAGTCAGTTGTGGCGCCTCTTCCAAATAAATCTGGTGAGCAACTGAAGAGATCACGTTCGAAAGTGAGAGATTTAAGGCAAGACAAATAGAATTCAGAAGTTCAGATGAAGCTTCTTTCTGTCCTCTCTCCACTTCGGAGAGATAACCAAGTGATACCCGGGCAGCTTTTGCGACCTCACGTAGAGTTCGTTTCTGCGATATTCGGGCGCCACGAAGTACTTGGCCGATATGAGTTCTCATCAAGACCATAGTTCCTCCGTTTTCGCTACTGCTCAAGAATACGCTCTAGGGCCGCAACTGCGCTTGTTACCGCGCCGATGCGGATCTCAGTACGACTGCCCTGAAGGGAAAGCTGGATATTTTGCGCGCCTTTAGGTCCAATAATCGCTAACCAGATAGATCCGGCAGGAATTCCCGTAGCTGGACCAGGCCCAGCCACTCCTGTCGTAGCAATAGACCAAACTGAGTCAAATTTATTTCGAACTTTGCTAGCCATTTCAAAAGCTACCTCTTCGGAGTAAACCCCGAACTCATCAATCAAATTTTTGGAAATGCCTAATTCTTGGACTTTGCTTTTGATGGAATAGGCAACGATTCCACCGAGGAACACTTCGGACGAGCCCGGCACGCTAGTTAACTCTGCCGCTAACAATCCACCGGTAACAGACTCCGCGACGGAGATTGTCTCTCCTCGCTGCTGGAGATTTCTAATCAATCTTTCGTTTGGATTCATTTTCGAATGACACTTCTAAAGTATTGAAAACCTGTTGATAAGGTTAAAAATATCGCTACCCCTAGCAGAATATCTCTGGGAAGATAGAGGGAAGTTGGAAGCGGCAGAACATACAGCCCCACTGAAAAGTTCTGAAGCAGAGTTTTTACTTTACCGCCTTGCGATGCTGAAATAACTTCTCGTTTTAACACTGCAAATCTTAAGAAGGTTACGCTTACTTCTCTAAACAAAATCAAAATTGTTACCCACCAAGGAATTTTCTCCAAATAAGATAGTCCGATCAGAGCTGTCGCAATAAAAGCTTTATCCGCAATGGGATCTAAAATGATTCCGAGTTGAGAAACTTGATTTCTGCGGCGCGCAATTCGGCCATCTAAAATATCGGTGACACCAACAACAAAGAATGAAGTCCAAGCTATCCACTGCCAAGTCGGATCATTGCCATTTTCTTTCAGTAAGGCCCAGGCACAGAAAGGCAGTGCGATGATTCGAAATATCGTAAGTCCGTTGGGCAAATTCATAGCGGTTGCGCAATCAAATCTGTTGCGGATAAATCGCTGACGACGGCATCTACATACTCTCCAACCCGATATTGAATCCTGCCGCTGATCAATGTTGTTGAATCTACTTCAGGACCCTGATGATCTGCTCTACCTTCGCCCAATTCAGAGTCTTCAATCAAGACTCTTACTCTTTCGCCGATTCTCTCTTGAGCTCGTTCGATCATTAAATCCTCAGCTAATGAACGAAGTCGCTCAGTTCGCTCTGAAATCAATTCGGCATCCAGTTTATTTGGTAGATCCATCGCCTCAGTTTTATCTTCATCTGAATAAGGAAAAATTCCAATTGCATCAAGTCGTGCACGACTTATGAATTCTTCAAGATCTTGAAATTCTGATTCAGTTTCACCTGGAAAACCAACAATAAAATTGGAACGAATCCCTGATTTAGGATCGAGAGCACGAATCTGGGCTAAGAGATGAAGAAAAGATTCTTTATCGCCAAACCTTTTCATTCTTCGTAAAAGCGAACCAGAAGCGTGCTGAAATGAAATATCAAAATATGGGAGCACTTTCTCGGTGGATACCATCGCTTGAAGGAGTGAGGGTCGGATCTCCGCTGGCTGGAGGTAGGAAAGTCTAATTCTTTCAAGGCCTTCAATTTTGGAAATCTCGGGTAGCAAGTTTTCTAATAGTCTTATGTCGCCCAGATCTTTACCGTAAGAAGTTGTATTTTCGCTGACCAAAAATACTTCACTTACTCCATTTTCAACCAGCCAACTTGCCTCATCGAGAATTTCATTTGGTCGACGCGATAGAAAAGAACCGCGAAACTGCGGTATCGCACAGAAAGTACATCTACGATCACAACCGGAGGCAATTTTTAACGGAGCTACCGGCTCATTTCCCATCCGTACCCTGGGAATCGCACCGCCCTGTCCTAGATTCGCTTTAAATTCTTGTCGGCTAGCCGGAGCAATCGGAAGCAAGTTTCTTCGATCTTTCGGAACATGGCTAGCAATTTTCTCGCCACCCAAAATTCTCTGAAGTCGTTGTGAGATATCTTGATAATCATCAAAACCCAATATTCCATCGGCTTCCGGAAGCGCCTCTGCAAGTTCTTTTCCGTAGCGCTCCGCCATACATCCAACAGCGACAACCGCCCGAAGAGTTCCATCATTTTTTTGCGAATGAGCTTCTAGCAATGCATCTATTGAGTCTTTCTTTGCTGATTCAATAAATCCACAGGTGTTTACGACTGCGATATCGGCCGCACTCGGATCTTTCTCAAGTCGCCAACCATCGGCGGCTAATTTTCCAGCAAGCTCTTCGGAATCCACTTCGTTTCTCGAGCACCCAAGCGTGATGATGGAAACGCTTCGAGGCTGGGACACTCGAAGATTCTATCTTCGAAATTTGAAAAAACTGATTTTAACCGTTTTGTGAGAGCGCCTGAGGTCCAAATTCCAATCGGACTACTTCACCCACCGCTCCTGCCGTTCCCAAATTCTCACCATTTACTATTAACTCAAGTGCTCCCGCATTTCCCAAGACCAGATAGATAAGTTGATCATCTTGGAAAGTTTGCTCCTCACCTTGGCGAATTCTGCCGCTAAATAAAGTCGTACCTGAACTGTCACTTGCAGCAACCCAAGACAGTCCGTTTACGGCCTTTACAGTTACGTTTACACCGTCAGTGCGAGTTGCAACAGGTCCCGAATCGCTTTGACCCGAATTAGTAATCGGATTACTTACATTATTTGAAGATGTAACAATCAGACCCCCAATAATTGCGAAAGCGAAAATTCCCGCTGCGATGCCAGCTAGCGATTTCCAAGAAACACTTTTCTTAGCTGGTT
>JACCDJ010471540.1_pt1 | contig 19969 bp, 19 predicted proteins | sample 7444481 | NCBI WGS metagenome assembly JACCDJ01 (sample SAMN15323435, study PRJNA562643) | freshwater metagenome | isolation source: river surface water | place: USA:Blue River Watershed | collected 2017-08-15 | reverse complement strand
TGCGGTGAATGGACTTAACCAGCGCCGAATCAGAAATCAATTCAAGCTGGCCGGAATTCTTGAGCGACTCGTACTCTTCTTCGTTGGGCACAAAAATGGTGTTGATCGAAAGCGCCGAAAGGTGGTACGAAAGGCTGTCCAGGGACACGTCGCGGTGTTGTCCTTGCTGGTATTCGATCATAAAACCCGCCGATTCCGATGCCACTTGGTGGGCGATGATGTTCTCGTTCAAGTCCTTAATGTCGTCGGTCAGCGTCGTCGCAAGCCGTTGAATCAGCTGTTCTCGGTGGTTGTTGAGCTCGCGCCGTACGCGGTACTCCTCTACCAAAAAGGACAGGCTGATGCCAACTACTACCACCAGCAAATCAAAGAAATAGTTCTTCATACGGCCCAAGATACGCCGTTCATTTCGTGGAATGCGCCGCACCCGACGCGCAGGTCACTGCCCAAGCACCCGCACCTCATGCGGGCCCAAAGCCAGCGAGGCCCCAAAAGTCTCGGAATAATTAGGGGAAACCAGGTCGTCCCACGTTGTTTCGCGCAAAGCCGTCGGAACATTAAAGGTCACCGCCGTGGCCCGGGTGTTGATTAGCACCAGCACGCGATCGCCGTCGAGCTCGCGCTCAAACGCCAGAACGTTGGGGTGCGCATAGGGCTTCAGGCTGCCGTAACGCAGGGCCTCGTGCTCAAGGCGCAAGGAAAACAACTGACCAAATCGCTCAGACAGTCCGGGGTTGGCCGACCAATTCACCGGGTCTTTGCCAAAAAAACTGGTGGTTCCCGCCTCGCCGACCTCTTGGCCCGAGTAGATGAGCGGAACTCCGCCCATCAGCACCGCCGCGGCCTGGGCGGCAAACGAGGCTTCCACGCCGCCAAAAAGGGTCACGGGCGTCGCTTCCCACGCCGACTGGTCGTGGTTGGTCGCAAACCGCAGCCGCACCGCTGGCGAGGCGGTCTTTTCGGCATTGTGGGCCGCAAAAAGCTGGGTCGCCGGCGCCTGCGCGTCGCCAAACACTTGCTGCAGCTGATAATTCCAGTTCCATCCGTACAGCAAAGGCATGCCCGCCTGATAGTGGTCGGGGCGCTCGCCCTCGGTCAGGAACAGCAGCTTGCGGTCGGTGATTCCCTTGAGGCTGTCCATCGCCGACTTCCAAAACGCAAACGGAACGTAGTCTGCCGCATCGAAGCGAAAGCCGTCGACGCCGACTTCGTGCACCCAAAATTTCATGGCGTCGATCATCGCGGCGTGCAGCTCGGGCTTGGCGTAGTTGAGGTCGGCCACGTCTTGCCAGTTGGTTCCCGGGGGGTGAACGATTTGGCCCGCTGCATTTTGCGTGTACCAATCGGGGTGCTGCGCAATCCACGGGTGGTCCCAGGCCGTGTGGTTGGCCACCCAGTCGATAATTACTGCCATCTTGCGGTCGTGGGCGGCAGCCACCAGTGCCTTGACGTCGTCGAGCGTGCCAAATTCCGAATCCACCGAGCGGTAATCGGCCACGCAGTAGGGCGAACCGACGGCCTTCAGGTCGCCCATCTTAAACACCGGCATGAGCCACAACGTGTTCACGTGCAGGGACTTGATGCGGTCCAAATCGGCCGTCACCCCGGCAAGGGTTCCTGAGGCCGAGTGGGCGCGCGGATTCACTTCATACAGCAAAAGGTCTTCGGTATCTACCACGTCGGTCAAAGAATTCCAAGGTTGGGGTTGGGGATCGGGGCGGCACGACGCCACAGCGGCAAGCGCCAAAATTCCGAACAAAAAAAACTGCGGCTTCACCCTCCAAACCTACGGCTAAACGCGCACCTTTATATCCATGAATGCTTCACCTAAAGTTTGGAAGATGCTCTTGCTCAACTGGCTCTTCGTTTACCCGTTAATTAACCTATTGATCCCCGCGGTTTTTCCGTTGACGGATGGCTGGCCCATGCCGGCGCGCACCTTGGTCCTCACCTTGATCCTGGTTCCCGTGATGGGGGTTGCGCTACCCCGCCTCCACGGCCGATTCGCTTCGTGGTTGCGCAAATAAGCCCTTAACTTAGGCCGCACGATGAAGCGCCTTGCCCTTTACCTCGGTCCGCTCGGCTTTGCGGCCCTCCAGTTTACCGGATTCCCACCGCAGCAAAGCCTGGTAATGGGCACCGCCTTTTGGATGCTGCTGTGGTGGTTTACTGAGGCTATTCCGCTCGGAATCAGCGCACTAATTCCCTTGGTCACTTTTGGCGGAACCGGCGTCCTTACCAACGAAGCGCTTGCCAACGCCTACGCCAACCCGCTCATTTACCTGTTTATGGGCGGATTTCTCTTGGCGCGCGGAATCGAGCGCCACAACCTGCACCGCCGGCTAGCTTTGGCCATCTTGCGGCGGGTCGGGCACCGCAGCGAAACCGTTTTGGCCGGGGTCATGCTAGCGACCTTCACCTTGAGCCTGTGGATGAGCAATACGGCCACCGCGGTCATGATGCTTCCGCTCACCTTATCGCTTCTCACCCACTTGCCGGGCGAAAACGCCCAACTCGAGCGCAGGGTGCTGCTGGGAATGGCCTGGGGTGCCAACCTCGGAGGCATCGGAACCCTCATCGGCACGCCGCCCAACCTGGTTTATGCGGCCTTTCGCCAAGAGGCCGTCGGCGTCCAAACCGGGTTTATGGAATGGACTGCGGTCGCTTTTCCGCTCGCCCTGGTGCTGCTGGTCGTCGCCTACCTCGTGCTGCGGCGCGGACTCCCCTCGGTGGACCTCGGCGACCTGGAGTGGCCCGAATCCGCCCCGTGGTCCAAGGCCGAAGTGCGCGTAGCCCTGATTTTTGGCGCTACGGCCCTGCTGTGGATGACCCGACAATGGGTTGAGCCGCTCGTCACCCCCTACGGCTGGGCCTTGCCCGACCAGGTCATCGGAATCGCCGGCGGCATTCTCATGTTTGCGGTGCGCGACGGCAAAGGTGCGCCCCTGCTGCGGTGGAAGGATGCGCGCAAAATCGAATGGGGCATCCTCTTGCTATTCGGAGGCGGACTCTCGCTTGCCGCAGGCATGCAGGCCTCGGGCTGGCTCGACGCCCTCGAGGCCCTGTCGGGCCACCCCATGCCGGCGTGGGTATGGATTTTCATCTTCGCCGCCTTTGGCGTGTGGACCACCGAACTCTTCAGCAACATGGCGCTGGTGAGCGGAACCCTGCCGGTGGCTCTGGCGGTCGCCTCGGCCCAAGGGCTTGCTTTTGAGCAGCTTGCGCTACCGCTCACGATCGGGGCGAGCTGCGCCTTCATGCTTCCCATGGCGACTCCGCCCAACGCCATCGTGTTCAGCTCCGGAAAAGTCACGGTGCCCTACATGGCCGGCCGCGGATTCTGGATGAACATCTGGGCAACCCTAGTGATTGGGCTGGCGTTTAGTTTGATCTAAGACGTCCTGTTGAGCTCTTCAGAATTTACACTGTAAATCAATCCTACCTGCCGGTTGACCTGGACCAAGCGTCGACGACCACCGACTTTGATGCCGAGGTTCGGATATCGGGTGAGCAACCCAATCACATGGTTTACGTTTTGTTCAAATTCCCGAGCAGTCAGATCGCCAAACGCTATCTGTAAGCTTTTAATCTCTGCCGTGATTGCGTCTGCCACGCGTACAGAGATGATGGTCTTCACTGCACGCTACACTACTCTTCGATTCATCCATTCCGACAGGCTGATCACCTTTTGCGTACCACTGCTCATTTCGTGATCCAACATGTCTTCGTCACCCCTCCAGTCGATCGTGATTTTGCCTGTGGCCGGATTCACGTATCCTTTAAGCGCCACCTTATCCTTGACGGCCGCCAAATAGCGGAGCTTGTGTTCCGCCAATTCTAAATGCGGATCGAGCTGGTCAAAAAACGAGGCGTCGACGACCGAGCCGAAGTCGTGCCCCTCACGTTCGAGTTCGGCAAGCCATTCCGCGAGTTCGCCCTGTATCGTTTGCTGAACTTCCATTTCTTCGTTGGTTAAATGAGTCGGCAATTTGGGCATGGTCAGAGGCGCTAGTCGGTACGAAACGAAAATAAGCATTTGCCCCAAATCCAAACCGATGTGGTACTTTCGAGCAACCACCACCAAAGCACCTTGAATCAAGCCTTTATGCGAAGCGGAATCGAAATCATCAGCCACGCCCACGGCACGCTTAAAAACCAGTGGGGACTTGCCATAGGAACTTCCGTGGCGTACGGACTCATTACCGTGGTACTCAACCTTGTCGGATCTTCCCTGTCAGGACCCACCATCGAAGCCCTAATTCCTGGGCTAATGCCCGATTACCTTGATTTAAACTTTTTTGGCGTCCTCTGGACGGGGGCTTTTTCGTTTGGCTACGCCCGATTCGTGCTCAAGTTGGTTCGCCAAGCCGAGCCTGAATTCGAAGACCTGTTCTCTGGATTTCAGTGCTGGGCTAAGGTTACCTGGACCTCCATCGTCTACTTCGTGCGCGTCCTCCTTTGGCTTCTTCTGCTGGTCATCCCGGGCTTGATCAAAATCGTCGCCTACAGCCAACTGTGGTTCGTACTTCAGGACGAGCCTGAGCGCTCCGCCAGCGAAGCGCTAAAACGCTCTGAGGAACTCATGTACGGGCACAAATGGAAGTACGTCGCCTTGGTCTTGTGGTGCACATTGCTGGTACTCGCCAGCATTTTCACCCTCTTTATCGGGCTCTTCTGGTTCATGCCTTGGATTGCGGCCGCTCAAGCGCAATTCTACCAAGAAGTCAAGGCGGACTGGGAACAACGCAACCCGGTGGTCACGGAATAGGGGCGTTCTCTGTGCGCAAACTGTCGGAATAGGCTGAAATTCCGCGGCGAACCTGAGCATTTAGGTCCGAAACCGAAACCTGAGCCACGTCGATCAACTTTAAATTTCGGCGAATTCCGATGGGCGCTTCGCGGCGCAGTTGGTACTGGTACCACCTCCAACTCAAGGCATCGGCGATGCCCCCGGTGATGTAGATCAGGGTGCCCACCGCAAACGTGGCCCCGTAGTCTTCTGATACGGTTGACAAACCAAGCAGCATTGTGGCCGCTCCGACGGTCGACGGAATCGCGACCGGCTTCAACGCTCGGTACGTCAACCGATATACCGAAGTGTCTGCGGTACTTGCAATCCATAGGTAGTTGGTCGGCTTGGGCTCCCAATAAACTTCGCTGAATTTGGGAACGATCATTTGCTGCACATAGGTCGAGTCGCCCATTTGGCGAGCCACCAATTCAACCTTGGTACCCGAGCTCCGCATTCCGTGGGCGTCAAAAAGCTGAACATTTAATCGGTCGGTGGGCACCACCTTAGCCGAGGGAATAGACTCCGTGGGCTGCCAAAACAATGTGGAGCACGACGTTGCACCCACCACGAGTACTCCAAGGAACAAATGCACTTTTTTCATACCGACCAAGGTACAGGAATGCCCAAAACGCCCTTGGCGAAAAATGCGAATCTGTGGCTAACTTCATGCAGCTAACCGTACCGCTATGAGAGTCCTTTGCCTTGCTACCCTTGCCCTCGCTACCTCCTGCTCGCTACAGCTTGATTCTCAGTACGGAATTCGCATTGGGCCAGCCCCCAAAGGGCCTCAGGAACGCCATGTTGCGCACGCGCAAGTTTTAGCTTCAGAAGTAGCCGAGGCTACCGAAACCTCCACCTGGGCCTTCTCCGCGGATTCTGAGGTCGCAGTCCGCGAACTGGTGTGGTCCGCAGAACCCGAGCAGTCCCGCGAGGTGTTTCCCGATACCTACGTTCCGCAAACCGCCCAGACCATGGTCCCCGAGCCGGCTGCTAGCCCTGAATTCGACGCTGTTGCCGACCAAAATCCAAGCGTGCAAACCGAGGCCGATGTGCCACCCCAACCGGAACCCAACATGCTGACGGCCTGGCTGATGTGGGGAATTCCCGTGGTGCTCATGCTCGCCGGGGTCGGTTTTTTGCTCAACTTTGGCCTTCACTGGTACTACCTGGGCAAGCAGGGACGGGCTAATTCCGCCACCTACATTTGGGCCCTAACCTTGGCGGGTTTCGTGGCCATTGGGTTGCTTCGTTTTCTCAAACTCGGACTCCTTGCCTTGCTCGTGTTTTTGATTGTCCTGATACCGCTGATGGCCATACAGCTCATCCGCGCCGTGAAGGACGCTTTTTTGCTCAATAAAATGGCGACCCGCTTGGCTCGGCGCGCGGCACGCAAACGCGGACCCTCCATCTAGCATGAAGACCAGAACCTTGACCCTTCTCGCCCTCGTGCTTGGAGTGACCGCGTGCTCCGTTTGCGTGGATACCCAGTACGGACTGCGGCTCGCGCCCCCTGCGGTGCGCAACCCAAAAGCCCACGACGACCCCGCGACCAAGCACGAATCGGTGGCCGTGGCCGCCCGTACCGAACCATCACCCGTGGAGGACCCCGATGCGCACCTCGCGGCGTGGAACAGCGCCACGCCGTGGATCGCAGCCCCCGCCGAAGCACCTAGCGAAGCCGCCTTGAGTCCCGTGGACCAGGAACCGTTGACGGCAGCGCCGGCCCCGGGTACGCATGGGGCTCCCTTGTTCGCGACGCAACCGCATGACGCAGCGACAACCAGCGAACTCGAAGTGATCGAAACCCGCAGCGAACCTCTGCCTCTGTGGGCTGAATCCTTATTAGGAATACTGCTTGCGCTCGTCGCCATCGGCCTGGTAGGCTTGGGCGGCATGGCCTCGGTGCTCGCGGTGGTGAGCTTTGGATTTGGTGACATCGCCTTCGCATGGCTCATGGTCGCGGCGGCGCTCGCCGGATTGGTCGGCGGGTACCTCGTGTATCGGTTGGCCCGGCCCATGCTCCCCGAACTCAATTTTTATTGGCTATCAAACCCCATTGTGCGCCTGGTTTTGGGGATTGTTTCGCTGGTGTTTTTTCTCCTCACTTTTGGCATCTAGTGCCACGTTCCGTTTGAACTAACACGCTTTTTTTCCGTTCTTTAAGCAGTGGATCCGTTTTACCCGATTGACGTATTTAGCACCGTGTGGTGGTGGGGCTGGGCCTATTTTGGTGCCTACGCGCTCTTCTTGATGCTGATGGCGCGGGCCAACGACCAGCTGCGGCTTTGGACCGAACGCATCTTGGGCTATAGCCTCATGGCCCTTTACCTCGGCGTTCACCTGCATCAGGTGGTCCACGGCGTGTGGAGTCCGTCCACTTCCCTTCCCGGCCATTTGTGCTCGATCAGCTTCTTGCTCGCGGTCATTTACCTGACCACCGGCAGCACTAAAGTCTTGCTGCCCCTCACCTTTTGGGGCATCACGGGCGGAGCGCACGCGCTCATTACCCCCGCCAGTCCGTTGGGCGATCATCCGCTCTACCTCATCGAGTTTTGGGTGCAGCATACCACGATTGTGCTGGTTCCGCTCTATGCGCTTCGAAGCGGAGCCTGGCTCATCCCCGCCCGAGCCTGGGTCAAGGCCTTCTGGGGCAATCAGTTCTTGCTTGTTCCCATTTTTGTGCTCAACCGCGTGGCCGGAGCCAACTACCAATTTCTGCTCGCGCCTCCGGCCGTCAACAACCCCCTGCTCATCGGCCCTTGGCCGTGGTACTTGGTCGGAATCGACGCCCTCATGCTCGGCCACTACTGGCTGATTCAGAAGTGGTTGGGGCGGCGAAGCTAAAGCTTCGCGTTGCTAGTTACTGGTTACTTGTTTTTTCCCGGATTCCGAAGCCGGTACAGGTAGCGGGCCGCGAGGGCGGCGTGGGGCTGCCAGCGTTCCACGAGGCGGTCGATGCGGTCAGCGTATTCAGACTCGCTGTAGCCGTAGAGTTCGCACACGGCTTTGCGGATTTGGTAGTCTTCGCGCGGAAAGATTTCGGGCCGACCCAACGTAAATAGCAGAATCATTTGGGCGGACCACAGGCCGAGGCCGGGGACTTCGGTGAGGCGGCGAATGACTTCGTCGTCGGACATGGCGGTCCAGTCAAGCTCAGGCCAGCGGTCGCGGCGGGCGACGTCGCGCAGCGCCTTCCACGCGTCGGATTTTTGGAATGAGAGTTTGAGGGCGAGTACGACGTCTTCGGGCACGTCGGTTTCGGGATGCAGTTCAAACGGGTAAAGCGTTTTTAAGCGCTTAAAGCGAAACGCCGCGTTGGTCGGCGTGTAGTGGATGCGCATGTCGAGCACACAGCTGAGGGCGTCCTCGAACACGTTTCCGGTGGACTCCAGTGGCGGAACCTCCATTCGGTCCACCACCGCCCGCAGCGCGGGGTCAGACTGGCGAAGGTGCTCGATGGCAGAAAGGGTTTCGACTGAAATCATGCATGGTTAACCGCTAAAGTGCCGAGCAGGTTCTTGCAGTTTCTGCACTTTGCAGACGTTTGGAGAAGCAGATTCCGCCAAAAAACACCCTTGAGCGATGGTGGATAGGTAAAAAATGCGTGCCAACTTGATGGTATGCGCCACACTACCCTACTCCTTGCATTCGCGGCACTCACCATCACCTCGTGCAGCCTTCAATTGGATTCGCAGTACGGACTTCGGTGGGACCGACGCGTGACGGTTCCGCAGCGTGCGGAATCAGAAACCAGCGTTGATCGGGCGACGGCCGAGCCTGAGGTGGTTCCAGAATTTCATGCGGCTGATTCTGAGCCGCAGAACGAAGCCGTTCAGGCCCTTACTGCTCCAGGGGGCGAGGATTTTGAGGCTGCGCTTCCGTTCGGAATTCAGCTAGACGACCTACCCGAGGGCGTGGCGCCGCAGGTTGAGCGGCGACTTGAGAAGCTGAACGAGCAACGCACGGCAACTGAAGGGCAAACCAATAAATCACTGGCCCGTTCGGCCGGATCGATCGTACTTAAAATTGCAGGGGTCATACTCGGTATTGGCTTTATGCTGATTGGCGCACTGGCCTTTTTGATCGGTTATTTAATCAGTATCGTCGATACCGATGAAGCGCAAAAGTATTTTGGCTTAGGTGTCGCGTTCCTTGTTCTCGGCGTCCTGTTTATTATCGTCCCCCAATTTCTTTAGCCCCAGCCCTTAAATGAAAAACATTGTGCTATCCCTTGCGGCACTTGCCGCCACCTCGTGCAGCCTTCAGCTTGATTCGCAGTATGGGCTGCGGTGGGACCGAAGGGTTCCGGCTGACCGCACTCGGACTGAGGAACGTGAAAATACTGGTGGGTTTCACGAATCCCCGGCTGCTGCACCCGCACCCACGGTAGCAGCCTCTGAAGAGGCATTGGGTCAAGGGACTGATTCTAAAGATGTTATCATGAGTTTCGGCAACGATCCTGTTGATCCTATAGCCATAGACGGCTCGGTCAACCACCAAACTCCTGAGCTTCAAAGCTCGACCACAGGAATAACCCCTGAAGTACCTAACCCCAACGTCACTAAACAAGAGGCTACGAAGATGCCCGATTTGCTTACCGAATTATTAGTAGCACTGGGATTTATTGCGGTCTTGGCTTTGTCCCTAATTCTATTCTTTGTTGGCCTCGCATGGGTCTTACTTTATGAATGGTACTGGTTAGACGAAATTTTCATCTTATGGGGCATTCTCCTGATGATCGCGAGTGTCGCGCTCGTTTGGTTGGCTCGCAAGGTTAGTCGTGGCATCCTTAGCCGGGCTAGGGCTTAGCAGAAGTTAATTACAAATCTGCAATTCGGATGGCCAAAGAAGTTGCTTGATGCGAAGATGAACCATGTTCTGAATTAAGGTCGACTTACAATTAATTCACTGCCAAAATCCTTCTGAGGGCAGACAAATAAGCGCTTATCTTTAAAATTCCGAACTTCATTGCTTTATATGCCTTCGATTCAAGACGCCATTTCTGCGCTAACCAAATTTCGCGACGACCGCGATTGGGCACAGTTTCATGATTCAAAAAATTTAGCTCTGGCATTAAGTGTCGAAGCTTCGGAACTCAACGAACTGTATTTGTGGTCAAAAGACCACAATCTCCCTGATGATAAGCGTGAACAATTCAAAGAGGAACTGGCAGATGTGCTGGCATATGCCCTTTTATTAGCAAATCGTCATGGTCTTGATCCTGCCCAAATTGTCTTGGACAAAATTGAAAAGAACTCACTGAAGTATCCGGTTGAAAAGTCCAAAGGTTCCGCAACAAAATACACTGAGTTGTGATTGTATACCAATCAGATAAGTCGGGATTTTTAAGGGACGTGCATAGTGGGCGCATTCATGAAATTATCGCAGATCAGTTCCAAGTAAAACTGCACCGCAAAGTCCCAAAAAGCGAATTAGAATCGTGGCGAAACTCCATGATGTACATGCACATGGCACTGGTAGGTGACTATGGGATTCCCAACGACACCGGGGTTTGCATTGAATTCACACTTCCGCCCACTTCTAAGCGAATTGATTTTATTTTAACGGGTTCCGACGAGCAAAATAATAAGCACGCGATCATCATTGAGCTCAAGCAATGGAGCTCCGTGGAGGTTACCGACCACGATGGAATTGTTCGCACCGCACTTGGAGGAGGTGTTCGGGAAACTACACACCCCAGCTACCAAGCGCTGAGTTATGCACAAACGCTTAGTTCATTCAACGAAGCAGTTTACACCAAAACCGTAAGTGTAAAGGCGTGTGCCTTTACACACAACCTGACGTCTTCTGTGGAGATCAGAGACCAACGCTACCAGAATTACTGGGAGCAGGCTCCGGTCTTCTTGGGTACTGAAATTGAGAAACTGCAAGACTTCATTAAGCGATTCATTCGAAAAGGTGACAACGGTCAAGCCCTTTACCTCATCCAGCATGGTCGGATCAAACCTTCAAAAGAATTGGCAAGTGCTCTTAGCGGAATGCTGAAGAATCAACCTGAGTTTGTGTTATTAGACGACCAAAAAGTCGTGTACGAACGGGCCGTGAGCATGATGGCTCAAAATCCAAACTCGAAACAAGTATTCATAGTTCGGGGCGGACCTGGCACAGGTAAAAGCGTGGTGGCCATTAATCTTGTGGTTGCCGCGATCAAAAAGTCTTTGAATGCGGCATATGTTTCAAAAAACGCCGCTCCGCGAGCCGTATACAAGGGAAAGCTGCTTGGTGCCTTGACCAAATCTCGGTATGATTCCCTTTTTCTGGGCTCTGGAACGTTTATCGATGCACTGAATAACGGATACGATGTGTTAATCGTCGACGAAGCGCACCGACTCAATGAAAAATCTGGCCTGTACGGCAATTTGGGCGAAAACCAAATCAAAGAAGTAATCGCGGCCGCACGAACAAGTGTTTTCTTTTTGGATGAAAATCAAAAGGTAGCGCTCTCAGATGTGGGGAGCGAAGATGAAATCCGTCACTGGGCCCGCCTCGCTGGCGCATCTGTTGTGGTAGACGACCTGCAGAGTCAGTTTCGCTGCGGAGGTTCTGATATTTACATGGCCTGGCTCGACCACACACTTGGCATTCGAGACACGGCCCACCCGACCTTGGATGGTTCTGACTACGAGTTTCATGTCATGAACAGTCCTGTCGAGCTGTTTGATCATTTAAACGCCTTAAATGGGCGCAATTCGGCACGTGTTGTCGCCGGATACTGCTACCCTTGGCGGAGCAAGAACGACTCGAAAGCCATGGACATTGTGTTTCCCGAGTTCGATTTCGCGAAGCAATGGAACTTGGCTTCAGACGGAAGCACGTGGATTGCACAACCCCATTCCATAGCGCAAGTAGGCTGCATCCACACGTGTCAAGGACTTGAAGTTGACCACATTGGGGTCATCATTGGACGGGATCTAGTGTACCGAAACAACAGAGTTCAAACGGACTTCACAAGGCGCGACCGACATGACAAGACCATGAAAGGAGCCAAATCTATGGTTAAAGTGAATCCAGATTCCGTCAAACAATTGGATCTCATCATTCGAAATACCTACCGCACGTTGATGACTCGCGGGATGAAATCCTGCAGTATTTGGTGTGAGGATGAGGCGCTGAATGACTACTTCAAGTCCGTAGTTTCCGCAAGGAATTAATAGGACAAATAGTCATACATCTCCTTACTCGCTGACTGAGTTAGCGTGAAGTGCATTCGAACGAAATTCTTACCCTTGTGGGGTGCGTCCTCAAATTGATCCACATGTGGCACCATGGTACCCATGTAGTAAAATCCGGGACCTTCTCCGGAATCCTTCGCGCAAAAAAGATGGAACTTTCCATAAGAGTTATCCTTAATCCAGGTGTGAACTGCCCCACCAAGCTTTTGACCCGGCTTTGACGAATAGTCAAGGGTTGATGGTGATGTGAATCGATCAACAATGTGGTCCCAATCTTCAGTTTTGTGCGTCTTCATGAAAATTGCCATTACCGGCCGCGTCTTGTCGTAGCGGTAGCCCCCAATGGACTGCTCGTTCATCATTGTTTCAAAACCCAAAAGGAGCATTGCATCGCGACGGGTAAACTTTTTATAAAGGGTAAGCCCATTGGGGCTAAACTTCTCGGTTCCCAGCATGCTTAAAACCGAGGCACACAAATCAACTAAGTGGGTGGTCGTTTGACTTGACAACCCGTCCTTCAGCCGAATTTGATCACCACGAAGTTCCAAAATTGAATACTCTTTTGCCCGACTACGAAATTGAAAAGGCACCATCGTGGAGTCAAATTCTAACGTGAGATTACGTATTGCTGATACCATTGAGTCCAATTCCTCGTGCTCAGCCAAGTAAATCGCCAAATCATCGCGATTCAACCAACCCTTTTGATTTAGGAGTTTTTGGAGGATGAGCAACTCCGTTTTACGCTTAAATGAAAGCGTTTTCATGAGGATCTCTATTGATTGAAATTCAGATGACTGCACACCATCAACTTCCTCAGGCGCAAGTTGCTTTAGTACCTCGAGGTATGACTTGAACGCCGGCGACTTACCGTCTTCATGGATGAAGTAGGTCGTCGGATAACGCTTGTTGAGGCGGATGAAATCCATCATTTTTGGTGCTCGCCCTAATTCATACCTCAGGAGTTCAAACTCCTCCTTTAAAAGTTTTTTTGAAGACAGATTGGCATCACTGATTGCCTTGAAGATCCGTTCACGCGAAACCTCATCAAAACTGACGGTTGACGCGCCAGGAATGAACATGTTTTCACCCAAAATATTGCGACGCAACCCCTCTTTGTCGTATCGATTATCTCCATACAACGCAATGGGAATCATGAAGTTATTCGAATAATTCCCGATAAAATCAATGACAGTCAAAAAGTCTTTTCCATGAGCCTTCCGCAAGCCACGACCAAGCTGCTGTACGAATACAATCACGGACTCCGTCGGCCTAAGCATCACGACCTGGTTAATCTTAGGAATATCGATTCCTTCATTAAAAATGTCGACCACTAAGAGGTAATCCAGTGAATCGAATTCATCCGACTCTAGTCGCTTAATTGCTGTTTCGCGAACATCTTCAGAGTCGTTTCCGGTTAAGGCTAAACAGCGAACGCCTCGAGTGCTAAGACTCAAGGACAAAGCCTTAGCTTCCTCCTGCCGCGAGCAAAACATCAATCCTCGAATCCGTGGTTGATCCGCACCATATTTGTTGATTTGCTCAATGATGTGGTCAACCCGGCGTTCGTGCTCGAGCTCGTTGAACCCTTCAACTCTTCCATAACCCTCGACCTCAATGCCTTCGATACCGAAGTAGTGAAATGTGCTGAGAATTTCTGCCTCTAAGGCTTGCTTGAGGCGAATTTCATAGGCAATGACGTGATTAAACTCGGCGAAGACATTGAAGCCGTCCGAACGCTCTGGGGTGGCTGTCATTCCAAGCATGAATTTTGGCTTGAAGTGACGCATTACCTTGAGATGCTGGGCCGCACCAGACCGATGGGCCTCATCAATGACAATGTAATCAAAATGCTCAGGTTCAAACTGCTGTAGGTGTTTTTCTCGAGCTAAGGTTTGTACGGTCGCAAAGAGGAAATCCGCATCGTGATCGAACCGTCCCCCGGTATACAACCCCATTTTTAACGAGTTTCCGTGGACGATTTCAAATGTCTCGAGTGCCCGTCGAGCTATGTTTTCGCGATGAACCACGAACAAGAACTTCTTTGCTTGGAATGCATGAACATCAAATGCCGCAAGAAACGTCTTACCAGTACCTGTTGCAGAAACCACTAATGCCCGATCATGTCCCTCTAAACGCACTTCCTTTAACCTTGCTAATGCTTCTTGCTGCATTTTATTTGGCACCACACTTTGTCCTAGGGGCAAAATTTCGCGCGGTGACTTTGACACAATTTGCTTTTCCCACGCCAATTGATAGCGCTCCAGGAACTGAGGCGTTAACGCGTGAGAACGATTCCAGTCAAGATCAAACTCGTAGTTCAGCTCCATGAAGAGTGAACTCTCCTCTTTCATGTGGAGCTCAACATTTAACTCGCGATTTGTACTCAGTGCAGCCTCGGTGAGGTTGGAACTTCCCACGATGACCGCATAACTCGATTCATGCTCAAACACAAATCCCTTCCAGTGGGCTCGCTCTATGTCTTCAGTCATGAGCCGCACCTCAAGATTGCTGAATTTCATCAACTTCTTCAGTGCCTCAGGCTGGGTAAACGTTTGATAGGTTGACAATAAGATCTTTCCTTTTGTTCCTTTAGTTTCTAGCGCAATTAATTCTGCAAGAATTGATTGCACTCCGCCACTTGTGGCAAACGCAACGCTCCAAAAAAATGATTTACAGTGTCTTAGCTCAAATTGAATGGCATTCAGAACCTTGAGGTCCCTTCTGCGATCGTTTGTAAGCACCCTAGACTTATAGGATACTGAATCATCTTTTTTCTCAACAAAAGAATAATGGAGACCTTGATCGAACGATAAATCAGACATTCAGAAGGGCATTGACAATCGGCACATCTGCAGCGGCCCAATCCACATTAGTCATTTGTTCAGGTGATAACCACAAACCCGTTTTGTGTTCGTTAAGTACAAAGTCAACGCTCGTAGAATCGCATAGAAACGTTTCCATGATAATTCGAAAATCTGGATACGTGTGATCAACGGTTATTAAGTAGCTCAAATTGAACACATCAAGCTCCAATTCTTCCTTTAGCTCTCGAACTAAAGCATCTTCAGATGTTTCAGCCTCTTCGAGCTTGCCTCCAGGAAACTCCCATTTCTCGCTGATGTACGGAAACTTGTGCTGTCCGCGTTGCACGCAAAGAAATTTGGATCCATTTCGAACAACCCCAGCAACCACCTTAATCGTTTTCATCGATTACGAATTTAATGGGATGGTACACGGTAACAAAGATTGTTAATGAGTATTTATCCACCATTTGCGGTAGAATGTCATTTCAGATTATTTCTTAACCTCTTTGTAATTTCCCGCAATGAACACCAAACTTCCCCTCCTCGCCCTCATTCTGGGCCTCAGTGGCGTGCTCGGCGCGCAGAATGCGGCGATCAAAAAGGTTCCGCTCGCAAAAACAGCAAAGCCGCATGAATGGCTGATGCGGCCGACGAGCGCATTTTTTGCGGAGACCGGGCTGTCGGCGTCTGATTCCGTGAGCGCCGACACCTACCGTGTGGGGCTCGACACCAACGAGTCGGTTTTGGTCAACGTGGGTCACCTCGACGCCATTAACCAAGACGTGGTGTGGTACGTAGCTTATGAAAACTTTAAGGTTAAAGACCTGAAGGCGAAGGTCGACACCTTGGGCAAACGCCACCAAATTTCGAACGACGGCCAGGGAACCTACAGCTACTGGCTCGCTGACGCGCTAGTCAAAATAGAATCGCGGGTTCAGAACAACGGCAAAATCGGCACGGTGGCGCTCGACGCCATTCCGGTGTACCGCTTCATGCCTCCAGTGGCTGAGGCGGCGGCCAAACTTGACTCGAGCTGGCAGCAGCTGGTGACCAACGTTCTGTACCGTCCGCGAACGGTGGAGCGCGACTCGAGCAAAATCTCGGTAACCCTTAAAAACGTAACTCCGCTGGTGTCCTACACGGTGTTTTATCCGCAAAATGAAGGCGGACGCCCCTACATAAGCATTGAGCTCAACGAGGGCGGCGGACACGGCGCGCTCAAATGGGCCTGCAAAAACTACTACGAACGCTTTTATGATTCGTTTGAGCAAGGTAGCGTGTGGGTTTCCGACAGCGACCAACCGGTCGTGAAGGTGGGCGTGCTGTTCGACGACGGCAAGCTGCTGAACTTGACCATGAGCCAGGCGGAATTCTTGAACTTCGCTGGGGGCGATGGTGAATAGCGCGCGGGATTGAACTTTTGAAATTCGGTCAGTTCCAAACGAACGGGAATGCGAACGGGTCTAAACCCCCGCCGCTACCTTTGCCGCATGACCCGTTGGACCCTTATTGCCGGACTCGCTGCAAGCCTACAGGGCGTTGGGCAGTCGATTCCGGCCGCTGATGCGAGCACCAAAGACACGCTAGCGCCCGTGGTTCGGTTGTACCCGGTATGGGTGCTTCCGCAGCCTGTGGGCCACGCGGTGCAGCAGCTCACGCTGAACCCGGTCCAGCCGGTGCAGCACGCGCCTGAGGCGTTTGAGGCCTACTTCACGAGCTTGGACGTGCGCAACCGGGGCATGAACGACGTACAGTCTGATTTTTCGGTGCGCGGATCCACGGCAGACCAGGTGCACGTGGTGGTCGACGGAATTCCCTATTCGGATCCGCAAACCGGGCACCACAGCGCGACCCTTCCGGTGCCAACCGAGGCGATACAGTCGGTGTCGCTGCTGCCCAGCGGGGGCTCGTACCGCTACGGACCTTTTGCCTTTGCCGGGGTTCTCGAACTGACTACCCTCGACGCCCTAAGCGGCCGGGGCTATGCGAGCGCCTCGGCCGGAGCCTTTGGCTACACCCGCGCCGCGGGAGGTGTGCCGCTGCGCCGCACCCAGCTGTTTGCTTCGCGACTCGACGTGAGCTACGCGGCGGCCGACGGAGCGTTCACGAATTCCGACTTCGCCACCTGGCAGGCCTACCTGAAGGCCCAGCGCCAGCTGGGAACGCAGGGCGAATGGGGAATGCTCCGCGCCACCCTCGGCTACTCGGTTAAAATGTTTGGCGCGCAGGGATTTTACAGCGCGGCCTACCCCACCCAGTTTGAGCACCTGCGCTCGCTCAATGCGGCGCTGAACTACCGATTCCGCACCCTGGAGGCCAAGGTTTTTGTGCGCCAGCTCGAGGACCGATTTGAACTATTTCGCCAGCACCCCAACTACTACATGCCTTATGTGCAGGGCCGCTGGATTCACGTGACCGATTCGACGGTTACGCCCAGTTGGTACACCGGAGCCAACGTGCACCGCAACCGCAGCTTCGGCGGCGAAGCCGTCGTTAGCGTCCGCCACGGCCAGGCATTTAGCGGATTTGTGGGCCTCGATGCCCGCCACGACGAGGTGGCCAGCAGCCTTTTGGGCCTGCCGACGGCTGACACCCTGGTGACCAATTGGGGGCGATATTCCCGGTTTGACGCGCGCCGCAACGCCGGGCTTTTTGGCAGCCTGCACGTTGTCGGCGGACCGCGCACCACCCTTCAAGCCGACCTGCGCCTTAACCTCAACGACCGGTACGGGTTTGACTGGCTTCCGAACCTCGGAATCGAGCACACCGTGGTTAAGCGCGGCGCCGACCGCGTCAAAGCCCTCGCCAGCGTGAACCGCAGCTTTCGCCTGCCCACGTTTACCGACCTGTACTACCAGCTGGGCGGAGCGCAAGGGTCCGCCAACCTGCAGCCCGAGTATGCGTGGAACACCGAAGCCGGGCTGGTTTGGACCCAAAGCGGCGGAAGGGGCGCCCGCCTGACCGCCTACGAGCGCCGCGGAACCAACCTGATCGTTTGGCTCTACCGAAGCCTCCGCCGCCACCAAGTTCTTCAGGCCGACAACGTTACCGCGGTGCGCATTCGCGGACTGGAGCTCGAAGCCCACGCCCGCCTGCACGGGACCTGGTCCGCCCGCGCCCAATTCGCCGGCCACCGGGCGAGCGACGTCAACGGCCAGTCGATTTATGCCCTCGACTACCTGGCGCGCCGGGTGCAGCTTTCTTGGAATTCTGAGCTCCGCGCTTCTGGGGCCCTTTTACCGATTCAGTGCGGACTCGTGGTCGTTGGCCAAGACCGCGCCGGGAACTACGTGCTGCCCGACGGAAGCGTCACGGCCTACCGCCCCTTTGCCACCGTCGACGTGCGCGCGAGCTACCGCCTTGGCGAGCTGCTGCTGTTTGCCGACGCCATGAATCTGTTCGACCAAACGGTGGTGGACTTCGGTAATGTTCCGCTGCCGGGCCGCTGGGTCAAGCTGGGGCTAAGGCTGGAGTGGGACTAAGCAGGCCTTTGGCCTGCGGCGAGGTTGGCTCGTTGGCGAGGTTGGCTCGTTGGTAGCGAACGTTCAGTTTTTAGAAACCCAACCCATTTTTTGGGCCCATTTGACGACGCCTGGAATCAGAAATTCCAAGGCCAGCGAGTTAGCGAGGGCGAATACGACGGTTTGGATTCCGTTGAAGGTGTCGCCCGTGGCGTAGTTAATGAGGTTGGCTATGCCAAGCCAAATCAAGAATCCGGCGATGATGCAGATGAAAATTTGGTTTATGCATTCAAGGTATTTTGCTTCAAAAGGTCCAACAACTAACGTACGTAGTAGAGGACTGAGCCTGTTTGTTGAAATCCATCTTTGATTTCTAGGTTTATTTTGAGGTAGTCTCGTAACCAAAGTGGATAACTCGAGACATCCAGAGGCAACATGGAATCAATATAGGTCGGTCCTTTATTCCCTGCTAACAGGGGAAACCAGCTGATGAAATCCAGCCCCAGTCCAATCAGTGTAAACGATACTTCGTCGTTTCGCCTGTTTAATGTCGCGAGATCAATGGCCCCGCCAAGGGCTGTCAAACTGGGCACGCCAAAAACGAGGCGTTCAAAATTAATTTGATAGGCAAGGACGCATTTCGTTTGATCCTTAAACGTGATGTACCGAACTAAGATTAACGACCTGCGGTCGCCCTTAAACGTGTGTTGATCAGTAATTCTCACATTTTGAGGCAATTTGGTGCCCTTCAATGCGTCAAAAATTTCGTAGGTTATAGTATCTACTTTATCTGATTTCTCAGGCAGGTAGTATTCCGGTCGGTTTTTGAATTCAACGGTAGTCCACCGATCATAGAAGTAGGCAGAGCACGAGGAAAAAAGCCCGCTTACGAAAAGGAGAACTACACAAAAATTTGGCAGATAGTGATGTACTTTCATGGATGTGAAAATACTTCTTTTCAAATTAGTCGTGGCGATAGCACTCAGTTTAAATACTGTGCGGCTGGGTGCACAGCAACCAAGTAAAACTATTCCTGTACGCTACAAAAATGCCACGTTTGATACCGTGCACTGCTACTATCAAAACGATATGAGCGCAAATCCGCGTATCGGGATTAGCTTGGTAAACGGATTGCTAGGAAATCCAACGTTTAATCAAGAGGGCGGCATCCTTGGACTAAACTTTACCCATGTAAGTGTTTCACCCGACTTATCCTCATTGGTAATCAACGCAGACTTCGGATCACCATACAATACAAAGGACGTGCTTCATCAGTTGGGATTCACCTTTGAGTCGCATCAGCCGAGAAAAGTATCCAGTTTTATAAAATACGGACCACTAGAACTTTCTTCGCAAGTCGGGGGTCCAAACGGTGCAGTGTTTTCAGGACAGATTATCCAAATTCCAATGACTATGAAGCGGGTTCGCTCGAGATATTGGGGACTAAAACGTGATATGATTTTTATGGCTGGAAACCCCGTGTACCACTCCGTTCTTCTAGGCCTTTCCCAGAGTAGGATTGGTACAACATCAACGTTTCAAGTGCGAACGCACGGTTTTGTGCGAAGTTTTGAATTACTCAAATACAAGTTGGGGGTTCTGCTGCCCGTATACTATTATTCGGCCTCACCCGAAGATGCCCGGCAACTGCTTCAAATTCCGGGAGGGACATTTGAAGTTTCTCTGCTCTCTTCGACGATTCTCCACAAACCGTTTTAT
>JACCDJ010380039.1_pt1 | contig 19982 bp, 20 predicted proteins | sample 7444481 | NCBI WGS metagenome assembly JACCDJ01 (sample SAMN15323435, study PRJNA562643) | freshwater metagenome | isolation source: river surface water | place: USA:Blue River Watershed | collected 2017-08-15 | reverse complement strand
TGCTTCATTTTTTTAGCAATCGCAGCTGTCTGTTCTTTAGTGATTTTTTCCATCATTTCAGAAACATCACTATACAATGCACCAAGTTCTGGTGGTGATTGATAAACTAATAATTCACGGAGTTCAACACCCATTTGTTCCAGTTTCTTACGCATCACAACACGTTGCAATGCACGTTTACCGATTGATGATTCACCATCATAAACTTCTTGTGCTCTTGCTTCTTCTTGTTCAAAGATGGCAATACACTTGGCATAATTTTCAAAATAAACAGATAAGTGTTCCGCAATCTGGTCGTAGGCATCCCCAGGATCAGATTGATTCAATTTCTTGATTCGTTCTTTTTCCTCAATAAACTGTTTCTTTTGTTCAACAGTCGCAGGTTTTTCCGGTGGGTGAAGTTTTTTGAACTGTTCATCAAGGTCTTTGAGAACGTCTTTGACCTCACCGGCCGCACCTTTAATATCTTTGTATAGCTTGCAACCGGCTTTTACGGCAGAAACCGCACCGTTTGCAAGCGCAAATAATGTGAATGGATCCATAATTCAGGGAAAATGATGTTGTCAGATATGGTAAACAACGCACGGACATCTTGCATGTCCAGACAAAATCATATATAATCTACTACTATTTATGAATTTTTGACAAGGATCAATATGAAAGTCATGGCACTTAAACTAGTTACCGGCGAAGAAATCATCGGTCAACACTCCACCACACCAGAAGGTCGTATACAAATGACCGGACCAGTTACACTAAGAATGTTTCCCTCACAAATTGCCGGCGGCCAACCTTCCATGGGTTTTCAACCATTTCCACCATTAGCAAGCATGGATAAGGTATCGACAGTATTTTTGGAACCTTTACATGTGGTTTATGCGTATGAACCAGATGAACCATTGGTTGAAGAATACAAACGCATGTTTTCTGGTGAAGGTTCTCCACAAATCATCACAGGTTAATTAATGGATTTTTACACTAATGTACAAAACTTCGGTAATGGTATTCTTTACCGTGGTTTTATGGACGGTAAGCGTGTCAAACAGCGCATCGACTATTCACCGTCTTTATACATACCGACAAAGAAAACCACACAATACAAATCTTTAGATGGCACACCGTTAGAACGCAAAAAATTTGACGATATCAACGAAGCAAAAGACTTCTTCAAAAAGTATGATGGCATTCCTGGTATGCCTAAGATTTACGGCAACACCAGATATGCATATGCATTTATTGCAGACCAACATCCAGACATGATTGAATGGGACATGGAAAAAATCTCTATCGGTATTGTCGATATTGAGGTTGGTTCTGAAAATGGTTTCCCTGATCCATATCAAGCGAATGAACCAATTACAGCCATTGCAATTACATATCTAAACGGACCAACATATGTGTTTGGTTGTGGTGATTATGTTACTCAAGGTGATGAGATTTATGTGAAGTGTAAAGATGAATATTCACTTTGCAAACAATTCTTGGAACTATGGATTCAAAAATGTCCTGATGTTATCACCGGTTGGAACACCAAGTTCTTTGATATTCCATATCTCGTAAATCGTTTTCGTAAAATTCTTGGTGAAGATTTGACCAAGAAGTTGTCACCATGGAATTTCATTACAGAACGCAAGACTATCATTAATGGTCGACAGATGATTGCGTATGGTTTTGTTGGTGTCGAATCACTTGATTATATTGAACTCTACAAATGGTATGCGCCAGGTGGTAAGTCACAAGAATCTTATCGTTTGGATAATATTGCACAAGTGGAACTCGGTGAAGGTAAGATTTCATATGATGAGTATGATAACCTACACCAACTGTATCGTTTAAACTATCAAAAATTTATTGAGTACAACATCAAAGACGTTAAGTTGATTTTGAAGTTGGAAGATAAATTGAAGTTGTTGGAACTGGCACTAACCTTGGCATATGATACCAAGTGTAACTATGAAGATGTGTTTGCACAGACCCGTATGTGGGATTCAATGACTTATTCCTATCTGTTCAACAAAGGCATCATTGTACCACCTCGTGAAGTGCAGGATAAAGATTCGGCATTTGAAGGTGCATATGTGAAAGAACCACAAGTTGGTGCTCACAGATGGGTTGCATCGTTTGACTTGAACAGTTTGTATCCACACTTGATGATGCAATACAACATCAGTCCAGAAACATTGATTGAACCAGAAAATTACACACAAGAAATGCGTGATATTCTTTCACAAGGTGTAAGTGTTGATAAATTGTTGTCTAAGACCGTTGATTTATCAAACCTAGATGGTGTGACTATTACACCAAACGGCCAATTCTTCCGTACCGACATGCAAGGTTTCTTGCCTAAGATGATGGAAGAAATGTATGAAGACCGTAAGAAGTTTAAGAAGTTAATGCTTCAGGCAAAACAGGAATATGAAAATGAAAAAGACACAAGCAAAAAATACGACATTGAAAAACGAATCGCAAGATACGACAACCTACAACTCGCAAAGAAGGTATCACTTAATTCCGCCTACGGTGCTTTGGGAAGCCAGTATTTTAGGTTTTATGACCTACGCATGGCTCTGGGAGTCACTACAGCAGGCCAGCTCTCAATTCGTTGGATTGAAGGCAAAATAAATGAATACATGAACAAATTGGTTGGTACAGAAGGAGTTGATTATGTTATTGCGTCCGATACTGATTCAATCTATCTTAAGCTTGGTCCTCTTATGGACAAGTTTGTTCAAGACCAATCTGATACTTCTCGGATTATCACCATCATGGATAAAATCTGCGAGGATAAACTTCAACCTTTTATTGATAAGGCTTACACTGAACTTGCTCAGTACGTTAACGCTTATGCTCAAAAGATGCAAATGAAACGTGAAGGTTTGTCCGACAAAGGTGTATGGACTGCCAAGAAGCGTTACATTCTAAATGTATATAACAACGAAGGTGTGCAATATGCCGAACCTAAGATTAAAGTCATGGGTTTGGAAATGATTAAGTCATCAACACCATCGGCTATCCGTGAAAAGATGTGGGAATCTGTTAAACTGATGATGACTGGTACTGAATCTGATGTGCAGGACTTTATTGCCGAATTTAGAAAAGAATTTAAAACATTACCACCGGAAGAAATATCTTTTCCTCGTGGACTGAATGGCTTAAATAATTATTCCGATTCGGTAACATTGTACAAAAAAGGCACACCAATCCATGTGCGTGGTGCCATCATGTATAACCACCATCTAAAACTGATGGGTTTGGAAAAGAAATACCCAAAAATACAAGAAGGTGAAAAGATTAAATTCACCTATTTGAAACTACCAAATCATTTCAAAGAAGATGTGGTATCTTTCCCATCCAGAATTCCTAAAGAATTTGGGCTTGACGAGGTTATTGATTATGATGTACAATTCGATAAAGCGTTTCTGGAACCAATTAAGGTTATTTTAAACTGTATGGGTTGGAAAACAGAAAAAACTAATTCTTTGGAAGACTTTTTCGGATGACACTATTAACATTTCTGACAGCACTGGCTTTGTCTGGTGTTGCAGCTTACTATTCAGTTATTGGATTGGCAGCAATCTTTCCAGGTTCATTCTGGCCAATTATCATTATGGGTTCGGTACTTGAAGGTGCCAAACTCGTAACGGTATCTTGGTTGTATAGAAACTGGAAAGAGGCACATGTTGGTATGAAAGTATACCTGACAGCAGCATCAGTTATTCTGATGTTGATTACCAGTATGGGTATCTTTGGTTATTTGTCCAAGGCACACTTGGAACATTCTGCTGACACAGCACCATTGGCGGCCAAGGTGCAATTACTTGATGAAAAGATTAAAGTTGCAAAAGGAAATTTAGATGATAACCGCAAGATTATTAAACAGATGGATGAGATGGTCGACCAAACTATGGGCCGCAGCAGCGATGAAAAAGGTATCGCTAACTCCGTGGTCATACGAAGGTCGCAACAAAAGGAACGCAGTCGAATCCAAGCTGAGAACGAAACCTACCAGAAAACAATTTCTCAACTCACTGAAGAAAAGTTCCCGTTACAGAATGAGTTACAGAAAGTGGAAAGCGATTTCGGCCCAATTAAATACGTGGCCGAACTAGTTTACGGTTCTGGTGAAGCAGACATTATTGATAAGGCCGTTCGCCTTGTTATTATGTTGATTATGGTTGTATTTGATCCGTTGGCAGTATTGTTATTGATTGCAGCCAATATGTCAATGACAGAGAAAAAACCTGTACGAAACAAAGTATGGGACGATTTTATGAAAGGTCAACCAACAGAACTGGTCAGAGAGCCTGAAGTAAACATCACACAAGATGAAATGTATGATTTGATGGTCGATGCAGCCAAAGATACAGATAAACATGCATATCTGAAACAACCATTCAAACACTTTGAGAATTTGAAACCAATGCCTTACATACCAGAAAAGGTAGAAGAAGTAAAATTAACCGAAGAAGAAACAAAACACAATACCATTGAAATTGAAAAAGACAATGTGATTGTGCTTGATGAAGTTACCGGTGAAACTATGCCACCAATAGTAACTAAGAAACTTGAACCTAAGTATGACTATGATGAACCATATTCGTTTCGTGAAAAGGAAAATAAATGAGCATTCTTGACAAAATTAAAAAGAATAGTAGCATCAAAGAATCCGCTATTCTATCCAAATCAAAGTTCTTTACAGATAAGGACATGATTCCAACGGCAGTACCAGCAGTTAACATTGCATTGTCTGGTAAACTAGATGGTGGTCTAACACCAGGTCTTACAATGTGGGCAGGACCATCCAAACATTTTAAGACAGCATTCTCTTTGTTGATGGCCAAATCATACATGGACAAATATGAAGATGCTGCGCTTTTATTCTACGATTCTGAGTTTGGTACTCCTCAGTCCTATTTTGACTCATTCGGTATTGATACAAATCGTGTGTTGCATACTCCTCTTACAGATATTGAGCAGTTGAAGTTTGATGTAATGTCACAACTGACCAATCTTGAACGTGGTGACAGATTGATTATCGTTATTGATTCTATCGGCAACTTGGCATCAAAGAAAGAAGTTGATGATGCCTTGGATGGTAAATCAGTTGCCGATATGTCTCGTGCTAAACAAGTGAAGTCTTTGTTCCGTATGGTAACACCACACTTGTCTTTGAAAGACATTCCAATGATTGTTGTCAATCACACATACAAAGAAATTGGTATGTTCCCCAGAGATATTGTTGGTGGTGGTACCGGTTCATATTACTCTGCTGATAATATTTTCATTATCGGTCGTCAACAAGAAAAAGAAGGTACTGAAATCGTTGGTTACAACTTTGTCATCAACGTAGAAAAATCAAGATATGTCCGTGAAAAATCTAAAATCCCTGTTACTGTATTGCATGACGGTGGCATTAGCAAGTGGTCTGGCTTACTTGACCTTGCACTTGAATCTAAACATGTAATCAAACCATCCAATGGTTGGTACCAACGTGTCGATGAAGATGGTGTGGTAGAAGAAAAGAAATACCGTGAAAAAGAAACCAACACATCAGCATTCTGGATACCAATACTAAAGAACAAATCATTCCAACAATTCGTTGAGAGCAAGTATCGTGTGGCATCCACAGAAATCCTTGCAGATGATATTGATGAAGCATTTGCTGTGGAGACTACAAATGGAACTGATTGAAGGCATTGACTACTGTTTCATTTATCCAAAAGATACAAAAGAAAGTGTGCATATCAAGTTTCTGACCGGCGACTACAAAGATACCATTTACAAATATGGTAAAGTTAAATTTAAAGAAGAAGATGAGCAGGTCTATTTACTTTTTGCGTATGATGTGATAGAATCACCAGTTATGAAACCAAAGAAGTTGGAGAAAGATATCGACTTCAAAAACTATATTGGTGACCTGTTGGTACAATTAATGTCCAACAATATTGAACAGGAAATTATTGATGAAACTGGAACAGACGATTCTAAAGAATCTTATTTACAATGAGGAATACCTACGCAAAGTCCTACCCTTTCTCAAAAGTGAGTATTTCACGGACAGAGTTGACCGCACTATATTTACAGAGGTGTCCAAGTTCGTTCAGGACTATAATAGCACACCGACTATTGAAGCAATTGGACTGGCCATCAAAGAGAAACGAAATCTTACAGATGAAGAAGTGGAACAGTGTGAATCTAATCTCAGAGAGATTGTTTCAGCTAAATCGGAAGAATCTAAAATTGAGTGGCTCGTTGATAAAACCGAACAATTCTGCCAAGAAAAAGCAATATACAATGCTGTTCTTGGCTCAATTTCTATCCTTGACGGCAAAGACAAGACTAACGACAAGGGTGCAATCCCAAAATTACTATCGGATGCGTTAGCCATATCTTTTGATAGTTCAGTTGGCCACGATTATTTGGAGAATTCAGATGAACGATTTGACTTCTATCACAGACATGAAGAAAGAATCCCATTCGACTTGGAGTTCTTTAACAAGATTACAAAAGGTGGACTACCTGCTAAAACACTTAACATTGCTTTGGCTGGGACTGGTGTGGGTAAGTCTCTGTTTATGTGTCATGTGGCCGCTGGCTGTATGTCACAAGGCAAAAATGTTTTGTATATCACGATGGAAATGTCGGAAGAAAGAATCGCCGAACGCATAGATGCAAACTTGTTGAATGTGACTATGGACGAACTAACAAATTTGTCCAAGGAATTATATGATAAACGAATTCAAAAACTCCGTGAAAAGACTGTGGGAAAACTTATCATCAAAGAGTACCCAACTGCATCTGCCTCGGCTACGCACTTTAGGACTTTACTTAACGAACTTAACCTTAAAAAGTCTTTTGTACCTGATATTATTTTCATTGATTACCTTAATATTTGTTGTAGTTCTAGGATCAAAGCAGGAGCCAACATTAATAGTTATACCTATGTCAAAGCAATCGCAGAAGAATTGCGAGGTCTTGCCGTTGAATTCGGAGTACCAGTCGTTTCTGCTACACAAACTACACGAAGCGGATATAGTTCGTCCGATCCAGGGTTGGAGGACACAAGTGAATCTTTTGGTTTGCCGGCTACCGCAGACTTGATGTTTGCTCTCATTTCATCCGAAGAACTGGAAGAAATGGGACAGATTATGGTCAAACAGTTGAAGAATCGTTACAATGATCCAGGTTATTACAAACGATTCACACTTGGTATTGACAGAGCAAAGATGAGATTGTATGATATCGAACAATCTGGTCAAGATGGTTTGACTGATGCTGGTCAGGACAAGCCATTAAATACATTTGGTAATAGAGAAAAACCACAAAAGAAATCGTTTGATGGATTTAAAGTATGAAATTGAGTTTTGATGCAGCCTTGTATTGTGCCAAGGCATTTGAAGATTACTTTGGTAATTTTGACCGTATTGATGAGTACATGCGTGACCAGAAGTTGAATTCTCTGGCCGATATTCCGACTAACCCACTATTTCCAATCGAAGATGAACTATTCCAAGATTTTACGATGCATCCAAAAGACATGGATTTTGAGGTGTGTGAGATACCAACATCAACATGGGAAACCTTACTTGACATTACATCGTCACATGTAAACATTGCACCTGTTGGTCGTAATGTTAAGTTGGCAGTCAAAGAGAAAACCACCGGAAAGTATGTGGGGTTCATCCGTCTTGGTTCACCTGTAATCAACTGCAAACCACGCAATGAAATGCTTGGACAAGTGTTTACGCAACAACCAGAGTGGGGTAAACGATTCAATAACTCTGCAATGATGGGTTTTGTGATTGTACCTGCACAACCATTCGGTTACAACTATCTTGGTGGTAAACTGTTGGCTGCAATCTGTACTTCACATGAAGTCCGTGAGATTGTGAACAAGAAGTATGGTATGAATCTGTGTTTGTTTGAGACTACCAGTTTGTACGGAAGTTCTAAGACAGTATCTCAGTATGATGGTATGAAACCATATATCAGATACAAAGGCTTGACAGATTCAGACTTTTTGCCTATGATGCATGGTAAACCCTACTCGGAACTCCGTGATTATGTACAAGCAATTACTGGTCCACTGGTTGATGAAGAGGCATCTAGTAAGAAACTCAAAATCTCCATGAAAATCATTTCTTTGACCAAAGCAGCACTCAAAGGTACCAAAGAAGGTGAAGCATTCAATAAGACCATTGAAAAGGCGAAAGGTCTAACTGAACAGAAACGGTATTACATCAGTGATTATGGGTTTAAGAACATGGTCGATTATGTGAACTGTAAGACTGATGTTCTTATTCCTGGTGAAAACTATGAAAAACACAAACTGGCAAACTTGGTTGAATGGTGGAGAAACAAGGCCATCAATCGGTATGCAACACTCCACAATGAAGGTCGTTTGAGAACTGAACTTGAGATTTGGACTTCCGGAAAAGAGATACAGATTATTAGATAAATATGTGTATCTTTATTGGAGAGCAAATTGGCTTATACTTTTTTCCCAACAACTGCAACAGAAATTAAACAAACCTTGAAAGGTGACAAGGCTAAGATTGATGAAATAATCAATGTCTTTGCTTATCTAAAAAGTAAGTTCAGTAAGGTGCCAACTCCAATCAATATTGATCCAAAAGCAATCGGCAAGATTAATGTCACCAGAGATTTACAAACTGATATTGACTTGGCAAAAATCAAAAGAGAAGCCAAGGTCACCAAAATAACAATGAAGTTTGGTTCAGGTTCTGCTGGTGGACGTGGTGTACAAAACAAAGGTAATCTTTACGAAGGACAACTTGCTGAGGCAATTCAAACATGGTGGGACGGTGGAAAAATCACCGATCCAAAACTGGCTGATGCAGTTGCAGATATTGTTAAGTTACATAAACTAGACAAGTGCAAATCATTAGAAGTTAAAATGGTTGGTGAATTAAACAATAAACGACCATTCATATTCTCACCAAAAGTTTTAATTTCATCCAAAATTCCAGTATTGAATAACAATTTGGGGCCAGTTGTTACTGATATTACTTTGATTTGTGATAAGAAGAAAGAGATTTATTTGAGTTTGAAAACTGGTGGTACAGTTACATTCTTCAACTCTGGTGTTCGTACAGTTCTTTCTCCAGCAGAAATCAAAACTGGTAGAATTACAAATAAAGATGGACTGAAAATTTTAGATATGTTCAATATTAATGATGCACTATTCTGTGACATTTATAATGGCAAACTCAAAAAGGGTTATGTTGAAGATATTTGGAAAACAATGTCTGCCAAACAAAAGAAAGATTTAAAAGATTTTCTGAAATCTGGTGTTGGTCATGGATACACCATCGTACATAAATTAACTGGCAAAACGGAAGTTTACGAAGTTGATGAAAAGTATATGGAAGAAGCAGCAACACCAAAATCTTGTACTGTTTACTATGGTGGTAAATCAGGAACAGGCAAACGTATTGACATGGAAATTGAAACAGGTCATTACATTCTTAAACTAAACATACGTGATACGCAAGGTGGTGATGGATACCCAACTCGTATGATGTGTGATTATTCTTATCTATAATTATGAAACATACAATTGATAGTGATGATGATTTCGGATTCTCTGCCATATCAGCAGAAGAATATGAAGCAAAAATCAAACACCATGCAGAAATTGCCAAAGACGAAACTTCTCTTGAATATGAAAAGAGACTTGAAAATTTGGAGAAAATCATTCTGCCATTCTTAGAAAAACTCCGTGACACTGGAGATAAAGAATATATATTTTGGCCTAACCGCAAACCTGCTATTGATAAACAAATAGAGAGAATTAAAAAACTGACTAGAGGATGATATGAAGGCGACTGTGATTATACCAACTACGGGTTCTCCGGAGTTGCATGATGCTTTGAAAACTGCACTATCTCAAAACCAAACAAAAGTTTATGTTGTATGTGATGGTGACAAATACAGAGGTAAAGTTAAACCGATTGTGGACGAATATTCGGGTTGTACCAATCTACATGTTTGTTACCTACCAATAAATGTTGGTGCAAATGGTTTCTATGGCCACCGTGTCTATGCCGCATTTACTCATCTTATAGACACACCATATGTCCTTTACCTGGACCAAGATTGTGCAATGGAATCACACCATGTACTGTCTTGCATACAAACCATAGAAGAAAACAACCTGGACTGGTCCTATTCACTCCGTAAGATACATGACAAAGAAGGCAATTTCTTGTGTTATGATGACTGTGAATCTTTAGGTAAATGGCCAGTTTTTAGTGGTGATTATAACCATATTGATACAAATTGTTATTGCCTTAAAACAGAAGTTGCGATAAAATTGGCACAAGTATGGCACGGCGGTTGGGGCCAAGATAGAGTTTGGTTAAAAGTATTATCACAACACTTCCCTAGGTATGAATGTACGGGTGAATACACCGTGAATTATAGAGTGGCTGGAAATGAAGGTTCTGTTAAACCAGAATTCTTTAATTATGGCAACAAAGTTATGAATGAAAAATATAATGGAGAATTACCATGGCGAAGAAAAACTTAATTATTGGTGGTTGCACAAACTACGGCATCAATGAATTAAAGCCTTGGGTGTTATCTGTCAATGAACAGATGCCTGAAGCAGACAAAGTAATGTGTGTTGGTAATGCAACAGTTGAAACTAGACAATGGCTTCTAAACAACAATTTTCACATTGTTGATATGCCACAAGCAAACATTCCAGTTCATGTGTTGCGATTTCTATCAATCTACGATTTCTTAGAAAAGAATTGGCAAGATTATGAATATGTCATTACAACTGATGTAAAAGATGTTTATTTCCAGAAAAATCCATTTGAGTTTTTGGACTACCACAATATCGGTGTCAGAGACATGAAACAACTCGTTGCTGGTTCAGAATGTTTGAAATATGAAGATGAATCTTGGGGCAACGAAAACCTGATGCAGTCATATGGTCCGTATGTACACAATCTATTCAAAGATAACACAATTTATAATGTTGGTGTCTTAGGTGGTTCGGCTGAATACATGAAAGACCTTGTGTTCAACATCTTCACTAATGGGACCAATCGACCTATTCCAATTGTTGACCAAGCAGTTTTCAATGTATTGATTAACACACAACCATACAACGCTGTGGTGATGAAGGCAGATATGAATAGTGGTTGGGCTTGTCAAGCAGGCACAGTTGCTGATCCATCAAAGATTGAAACATTCAGACCAAATTTGTTGGAAGAAGAACCTGTTATGGAAGACGGCATCGTTAAAACATCAAAAGGCAAAGTCTTTTACATTGTACACCAATATGACCGTGTACCTGAATGGAAAAAATTCATTCAACTGAAATACAAACAAAAAGATCCTGATAACTATTTTACATATAAGGTTTAACTATGAGTGATATTATTACATTTAACACCGAGACACAGGCCTTCGGTCAACCAATATTCAAATGTTCTGGTTATGGCCTAGGTGCCATGGTTGCAAAAATGCAAGAACCAAAAGTGCTTGAGATTGGTTGTGACATTGGTGACACTACACAATTTTTATTGGATAGTAATCCACACCTAACTTTAACTGGTGTTGATCCTTATGTCAACTATGTTGATTGGAACGGCAACAACTTGAACGAGCGTGAGGTTGTTTATGAACGATTCACAAAACGCATGTCCGGTTATAAAAACCGTTTTGCTTTAATTCGTGAATATTCTGATGATGCTGCCGAGCGTTTATTGGATAACTTCTTTGATGTAATCTTTATTGATGGACTACATGAATATGACCAGTTAACCAAAGATTGTGCAAACTACTATTCAAAACTAAAAGAAGGTGGTGTATTTGCTGGACATGACTACAATGCCATTCCTGGTGTTCGTCAAGCAGCTGATGAGTTTGCCGCAAAAGTAGGTAAAACAATTCAAATCACAGAATCTGATGTTTGGTACTGGATCAAATGAAAAAGTGCATGGTGATATCAGGTCAATATCGTACATTCGATAAGACTTGGCCTAAACTAAAAGAGTTCATTGATATTAATCAATTGGATGTTTATGCACACCTTTGGGGTGTTACTGATGAACAAGAAAATCTGAGACAGTTCCATGAGGTGAAAGATAGATTACAACCAAAACGAATCTTTCAACAACCATTGACCGATAGTGTTGCAGATGAATTCAACAGTATACAAGAACGCATCTTGGCAGCCAATCCAAAAGGACCTAACGAAGATAAACTGGCAGGTAATGCATCTATGAATTACAGTAGAGGTGCGGCACTTCAAATGGTTAACCAAGAATATGACATGCTCGTATACTGTCGTTATGATATCGGTTTCAATCAAATGTTTTCTTTCGATTCTGTTGATAGAATCATAACACCAGAAGAAGAATCATACAATCTAATATCTGACATTTTTGCAATCATGCCAATGTCAATGTCCAAGAGTTATTTCTTATATAAAGATTATGAGAGACTACATTCGACACCGTGGGAACCAGAGTTCTTGGATTGGTTGAGAAATGTTAAGAAATATCCAGAACAAGATATACAAACACACATTAAAACAAGATACTGTCCTCATTTGATGTTGATGAGAAACATCATTATGAACGGTCATACATATCATATAACAAATTTACCTGTATATTTACAAAGATGAAAATTGCATTATGTTTCTCTGGCCAAGCCAGAAGTTATGAAAAAGGTTATGAATACTACAAACGCAACCTTTTAGACCATTATGATGTGGATGTTTATATTCACACTTGGCACATGGATGAAGGAAATGAATTACTTCATCTTTATAAACCACTTGATTATGTTTTTGAAGAACCACCTGTTGGTGAGTTTGATTCAAAGTACACAAACACACCTAACGCAGAGAGACATCCACCACGATTCACATACAGAATGTTATACTCAATGTGTATGTGCAGTACTTTGATTCATGGTGATTATGATTGGGTTATTAAAACTCGTACAGACTATGCGTTGAATGTAAAGATTCCCTTTGAAGAACTTGATAATACAAAATTGTATATTCCAAATTGTCGTATGGTACCAGAAAGAGATTTTGGTAATGACCAGTTTGCATTTGGTTCAAAACAAACCATGATGAAGTATATGTCAACATTTCTAAACCTTGACAAGTATTATAATGCAGGCAATCAATTTATCGGTGAAGATATGATGCGAGCAAACTTGCATGAACATGGACTCCACGGAGAGAATCTTGTGTATGTGAATATGAACAATCCATTTCCACCAGGAAACTATAACGGCACATGGCATTCTTTGATTAGGGACGATATTGAAGAATGGCGAAAATCTTAAAAGAATTGAAGGGTCATTCTGGTAGTGAAGTGACTTTGATGGAAAATGATTCTGGATTATGGGTACGCAAATTTAAAAATGTTGATAGAAACTATGAACGATTGAGTGCCTTATACAAATCTGGTTATCCTGTTCCTGAAATATACACATACCTGAACCAAACCTTAGAAATGGAATATATTCATGGTTTGGATATGAAAAACTATCTATTGCATAATACTTCCACAAAGTTGCAACAGTTTTTACTGGACATACTTGACCGTTTCTCCAAAAATAGTATAATCAAAGACTACACGAAAACATATTACCAGAAATTGGCATGGTTGGATTCGCATGAGGGTTTACCATTCACCAAAGAACAACTGATTGAAAGGTTGCCAAAAAACATACCACAATCAATGTATCATGGTGACCTGACCTTAGAGAATATCATTTATACCGATCCGGGTTTCCACATGATAGATGCAGTGACGGTTGAGTATGATTCGTGGGTGTTTGATGTGGCCAAACTTCGCCAGGACTTGGAATGTAAGTGGTTTCTCCGTCATAGTGATGCGAAACTAGACTTCAAGTTACAGAACATACAGGACACATTACGGGAATGTTACCCAGAAGCATTCAATGATAATGTTTTGATTCTAATGTTATTGAGAGTGTATCTACATACTAAAGAAGGTGATTTTGAACGTGAATTTATTTTGAGAGAGATTAATAGACTATGGAAATAATTGTACCAGCAGCTGGTCTGTCTACCAGATTCCCAGACATGAAACCAAAATACCTCTTGTATGATTACAAGGGTGATATGATGTTGATGAATGCCTTGCGTTCTTACAGACAACGTGGTTATCGTATTCACATTGGTATTCTAAAAGAACATCAAGACAAGTATAATGTGATTGAACAAATTCAACACGAATGGATGGACAACATCAATTATGTAATTATTGATAAACCAACCCGTGGTCCAGCAGATACAGTATATCAAATCATTCAACAATCTGGGTTACATACCTCAGGAATCTTCATCAAAGACTGTGACAGTTATTTTGAACATGACTTTACAGGAGGTAATTATGTTTGTGTGTCTAATGTGTCACAACATGAAGTGTTGAAGAAACTTTCATCAAAGTCTTTTACGATTGCGAATGATAACGGTATCATTTACGATATCGTAGAGAAAGAGGTCGTTTCTAATACATTCTGTGTTGGTGGATATAAGTTCTCGTCAGCAATGTTGTACAAACAAGCATTTGAATCTCTTACTACTGAAAGAGAAGTGTTTGTTTCTGATGTTATTGGTCGATGCATAAACGATTCACATATATTCACCGAGAAACATGTGACCAACTATGTTGATGTTGGTACTGCACAAGATTGGTTTGAACATAACGACAAACCTGTTATCTTCTGTGATATTGACGGCACAATCATTCAGGCACAGTCCAGACTGGATTTGGAGGCCAAGAAACCTGTTGTTCCATTACAAAACAACATCAAACGATTGTTAGAGTGGCAGACCAAAGGTGCTCAGTTCATTTTTACCACAGCAAGAGAACCACAATACAGAGCAGAGACTCGTCAAATGTTGTATGACTTGGGTTTTATGAGTTTCACCTTGATTGAAGGTTTACAGAACTCAAGACGCATACTAATCAATGATTATAACAATGCAAATCCATATCCACGAGCCGAGGCAATTAACATCAAACGAGATTCGGATAACCTAAGTGACTTCCTATGATACCAGATAAAAATCTATTCATCGTAACTTCCGCACTCAAACCTTCGATGGGTGCATTTAGTGATGAACAAAGGTTTTCTCAAACCATCGCCACATTGAAATCGTTGAGAGAAAGAGTACCGGAAGCAATCATCGTTTTCTCGGATGTATCCGTTAGACCTGTTACAGACCTGGAAAAAGAGGCGATTGCTTCATTGTGCAACTACTATATTGATATGTCAAATGAACAGAATGTCAGGTTCTGTGCAGTTAATGGATTGAAAAGTCATGGTGAAAACTGTTTAATGTTTTCCACACTTCAAGCATTAAAACAAAACAACTTGTTGAACGATGTAAAAAGAATCTTCAAATTCTCGGCTAGGTCTGAACTTGAAGATGGTTTCAATATTTCACATTATGATAATTTGTTTGGTAAATTTGTGTTTAAGAAACGCATCGTGTCTTGGCACAATCCAGATACACATCTGTTTATAACCAGAATGTTCTCCTTTTGCACTTCATTACTAGACACATACCTTATGGTCATGCAAGAAATCCTAAAAGATTTGTCAAATAATGTTGTGCCGGATACCGAACACGGACATTTTCTAAACATTCCGGAGAAATACCTGGTCGAGTTTGACAGGTTATATTGTTGGGGTTGGCTGGCCGGAAATGGTCAAATCGAACATTATTGAACTGTATATATCGAATCCAACATTTGCCGGATTAGACCGGTTGTGTTATAATCTGTTATAAATAACCTTACGGCAACCAAAGTGTGTTGCATATCTAAAGGTAAATTCATTAATGTTAACTTTCAAGACTTTCTTAAAAGAGCAAGCTGAGGACGAAGGTGCCAGCCGTCAGATTAAACATTTGACGCACGTGGAAGACCGTCCTTTGCAAAACGGTGAAAAAGGTGCCATTCACGCAATTAAGTCACTAAAGGCTGCAGCCGAACACATCAAGGCAGGTAAAAAGACTTCCGAATTGACAACCAAATATGACGGTTCTCCAGCAATCGTTTATGGCCACCACCCAGAAAATGGTAAGTTCTTTGTTGCTTCAAAGTCAGCATTCAACAAGACACCTAAGATTAATTACACACCAAAAGATATTGAAACGAACCATGGTCACGCACCAGGTCTTGTTAAAAAATTAAAAGATGCGCTTCAACACCTACCAAAGGTTGCACCAAAACAAGGTGTTTATCAAGGTGATATGATGTTCTCACATGAGGACAAACAGAAAAGTAAATCTGGTGGAACTTCTTTTCATCCAAATCCATCTGGTCTAACCTACACCGCACACGGAACACACAAGACCGCAGTTGACAAGGCCAAGATTGGTGTTGTTACACACCTTTCTTATCAAGGAAAGAATGCTGCAAGTCTAAATGCAAACCATGAAGTAGACCACGAAAACTTTGGTAAACACTCGGATGTATTCTCGGTTGATCCTAGAATGGACACATCCAAGGTGCATTTCAGTCCAGAAGAACAAAAGGCATTCGACAAACATATCAAAATGGCACAGTCTGTGCATGACACACACGAAAACGATATGTACGCAGGTACTTCCACACACCATGGTGTCGGTGGTGCCTTAGAAACTTATATGAACCACACAGTTAGAACTGGTGAAGAAGCCAATCACACAAACTTCAAAAACTGGTTAGAAACCAAGAAAAACAAAGAGATTGATAAACTCAAAGTCGAAAAGAATCGTAAGTCTAAACAAACAGAGTTAAAAGGTGAACTAGATAAGATTGAACGTAATAAGAAACATTACAACAATCTATTTAAAATGCACGGACACCTACAAAAAGCAAAAGACACATTGATTCATGTTATGAACCAACATCAAGAATTTCAACATGAACACGGTGGTGAGGCTGCAAATCCAGAAGGATATGTATTCCACCATGGTAAAGAATCTGACAAGTTTGTTAACCGTCAAGAATTCTCACGCAGAAACTTTGCTGGAATCAGGAATATATGAAGAAGTTTTTAGAAAAAATCAACGAAGATTTGGCAACACATAAACCGGTTGTCATGGCTTTTGGTCGCATGAATCCTCCAACTACAGGTCACGAAAAGTTGGTAGATAAAGTTAAACAACTTGCAAAAGACTATAACGCACCACACCATGTGATTATTTCACATTCGATTGATGCCAAAAAGAATCCGTTGGATGCAGCAACGAAAATCAAACACGCAAAACGTTTCTTTCCAAATACCAACATTTCTGCATCAAGCAAAGAGAAACCAACATTCCTACAACACGCAGCTGCATTACATCAGGCTGGCCACGACCATCTAATTATGGTTGCGGGTTCGGACCGTATTCCAGAATATGAAAAGAAATTGAATCAATATAACGGCGTGGGTCCAGGAAAACTATACAACTTCAAGAAAATCGAAGTCAAGTCTGCCGGACACCGTGATCCTGATGCAGAAGGTGCAGAGGGTATGTCCGCTTCTAAAATGCGTGAACATGCAACCAACAATAACTTTGGTGAATTCAAACAGGGTATTCCATCGCATGTACCAGAGAAGCACGCTCGTGAATTGTTCCGTGATGTGCGTAGAGGTATGGGATTGAACGAAAACTACAATCGTGGTTTGTTCCGTGCAATCTTTGTGACAGGTGGACCAGGTTCTGGTAAAGATGTTATCATCCGTGAAGCCATCAACGAACAGAAGGCAGTAGAATTGAATTCTGTACAGGCATATCAATATCTGATGGACAAGAAACAACTGTCCGAAAAATCAAATGACTTCCGTAGAGAAGCGATTCGCAACCGTGGTCCGTTGATTATTAATGGTCCTGCGGATGACCATACTCGTTTGATTACAATTAAAGAAGAACTGGAAGAACTTGGTTACAGCACAGCAATGGTGTTTGTTGACACCACAAACGAAGCAAGTCAGTCCAGAAATGAAAAATTGACAAAGATGATTGCCGAAACTGTAAGGCAAGAAAAATGGGAACTTGCACAAACTTGCAAGGAAGCCTATCGTCAAAACTTCAACAAATTCATCACCTTCAACAATAGTTCTTCTTACGATGCTATTGAGGAAGACATTACCGAAACATACCAAAAGTTGAGTTGGTTCATGGATGAAAAGGTGTATGACGAAACGGCATACATATGGTTAGAAAGTCACGGTAAGCTAAATACCAATGATTCGATTACAGTTCTTTATGAGGAAGATAAACATGTTAAAAAAGATTCTAGATTTATTCAGAAGCTCAGAGAAGCAAAGTCTGCCAGCCGACTTAGTAAAACTGGAGCAAGAGCAGAAGGTCCAACAGATATCCCAGCAGACAATCGTGCAGGAGACTCCAACGCCGACAGTATCAAGTGGGACGGAAACAAAAAGCGAGGAAGTTACATCTTTAGAACCTACACCGAAGAAAAAGAGAAGAACTTCAACAAAGACAAAGAAAGTCTAAAGAAAAAAAGATTTTCGGATGCACCGACTGTTAACCAGAGATTGAGAAATGTCTCTGGTATCGGTCAAGAATTTGATACACGCCAACAGGGAACAGTATACCCAATGTCAGGACTAGGCGATGTAACATACAGAGAAGAATTCAGATTCAGTTCGTTTAGAAATAAATTAAAAGAATCTCATAATGATCCATCAGATTCAGAAATGGGTGTTGGTGGTGTCTTGAATGGGGCCACAAATAAAGAACCGATGGAAAACCCAAAAGACAAACTAGGTTATACCAACATCAAAAATAAGAAGAAAAACGGAGATACCAAATGATTAATTTCAATAAAAAAGATTCTGTAGCCAGCGCAGTTGATTCCATTCTGAAAAAAGAAGAAGTTGAACAGATTGACGAATTGAAAAAGTCAACACTAGGTTCATACATCAAGAAAGCATCCAAAGATACTGCTGTTCATGGTTTTGCTATTGGTGATTCTATTGCAAATAAGAAGTGGTCAACAGGCGCAAAGGCCGGTGATATGGCTGCCAAACGCATCAAAGGTATCGGCAAGGCAACTGACCGTTTGGCCAAAGAAGAAGTTGAATCTGTTGATGAAGCACTAAAAGGCAATCAACACGAGATTGACAAAAACAAAAACAATAAGATTGATGCACAAGACTTCAAAATCTTGCGTGGTAAAAAGTCACTCAAAAAATTCAAAGAAGAACATGATGAAAATTCTATCATCGACCAGATGATTAATGAAGTGTTATCCAAAGATGCATCTGCTGGTGATTGGATCCACGATTTCGTTCACTCAGACAATCCTAAGTTTGCAGGCAAATCTAAAGCCAAACGCAAAGAAATGGCACTAGGTGCATATTACAAGAAACAAAACGAAGAAGTTGAATCTGTTGATGAAGCACTAAAAGGCGACCAGCACAAGATTGACAAGAATAAGAATAAAAAGATTGATGCTGAGGACTTCAAGTTATTGCGTAAAGAAGATGCAGTCCAAGAAGGTTGGGACGATATGGTTAAGTCTGCAACCGAAAAAGTTAAGTCTGGTCCTAAACCATCAGGTGGTTCTGGTATCAAACAAGGCACCCGTTATGGTGGTGGTAAACAAAAAGATGAACCGGAAAAGAAAGAAGTTAAGGAAGCAAAACAACCTGACCAAGACAATGTTCCTTTTGCTCCTCCATACAACACATCATCCTCACCTGCAAATGTGAAAGACAAGTCTGGTGCTGTTCACACACCAATGTCTCGTGTTAAACACATCGCTCGTCAAGCAATGAAAAAAGTTAAAAGCAACTTAGGTAAGTAATATGTCAAAAGTAAAGACCATCAAAAACATCATCAAAAAGAGTGATGCACAACCGTCAACATTCGGAACGGATCCTCGTGATCCATGGTCTGCTAAGGCTAATCTTGCCGAATCGAAGGGTAATCCTTCCGGTTTGTTGGC
>JACCDJ011351769.1_pt1 | contig 19998 bp, 23 predicted proteins | sample 7444481 | NCBI WGS metagenome assembly JACCDJ01 (sample SAMN15323435, study PRJNA562643) | freshwater metagenome | isolation source: river surface water | place: USA:Blue River Watershed | collected 2017-08-15 | reverse complement strand
GTTCACCGCCGTGTTGGCCGTGGGCGTGGCCTTGGCCTTGTCATTCAGCGTGCGCACGCGTGGTGATGTGCTCAGCCGCTGGGCCATGGGGCTGGTGGGCTTGGGTTATGCCATTCCGGGTGCGGTGGTGGTGGTGGGTTTGCTGCTGCCCGTGGGCTGGATTCAGCAAATCTGGCCCGCGTCTTCGGCCGGGGCCTGGATCACAGCCACCTCGCTGGGCCTGGTGTGGGCTTATCTGGTGCGCTTTTGTGCGGTCGCTTTGCAATCCGTACAAAGCGGCTATGCGCGCATTCCGAACACTCTGGATGATTCGGCCCGCATGCTGGGCGTGACCGGCTGGGGTTTGATGCGCCAGGTGCACGCGCCTTTGCTGCAACGCACCACCGTGGCGGCGGCCTTGCTCGTGTTTGTGGACGTGATGAAGGAGTTGCCCGCCACCATGGTGCTGCGCCCCTTCAACAGCGACACGCTGGCCGTGGTGGCCTACCAATTGGCGCGCGACGAGCGTTTGGGCGAGGCGGCCTTGCCCTCGCTGGCGCTGGTGCTGGTGGGCCTGATCCCGGTCATTTTGCTCAGCCGCACTTTGCGTCAGCAAGCGCACTGAGCCGTGGTTGTAAAGTCGGGTGCCAGCCGTTGACGCCGCTCGGGGGCCATGATCGAACCCACAGGATTTTGAAAACCATGAGCACGATGCACATTGAATCGTTTTTCGACCCCGCCACCTCCACCTTCAGCCACATCCTGGCCGACTTGCCAGCCAGGCAATGCGCCCTGATTGACAGTGTGCTGGACTACGACCCCAAGTCGGGCCGCACCAGCACGGCCAGCGCTGACCGTCTGCTGGCCCGCGTGAGAGAACTGGGCCTGAACGTGCAGTGGCTGCTGGAGACCCATGTGCACGCCGACCACCTGTCGGCTGCACCCTATTTGCAACAGCAATTGGGTGGGCAATTGGCGATTGGTGCGCACATCACCACGGTGCAAAACGTGTTTGGCAAACTGTTCAACGCGGGCACCGAATTTGCCCGTGACGGCAGCCAGTTTGACCGCCTGCTGGCCGATGGCGATTGCTTGCAGGTTGGTCATTTGCACGTGCAGGCCATGCACACGCCGGGTCACACCCCTGCATGCATGAGCTATGTGGTCACCGATGCCGGCGAGCCTGCGCGACAAGTTGCTTTTGTGGGGGACACCTTGTTCATGCCCGACTACGGCACGGCCCGTTGCGACTTTCCGGGCGGCAGTGCCAGCACGCTGTTCCAGTCCATCCAGAAAGTGCTGAGCCTGCCCGACAGCACCCAGCTTTATTTGTGCCACGACTACCCCCCCGAGGGCCGTGAGCCCCAATGCGTGACCACCGTGGCCGAGCAGAAAAAAACCAATGTCCATGTGCACCAAGGGGTGATGGAAGAGGCCTTTGTCAAGATGCGGCAAGCACGCGACGCCACCTTGTCCATGCCCGTGTTGATGCTGCCATCGGTGCAAGTGAACATGCGCGCCGGACACATGCCGCCGCCCGAGGGCAACGGCACCACTTACCTCAAAATCCCGATCAACGCCTTGTGATCCGAGACTCGGGCACCCCGCCTGCGGGGTGGGTGCATCCCGGGGCTTATTTGATTTGGTGCATAAGCAAAGAACAAATCAATGGTTGGACTTTGCGTCAAAATCGTCACAATCCGCAGAACTTGAGACCTTTGAAGAACAGCACCATGGCCAAAACCGCCCCCAAAGACGACAGTGCCCTGACCGAATCCGAGGAGGTTTTTGAAAAAGCCGCCGAAGTGTTTCGGGTCATGTCAGCGCCCATGCGCCTGCGCATCATCAGCGCCTTGTGCAATGCCGAAAAAAATGTGGGCGAGCTGCTGGCCGAGATCGATACGACCCAACCCAATATGTCCCAGCACCTCAACACCCTTTACCAAGCGGGTGTGGTCGGCAAACGGCGGGATGGCGTACAAATTTATTACCGCATCATCAATGAGCGGGTCGTGACCTTGTGCCGCGCTGTGTGTGTCCAGATCGCGAGCGAGTCCGATTGAAAGATCGGCGTCAGTTTCAAGCCGGGTTTTCACGGGCATGCATCGGCCGCAGTTGCGACTAATATCCATACTTAAGGAGAAACGAATGAAAAAAAATCTGCTTCTGTTGATGGGTTTGCTGGTCACCACTTTGACTTGGGCTGACATCAAGGTGGTTTACCACTTGAGCGAAGGCATTCCACAGGCATCCCGTGCCATGGGCAACATCCGCAACCACATCGCGGCCGACCCCAAAGTCAAAATTGTCGTCGTCGCCCACGGCCTGGGCATCGACTTTTTACTCGACGGTGCAACCAACCAGATGGACCAGCCCTTTGCCGGGGGCGTGAGCGATTTGGTGAGCAAGGGTGTCGAGTTTCGGGTTTGCAACAACACCCTGGTGTCCCGCAAAATATCCGCAGACAAGTTGCTGATGGAAGCCAAAGTGGTGCCCGCAGGTGTGGCCGAGGTCGCCACATTGCAAGCCAAACAAGGTTTTGTGTATTTGCGTCCCTGAGCTGGCGGTTAGGTACCAGCCATCCATTGTTTTTTCAAGGAAACCCCATGAAGATGAAACTCCTTTTGACAGCGGCCTCCTGGCTCGCTCTCTCGGGTCTGGCGCAAGCCCAGATTGATCCGCTGCAAGCCCGCAGTCTGGCGGCTTCTTGCGCCGCCTGCCATGGCACCGATGGCCGCGCCCAGCCGGGCATGGTCTCTTTGGCGGGGTCCAACAAGGATGACATGATCAGAAAAATGCTGGATTACAAAGCAGACCGTGTTCCGGCCGCCACCATCATGCACCAGCTCTCCAAGGGCTACACGGACGAGCAAATTGCGGCCATTGCGACCTATTTCGCCGCCCAAAAACGTTAAGGAACACAGCCATGCAACGTCGTCATTTTTTACAAACTGGCTCCGCTTTGGGTGCCATGGGCATGGTTTCGGGTTGTGCCACCATCGGTGGTGGCAGCGGCCCCAAGGTGGTGGTCATTGGTGGGGGCTATTCGGGTGCGACAGCCGCGAAATACCTGCGCATGTGGTCTGAGCACAAGATCCAGGTCACCCTGGTGGAGCCCAACAGTGCCTTCATCTCTTGCCCCATCTCCAACCTGGTGCTCGGCGGCAGCAAAACAATGGCCGACATCACCACCCCCTATGACAACCTGACCAAGCGTCATGGTGTCAAGGTCATCAAGGACCGCGTCAACACCATTGACGCCGACAAGCGCATCGTCAAATTGGCGGGTGGCACAGAGCTGACGTATGACCGCCTGATCGTCTCGCCCGGTGTGGACTTCATGTGGGAGACCTTGCCCGGCATGAACCGTGCTGGCGCCAAAGAGCAGGTGATGCACGCCTGGAAGGCCGGCGAGCAAACCTTGACCTTGCGCAAGCAACTCGAAGCCATGCCTGACGGTGGCGTTTTTGCCATGTCCATCCCCTTGGCGCCTTACCGTTGCCCTCCCGGCCCTTACGAGCGCGCCTGCCAGGTGGCCGACTATTTCACCAGGGCCAAACCCAAGAGCAAGGTCTTGATTCTGGATGCCAACGACGACGTCACCTCCAAGCCCGCTTTGTTCAAGAAGGCCTGGACCGACCGCTACAAAGGCATCATCGAGTACCGCAGCAAACACAACGTGACCGATGTCGACGTGGCCAACAAGACCTTGAAGTTTGAGTTCAACGAAGACGTCAAGGCCAGCGTGCTGAACGTGATTCCGAGCATGCGTGCCGGCGATGTGGCCGTGAATGCCGGATTGGCCACCGCCAACAAGCGCTGGTGCGAAGTGGACTTTTTGACCTTTGAATCCAAAGCGGCCAAGAATGTGCACGTGCTGGGCGACTCGATCCAGATTGCGCCGGGCATGCCCAAGTCGGGTCACATGGCCAACCAGCATGGCAAAACCTGCGCGGCAGCGGTCATCGCTTTGTTGATGGGCAAGCAGGTCAACAACATGCCGGTTTACAACAACACTTGCTACAGCTTCGTCAGCAGCAAAGACGTGGTCCATGTGGCCAGCGTGCACCGCTACGATGCCGAGCGCAAGACCATGGTCACCGTCCCAGGCTCAGGCGGCGTTTCGAGTGCCGCCAATGAACTGGAAGGTGTTTACGCCTGGTCTTGGGCGCAAAACATTTGGGCCGACACACTGGCTTGATGTTCTAAGCTTCACAGCCCAACGCCGCAGTCTTGGACTTGCGGCGTTTTTTTTGGGCCCTTTACATGGCCCAGCCCATGCTGCGGTGAATGCGCCAAGCCAGGCCGGCGCCCAGCCAAATGGCGATCAGCGTGAGCCAAGCGGTGACCGAGAAGATCGAGCCACCGGTCAAGCCAGCGCCCACGGTGCAGCCGCCAGCCAAGACAGCACCAAAACCCATGAGCACGGCGCCCGTCAGGTAATGGCCCAACTTGTTTTCGGTTTTGAAGCCTTCAAATTTGAAATCACCGCCCACCAGCGCGCCCAACAGAGAGCCGACAAAAGTGGCGGGCAACAAACCGGCATCAAAGCCCAAGCTGGGTGATGTGGCGCTGGACAGAACCCGCATCAACATTTCGGCCGATGCACTGCTGAAGCTCAGGCTTTGGATTTGTACCGCTTCGAAAGACTGGGCAGCAATGGCCTGGGTCAGCCCCCAACCCAAAGCGATGCTCAAACCGGTGATCAGCGCAAAAGCCGCCAAAGCCCAACGGTGGGGGTGCGTTTTGAAGAAGAAGTAAAAACCCGTGGCCAACGCCAGCAAGGCCAGCACCAGTCCGCCGGTGGCTCCCAAACCGGAGAGGTGCAACAGGTCTCTGGATGGACCACCGTCCACAGGCCACCAGCTGGCCAAGGCTTTGCGTGCAGGGGCAAGCCAACCTGCAATGCTGGCCTGGACAGTGACGGCAAAGACCAAACCAGCCAACAAAGCACGCAAATTGCCATTGGCCGACAAAATCAACAAGCGGCTGGCACAGCCACGCGTCAGGATCATGCCTGCGCCAAAAAACAGTCCGCCCAAGACTGCGCCAGAAATGCTGCCGGGCAGGGCAATGTAGCGGGCATCGGCAGGCTTGAGTCCACCCATGAACACCAAAGCCTGCACACCTACCAGGCAAGCCCCAAAAGCCAGCCACCAAACGCTGAAACGCTCGCGAGCCTGACCTTCGCAGCATTCGATCACGGCAGCCCGCGCGCAAAAGCGGCTGCGTTGGGCGGCAAAACCAAAAATGAAACCGACCAAGGCACCTGCCAAGGCCAGTACATTCGTGTCACCCCAGGATTCGAGCAAGCTTGCGAGATTCACGGATTTCTCCAATAATTCATTGGTTTCTTATATTTGTCGGCTTTGTATCGATCAGTCCGGCTGTCTGAGACAAAACCCGCTATTGTCCACTTTCTTAAATCCATGTCCCCAGTATTCTCTTTGTTCGACAAGCCGATGTGGCGACGCCGTGACTGTTTGGCGATTGCCGGCTTGGCTTTGAACTCGGGGGCAGTCTGGGCCCAGCGCCCAGGGGCGACCTTGCCCGCGGCCCAATCTTTGCCCGACGAGCTGGCCCGTGCCCTTCAAAACAAGCAGCCTCTGGTGGTCATGGTCAGCCTGGAAGGCTGTGTGTTTTGTCGTCAGGCCCGTCAGTCGCATCTTTCGCCTTTGCACAGGGCCGGGACGGTGATCGTTCAGGTGGACATGCGCAGTTCGCAAGCGGTTCTGGATTTCAATGGCAAGCTCACCACCCATGACCAGTTGACCCGCGCCTGGAAGATTGCGGTCGCGCCCACGCTGCTTTTTTTGGGGGTGGGCGGCAAAGAGGTGGCCGAGCGCATGGAAGGGGCTTACTTGCCTGACTTTTATGGTCCCTATCTCGACGAACGCCTGGTCACAGGCCGCAAGACGTTGTGAAGGGCAATCTGCTCCTCATATGCTGTAGTCATAGACGCGGCCATGCTCAATTAAAGAGATGATCCCCATCAAGATTGATTCCGCCTGGAAGGGCACCTCGGATTGCCGCAATTGCGGTATCCGTGACATGGTGTTGTTCGCCGACTTGAACGAACAGGATTTTGGCGAAATCCACACACCTATCGACGACATGGTGTTCGTCGCGAATGCCAAGATCTACAGCGAGGCACAGCAAGCTTTGGGCGTGTTCACCTTGCGCAAGGGCATGGTCAAGTTGGTGCGCGCAACGGCCGACGGGCGCGAGCGCATTGTCAGGGTGCTCAGACCTGGGGACGTGCTGGGGCTGGAGGCACTGGCCACCGCCCGCTTCGACAGCGAAGCCATTGCCTTGGTCGAGTCCAGCATGTGCCGCATCCCCTTGTCTGTGCTTCACCATTTATCGGCCAACTCACCGCGCCTGCACAAGCGCCTGATGCAAAAGTGGCAACAAGCCCTGAAGGATGCCGACGATTGGTTGGCCGACTTGAATTTCGGTTCGGCGCGTCAACGCGTGGCGGCACTCGCCTTGAAGATGCGCGATTCTGAGCAACCTGCATTCACCACATTTTTTGCCCGCGATGACATGGGGGCCATGCTCGACATCAAGCTCGAAACCGTCAGCCGCGAGATCAGTGGACTGGTGCGGGATGGGGCTCTCAAGCCATGTGACAAGCAAGGGCGGCGCTACGAAATCACCAACGAAAATCTGCTGCTGCGTTGAACGCTGGCCAGCCGTGATGAAAGGTTCCTGACATGTCGACTCCAAAGCCTTCGCGGGCGTCCATTCCTGTCGCGCAGGCGTGCGGCGATAACCTTCCGGAGGCACTTTCGCGCCGCCTTTGGCTGGCCACTTCGGCCGCTGCCCTGGCTGGATGGTCGGGGTACAGCGCGGCGCAAACACCGTCTGAAGCCCAGTTGGAGCGCCAAGCGCCCGCCATGCCCGAGGTGGGCAGCCGACTGCGCATGCCGCGCATTGAGTTGCTCAACGGGCAGAGTCTGGATCCGGCGCAGACGGCGGGTCGGCCCTTGCTGATTTACTGGTGGTCCAGCACGTGCCCGTTTTGTGCATTGCAAAGCCCCAGCATGGAAGCCCTGTGGCGCGACAACCAAAGCCAGAGTTGGCGCATGGTGGCCTTGTCGATCGACCGAAAGCCCGAAGACGCCAGTGCTTATTTGGCCAAGCGTGGCTACACCTTTCCGGCGGCCTGGGCCAGCCCAAGCTGGCGGCAAGCTTTTCCCAAGCCCAAAGGCCTGCCCATCACGTTGTTGGTGGGGCGCGATGGTCGTTTGCTGTTGGCCGAAAAAGGCCAAATGTTTGCCGAAGACGTGCAGGCCATCGGGAAGTTGCTGGGCTGACCCTCAACAGCTTGGGTGCGCCAGCCCACCGACAAACAAACAGGCCTTTTTTACAGTGAGATCCTTCTTGGGTTTTATTCACTGCAAAGGCCAATATGAACGACTCCACCTCTTCGCACAACCTCATTTCGGCACTGAGCGCCGACGTCTCTTCTTCTGTCAATGAGGCCATTCACAAAGTTCGTCCCGCCATGACCGACATGGCCGATCGGGTGCATGACCGCTTGCATGATCTGGCCCAAAACGCCAAAGACACCGCCCTCCAAGCGGAGCGTCAATTGGAAAAAGAGGCCCTGCATGCCAAAAAAGTGACGGAACAGGCGATTGCGCACGCGCCTTTCCAATCGGTCCTGATCGCGGCGGGCACCGGCGCTGCGGTGGCCTTGGCCGTGTCATGGTGGTTGCAACACCGCCACGACTGATGCTCAAACTGCTGATCAAACTGCTGGTGTTGCCCCCCGAGTTGCTGCGCGAGCATGCACGGGGCTACGCCGATTTGGCCAGTCAGGCTTGGCAGCAACAGTGGCGCGCGCTGCAGCTGCGCTGCGCGCTGTATGCCATGGCGTGGCTGTGTGCTGTGCTGGGCCTGGGTTTGGGCAGTGTGTCATGTCTGTTGTGGGCGGCACTGCCCGGGCTCAGTGAGCGGCATGTCTGGGTGATGTGGGCGCTGCCTCTGACTTGGATGGGGGGCAGTGGGGTGTGCTTTGCATGGGCGCGCAGTGTCAGCCCTGCGCCGCTGCTGGACAGCTTGCAGGCGCAGCTCAAGTTGGATGTGCAGGCCTTGCGGTCTGCGCAGACTGCATGACGGCCAGCATGACCCCTGAACATCGCCTGGCGGCTTCGCGGGCAAGGCTGGCCAGTGCTTTGCGCGAGCCTGCTTGGCTCATCCTGTTGCAACGCTGGGCCCAGGCGCGCGCCACGCCCCAAGCAAACGTGCCGCCGAGTGCTGCAAGGAACAAGCCCACGGTCGCCGACGGTGACAGGGCCGCCTGCGAGGGTGCAAGGGCTGACCCTCAGGGTGCATGAACTGATCTGGCGCAAGTCTTTTGGCCGCTGGGCTGCCATCATGAATGGCTGAACTTGGAGACACCATGGAACATTCTTTCCCTTCATGCTCCGAGCTGAACCGCAGGCAGTGGTTGCTGGGCTCGGCCGGTGCGGCCGTCCTGGCCAGCACCGCCCCAGGCGCGCAGGCGGCCAAACTCAAAACCCGGGCGCGCATCGTTGTGGTGGGCAGCGGCTTGGGCGGCCTGACGGTGATCAACCGCCTCACCGCCATGCTCGATGGAGCCCAAATCACCCTCATCGACAGCAAGCAAGAACACAATTACCAGCCGGGTTACACCCTGGTCGCCACCGGGGTGTGGCCCGTGGGCAAGGTGCGCGAGCGCAATGCGGACTTTGTGCCCTCTGGCGTGAACTGGGTGCAGGAGATGGCCGCCGAATTTGATGCGGCCAACAACACCGTGGTCACCGCCACGGGCCAGCGCATTCCATACGACTATCTGGTGGTGGCCATGGGCACGCACCAGGACTGGTCGCTGATTGAGGGCATGGACGTGAGCGCCATTGGCCAAAAAGGCCTGACCAGCGTGTACCCCAGCCCCCAGGCGGCCCAAGCCACCTGGGCCAGCATGGACGCCTTTCGGCATAAAGGCGGCAACGCGGTGATGACCTTGCCCGCCACGCCGCTGAAGTGCGCAGGGGCGCCGCTGAAGATGACCTTCATGCTGCGCGACCGCTTGGCGCAAACAGGCATGCTGTACAAATCCAAGGTCACGTTTTATTCGGCGCTGGGCACTGTGTTTGGCGTCAAAGTGGTCAACGACAACGTGCTTGCGCGCTGGCGCGATTTGGGCATTGCGGTTGAGACCACCCAAAAGCTGCAGGCCATCGACATTGGTGCGCAAAGCGCACGCTTTGTCACGCCAGAGGGCGCGACCAGCGATGTGGCTTATGACTTCATCCACGTGGTGCCGCCCATGCGTGCGCCCGATGCCATCAAGAATTCCGACCTGGCCTGGAAAGACGGCCCCTTTGCCGCAGGCGGCTGGCTGGAGGTGGACAAGGCCACCCTTCAGCACCGCCGCTACAAAAACGTGTTTGGCATTGGCGACATCAACGGCACACCCCGGGGCAAAACCGCTGCCACCGTCAAGAAAAGTGCGCCGATCGTGGCGCAGCACCTGGTGGATGTGATCGCTGGGCGCGAGCCGGGCCTCACGTTCGACGGTTACACCTCGTGCCCGCTCATCGTCAAGGAGGGCTCGGCCATGCTCATCGAGTTTGACTACGAGGGGCGCCTGACGCCATCGCTGCCGATGGTCGAGCCATTGCAGGCGAGTTACTTGGCCTGGTTGATGAAAAACCACTTGCTCAAACCCGCGTACATGGCGGTGCTCAAGGGCCGGGCTTGATCCATCAAGGAGACACGCATGTACGAAATTTGGCTGGCGATGAACATCGTCTATGAAATCGCCCTCGACCTGTGGCCCGCTTTGTTGCCCTTGCTGCTGGTGTGGCTGGCGCTGTTGCTGATCAACCGCCAGCGCTTGGCAAAGGTGGCCCCGAGCACTTTGTTGGCCGTGGTCGCCTTGGTCGGCGTGGTGGCAGTGCTGGCTTTGCCATCGCTGACGAAATCCTCTTTGGCCGACATGGGTGACTGGGTGGACTGGGCCTTCTTGCTGGCCATGGCTGCGGGCTTTGGCGTGGCCGCCGCTGCCCTGCTGTGGCCTGTGCTGGCCATGCGGCCAAGCCGTTGATCGGGGTGAAGGTTCGAGGGGCTAGACCGTCATGTGCAACTGAAACACCGAGTTCGGTGCCTTGGGAACCCAAGGAGGCGTGAGCGGTTTGAGTTTGAAACGGTTCAGGATCGGCGCTTGAGTGGGTGCCTCTGCAGCAATCGGATCCACAAAATCAGCCAGCACATAACGGCTCAGGGTGTCGATCACCACTTGTTCCAACCCGAATTCAAAGGCGGCGGGCATGGCGCCTTCCTCGCTGTCGCTGGGCAGTTCGCTCAAGGTGCTTTCGAACGCACGGGCGATGTCCCACATGGACACCAGGGCGATGTCACCCAGGATGCTGTACCCCCCACCCGGCCCTTTGTTGGCAGTGACGATGCGGTGGTCTTTCAGGGGTTTGAGAATGCTCTCGAGGTTGGACACCGACAGCTTGAGCCGGTTGGAGAGGGTGGTGGTGGACACCCGGCCCCTGTGCTGCAGCTCAGCGATGACCACGCACACATCCAAGGCATTGATGGTTCGTTTTGAAATCATGACTTTAAGATCCTTTGAGTAGGATTCTGAAGTGTTTATCTACGCAAATACTGAATATCCTCATGAAAATTTGTTTATCATCATAAAATCTACTCAATACCTACACATAGGATCTGCTTTGACCTTTCGTCCATCTTCAAGTCCCATGTTCCGCATCGGCGCTGTCTCCAAAACCACGGCCATTCCAGTGTCGACTTTGCGCATTTGGCAAACCCGATACGGTGCTTTCAGTCCTGTCAAAACCGAGGGCAACCAACGGTTGTTTGGCGAACCCGATGTGTCCAAAGCGCTGCTGCTCAAGCAGCTCACAGGAGCAGGGCACGGCATCGGGGCTATTGCCCACCTGGATGTAGAGCAGTTAAGGCGCCTTGCAAGTCAAGACACCCGCGCCACAACGCCTGCACCTGTGTTGACCTTGCCGGTCTGCTTGGCCGTGGTGGGTTTGGGTTTGGCCAACCGGTTGGAGTCCAGCAAATTTGCCGCGGTGTTGAACCAGCACCGCATTCAGGTCACCGATGTGTTGGAGGACCTGGCCTCGGTCAGCCATGCAACCTTGTCCGATAAGCCACAGGTCTTGCTGGTCAGGGTCAGTTCGCTGCAGAACTCGGTCGTGTCGGCCATTCAGACCTTGACCCAGCGCCACGCTTTTGCCCAGACCATCGTGCTGTACAACTTTGCTCCGGATGTGGTGGTGCAGTCCATGAAGCGGGCGGGCATGATCGTGCGACGCGACCCCATCTCTGACAGCGAGTTGGCCGAGCTGCTGCAATCGATTTTGTTTGTGGACCGTGACCGTGCCCAAGAATTTGGCAACCAAGGGGCTGTGATTGCCAGCCGCAAATACTCAGAGCAAACCTTGCGTCGCGTGGCTGGGATCTCGACCAATGTGTTGTGTGAGTGCCCAAGGCATGTGGCCGAATTGATTGCCCAGTTGGCGAGCTTTGAAGAGTACAGCCAAGAGTGTCTCAACAAGAACACCGAAGATGCGCACCTGCACTCTTATCTGCGCTCCATCTCCGGCTCGGCAAGATCCTTGTTTGAAAACGCACTGGAGAAAATCGCGCAGCATGAGGGCATTGACCTGCGAGAAATGCCCACCTGATCGGCGCCGCCACAGCCCAAGCCTGCGTCAGGGTGGTGCGACGGGTCATCAGGCAGGCGTAAACATCGCTCGGGCATCCGAGGATTGCGCATATTGGCGTGCGATGTTGGCACAGACCAAATCACACAACGCATAAATGGACGCGTCCCCTATGCGGTAGAACACACTGACGCCGCGGCCTTCGCGTTGCACGATGCCGCGTTGAGCCAAGTAAGACAGGTGGCGCGAGACATTGGCCGCCGAATAACCCGTGAGCTGGGCCAACTCGCCCACGCTGCGCTCTTGCTCCCTCAACAAGTTCAGAATTTTCAGGCGCGTAGGTTCCGACAGTGCCTGGAAATAGGCGGCGATCTGGTCCAGGGCTTGGTCGGGCAGGTCTTTCATGGTGTGCTCCATTGGACAGCTTGGGAATTGGGGAAGACAAAGCGTCTTGAATTATTGTATCATTGCGTTAATAAGCAAATAATCATTTACGCAAGTAAAGTTTTGACAATGCATTTGCTCCTGGGGTTTGACGGAGAACATCGGATGAAAAGACACTGGATACTGGTTACGGCTTGGGCCCTTCTTGCCCCGCTGATGGTGCCTGCTTGGGCCAACCCCGGCGTGGGCAAAACCACGACGGTGGCGGATCTCTCAGCGGGCGCCGTTTCGGTCAGTCTGGATGCCGTGGTTGAAGCGGTAAGGCAAGCGACCTTGTCCACGCAGGTGGCGGGCTCCATCGTGGGCCTTCAAGTCAAAGCCGGAGACCGGGTGCGTGCCGGTCAAGAATTGGTGCGCATCGATGCCAGTGCCGCCCAGCAGCAAGTGGTGGGCAGCAACGCCCAACTCGAAGCCGCGCAAGCCAACCTGAACGTGGCCAGCAAAGAGCTTGAGCGCCAAAAGCAACTCTTCCAGAAACAATACATCAGCCAAGGTGCGCTCGACAGAGCCCAAGCCCAGTGGGAGGCGGCCCGCGCACAAGTGCAAGCCCAGCAAGCACAGACCCGCGCTGCGCAAACACAGACAGGTTTTTTCAGCGTTCGCGCGCCCTTCGATGGCGTTGTGTCCGATGTGGCGGTGACCTTGGGTGACATGGCCATGCCCGGTAAACCCATGCTCACAATGCACGACCCGTCGGCACTGCGCGTGAGTGCTGCGGTGCCGCAGTCGATGCTGCAGGGTGTGCGCAGCCAACTCGCATCGGTGCGCTATGAAATTGCTGGCCACAGTGCCCAAGCCATGGTTGCGGCCAGTGCCCAGCTGCTGCCCACCGTCGACCCGATGACCCATACCGCCCAGTTGCGGCTGGCTTTGCCCGCTGGCACTGAAGGTTTGGTGCCCGGCATGTTTGCCCGTGTTTGGGTGGCTGCCATGCCCAAATCCAGCACCTCGCCAAGCGCCAAGGTTTCACCGATCTTCTTGCCTTCATCGGCCATTGTGCGCAGGTCCGAAATGACCGGTGTGTATGTGATGGACGCACAAGGCAAGCCCCGCTTGCGCCAGGTGCGCCTCGGTCGTGTGAACGGATCGACCGTCGAGGTGTTGTCGGGTGTGAGCCTAGGCGAGCAAGTCGTGACCGACCCCGCGACGGTCAATGCACAACGCTGAAAGAGAACCCATGAGCGAGCCAAAAATGGGGATTTCGGGCCGCATTGCAGCGGCCTTCCAAAGCGCACAAATCACGCCTTTGCTGGCGCTGGTGGCGTTTTTGCTGGGCGTGTTTGCGGTGATGGTGACGCCCCGCGAAGAAGAGCCACAAATCAACGTGACCATGGCCAACGTGATCGCACCGTTTCCGGGTGCGTCGGTGCGCGATGTCGAGCAAATGGTGGCCATTCCCGCCGAGCAGGTGTTGTCCAAGATCGCGGGCGTGGAGCACGTCTTCTCGGTCTCGCGCCCTGGCGTGGCCATCATGACCGTGCAGTTCAAGGTGGGCGTGCCGCGTACCGAAGCCTTGGTCAAATTGCACGACACGATCCGCGAAAACGCCGACTGGTTGCCGCGCAAGCTGGGCTTGCCTGAACCGCTCATCAAGCCCAAGGGCATTGACGATGTGCCGATCGTGTCCCTGACATTGCACGGGAGAAATGAGGATGTGAGCGCTTTTGATCTGGAGCGCGTGGCGCACAGCATCGAAGCCGACATCAAGCGCGTGCCCGGCACCCGCGATGTGGTCACCATCGGCGGCCCACGCCGTGCGGTGTTGGTGCAAATCGACCCACAGCGCATGAATGGCTCGGGTGTCACGGTGCACGATCTGCGCATGGCTTTGCAGTCGGCCAATTTGGGTTTGCCTGTGGGTGACTTGTTGGGGGGCAACCAAAGCGTGGCCATCGAAGCGGGGCCGCACCTGTCGCAGGCCTCTGAGGTGGCCGACCTGGTGGTCGAGGTGGTGCAGGGCAAGCCGGTGTTTTTGAAAGACGTGGCCGATGTGCAGGACGGCCCCATGCCGGCTGCACGTTATGTCTGGCACGGCAACAACGAAAAAAACGGGGGTGAAGAATTCGCCGCCGTCACCCTGTCCATCACCAAAAAGTCGGGCGAAAACGCCATCGACGTGGCCAATGGCGTGAAAAGCCGTGTGGCCAAACTGCAAGGCACCGTGATCCCTGACAACGTTGAGTTGGTGGAGACCCGCAACTACGGCGAAACTGCCAACGACAAAGCGCAAAAGCTGATCCAGAAACTGCTGTTTGCCACCGCCTCGGTGGTGGCGCTGGTGTTCATGGCGCTGGGCCGCCGCGAGGCCGCGATTGTGGGCGTGGCCGTGATCTTGACCCTGACCGCGACATTGTTCGCCTCCTGGGCCTGGGGCTTCACGCTCAACCGCGTATCGCTGTTTGCGCTGATTTTTTCCATCGGCATTTTGGTGGACGATGCCATCGTGGTGGTGGAAAACATCCACCGCCACCAGCAGCTGTTCCCCGGAAAAACCTTGCGTGACATCATTCCCGGTGCGGTGGATGAAGTGGGCGGCCCCACCATCTTGGCCACCTTCACCGTGATCGCGGCGCTCTTGCCCATGGCGTTTGTGAGCGGCCTGATGGGCCCCTACATGAGCCCGATCCCGATCAATGCGAGCTTGGGCATGTTGCTGTCGCTGGCCATTGCCTTTGTCATCACGCCCTGGTTGGCGGGCATGTGGATGAAGCCATCTGGCCACGCGCATGACGAAAATGCAACGGGTGGCGGCCACACCGGCCTGAGCGCCAAGCTCGAGCCGCTGTTCGAAAAAGTTTTCAATCCATTGCTCGACGCCCAATCGGGCGGGCGCAACCGCAAGCTGCTGGGCTTGGGCGTGGCGGGTTTGATCGCCTTGTCTTTGGTCTTGCCCGCCACCGGCTTGGTCATGCTCAAGATGCTGCCCTTTGACGACAAGTCGGAGTTCCAGGTGGTGGTGGACATGCCCGCAGGTACGCCGCTGGAAAAAACAGCCGCCGTGATGCGCGAGCTGGGCGGTCACCTGGCCACAGTGCCCGAGGTCACGCATTACCAAGCCTATGTCGGCACCGCTTCGCCCATCAACTTCAACGGTTTGGTGCGCCAGTATTACCTGCGTGCAAGCGCTGAGCTGGGGGACATCCAAGTCAACCTGGTGGGCAAATCCGAGCGCAGCGACAAGAGCCATGTGATCGCCACGCGTGTGCGTCCGGCTTTGCAAGCGATCGGCCGCCGTCACGGGGCCAACGTCAAGGTGGTCGAAGTGCCGCCTGGCCCGCCCGTGATGTCGCCCATCGTGGCCGAAATTTATGGGCCTGACGCCGAAGGGCGTCGCCAGGTGTCCAAGGCCGTGCGTGCGGTGTTTGAGAAAACCGAAGGCGTGGTCGATGTGGACGAGAGCGCCATCGCCGATGCGCCGCGCAAAGTTTTGTTGGTGGACCGCCGCAAGGCCGCCGCCTTGGGCGTGTCGCAGCAAGCCATTGTGACCACCTTGCGTGCAGGTCTGGCGGGCGAAGACGCCAGCTATTTGCACGATGGCAGCAAATACCCGGTGCCTGCGCTGATCCAGTTGCCTGCCCACCTGCATGGCGATCTGGATGCTTTGCTGCAGTTGGGTGTGAAAAGCGCCACGGGCAAAGTAGTCGCCATTCGTGAGTTGGTCACCGTGAGCGACACGCTGCGCGAGCAACCCATCATCCACAAAGACATGCTGCCGGTGAACTTTGTCATGGCCGACATGGCGGGCAAGGTGGACAGCCCCTTGTATGGCCTGTTCAAGATGCGCGGTGATGTGGCGCAGATCCAAGCGCCCGATGGTCAAAAGGTGGAGGAATACTTCATCCGCCAGCCAGACGACGCTTGGCGCGGCTACAGCATCAAGTGGGATGGCGAGTCACAGATCACCTACGAGACCTTCCGCGACATGGGTGCAGCCTATGGCGTGGGCCTGATCCTGATCTATTTGTTGGTGGTGGCGCAGTTTGGTTCGTACCTCACGCCGCTCATCATCATGGCGCCGATTCCATTGACCATCATCGGCGTGATGCCGGGTCATGCGCTGCTCAATGCGCAGTACACCGCCACCAGCATGATCGGCATGATCGCGCTGGCGGGCATCATCGTGCGCAACTCGATCTTGCTGGTGGACTTCATCAACTTGCAGGTGCAAAGCGGCATGGAATTTGGCCGCGCCATCGTGCAGTCGGCCATCACCCGGGCTCAGCCCATCATGCTGACGGGCCTGGCGGCCATGATCGGTGCCTTCTTCATTCTGGACGACCCGATCTTCAACGGCCTGGCCATCTCGCTGATCTTCGGCATCTTCGTGTCCACCGTGCTGACGCTGGTCGTCATCCCGACTTTGTATTACGTGGCGTACCGCAAAAAGTACGGCGCTTGATGTGTTTCTTTTCTTTCATTCACAGGAGTCAATCATCATGAAATCTTGGCAAATTGTTCGTTTGGTCGCAGGCACCTTCATCTTGCTGTCCCTGGCCTTGGGTGTTCAGGGCAGCCCCATGTTCGTGAGTGAGTGGTGGCTGGCCTTCACCGCATTTGTGGGGGCGAATTTGCTGCAAAGCGCCTTGACGCAGTGGTGCCTGATGGAGTCCATCTTGCGCAAATTGGGCGTGCAGGCAGGCAGTTGACAGGCCAGACCGGATGGGGTCAAAGCTTTGCTGCGCCCATGAGCGCTGAGGGCTTCAATGACCATGCGGATGGCCTTTTTTCCGCCATGTCATCGGGTCTTCAGACTCAGCCTCTCAGTAAAATCCCTGACGCCGAAATGGGTCTGGGTTGCTTTGATCCGCCTTGATTTCGGTTAAATTAGCGCCTGGTTATATTCAAATCCCCATCCATGGAGTTTTCATGAAACTGATCTTTGCAGTGGCCGCTGTGGCTGCTTTGACCTCTGCCCCCGCCTTTGCCAGCATGGACATGGCCAAGAAAAACAACTGCATGGCTTGCCATGCCGCTGACAAAAAAATGGTCGGTCCTTCTTACAGCGATGTGGCCAAAAAATATGCGGGTCAAAAAGACGCTGCGGCCACACTGGCCAAAAGCATCAAGGCCGGCGGCTCTGGCAAGTGGGGCCCTGTACCCATGCCAGCGCAAGCGGCACTCAGCGATGCAGATGCTTTGACCCTGGCCACCTGGATTCTGGCCGGCGCCAAGTAAAGGCCAGACAAACAAGTTTGTCTGAATGTTCAGATCAGAAAGCTCGACTGGTACTCGTGGCTTTTCTTTGCCGCTAGAGGTTTAGGCCTCGAGCGGCTTTTTTTATGGGAGTCGTGCCATGACCTTGTTTCAACGTTCCGCATGGGTGTGGATGGTTTTGGCGGGGTCCGGCGCGGCTTGGGCGCAGCCCGCACTCTTCAAAGAGGCCGACTACAAGCTCGGCGAGAAGTTGATCGCCGAAAACAAGTGTGTGGCTTGCCATGTGTCCAAAGTGGGGGGAGATGGCAGCGCCATTTACAAACCCCTGGGGCGCATCAACACGGCGGCTTTTCTGCGCGGCATGGTCGAGCAGTGCAACACCGAGTTGAACATGGGCATGTTTCCTGAAGAAGTGACATCCGTGGCCGCGGTCCTCAACCGGGACCACTACAAATTCAAGTGATCAGGGTTTGTCCTGATCTGAATCGCTGTTCCGTGTAATCCCTGATTCAGATTGATTTTTTATCCTATATATTCGCATATCCGAATATACTGACCTAACAGGACTCTCTGACCCTCCCCTGAGATTGCCATGTGCACCAAGCGGTGTCGGGTCAATGAGAGACGATCTGTGCAGGGGCTTGGATTGACCGCTCAAAAACAGGAGTTCGTGTGAAGCAAGACAGCATTCATTCAGGCCGTGTGCAAAAAGCACCCGAGAACTTCTTGACACCCAGCGGTGTCAAGGAAGTCTTCGCGCAGGGCAAAAAGGGCCGCCGTGATTTCATCCGCAACGCATTTGCAGCGGCAGCGGCTGGGGCCGCTGCCCCCATGGCCCTGTCTCAGGGCAATCCCGTGCCATCAGAAGGTGGGGACCCCAATATTTTGAACTTGCCAGAGCACGCCACGGGCTTGGGGCAAGGTGTGGCGGTGGAGGGCTACGGCAAGCCATCCCAATACGAGGCCAATTTGCAGCGCCGCCAGAGCCCGGGCCTGACCCAGACCACCCAAGCTTCGGTGTCCTTTGCACCGCTGCAGTCCTTGTTTGGCATCGTGACGCCCAGCGGTTTGCACTTCGAGCGGCATCACCAAGGCTGGTGGGACATCGACCCGTCCAAACACCGTTTCATGATCAATGGCATGGTCAAAAAGAACATGGTGTTCACCATGGACGAGATCATGCGTTTGCCTTCTGTGTCGCGTTTTCACTTCATCGAGTGCGGTGCCAATACCGCGACCGAATGGGGCAATGTGGCCGTGCCCACTGTGCAGTACACGCATGGCATGATTTCTTGCAGCGAGTTCACGGGTGTGCCCCTGATCACTTTGTTGGAAATGGCAGGCGCTGACCTGAAAAATGGCAAGTTTGTCTTGGCCGAAGGCGGTGATGGTTCGTCCATGACGCGCACCATTCCGATGAGCTTGATCACATCGGGCGAAGTCATTGTGGCCTACGGTCAAAACGGTGAGATGTTGCGCCCCGAAAACGGTTACCCCTTGCGTTTGGTGGTGCCCGGTGTGCAAGGGGTGAGCTGGGTCAAATACCTGCGGCGGGTTGAAGTGGGGGACAAGCCCTATGCCGCCAAAGACGAGGCCATTCACTACATTGACTTGATGCCCAACGGTTTGCAGCGTCAATACACCAACATTCAGGAAATCAAAAGCGTGGTGACCACACCTTCCGGTGGTCAAGTTTTGTTGGACAAAGGTTTTTACAACATCACGGGCTTGGCCTGGTCGGGCAAGGGCAAGGTCAAGCGGGTGGATGTCTCCACCGATGGCGGGCGCAACTGGCGACAAGCGCGGCTGGAAACCCCGGTGCTGTCCAAGGCCCTGACCCGATTCAACCTCAACTGGGTGTGGGACGGCAAACCGGCCATCATTCAAAGCCGTGCGCAAGACGAAACGGGGCATGTGCAGCCGACTTACCAGCAATTGCGCGCCGTCAGGGGCACGCGATCGATCTATCACAACAATGCCATCCAGTCGTGGTTGGTGCAGGAAAACGGTGAGGTGAAAAATGTCCAGCTTTCGTAATGCCGTTTTGACCCTGGCTTGCTTGGCTGTGGCAGGTTTGGCCGCCGCACAAAGTCAGAAGTTCCCGGGCGTGGGCCGCGAGGCAACCCCCAAGGAGGTCGCCAAGTGGGACATTGATGTGCGTCCTGACTTCAAAGGTTTGCCTGCGGGCTCCGGCTCTGTGGCCAAGGGTCAGGATGTGTGGGAGGCCAAGTGCGCCCACTGCCATGGCGTGTTCGGTGAATCCAACGAAGTGTTCAGTCCGCTGATTGGCGGCACCACGGCCGAGGACATCAAAACGGGCCGTGTGGCCAATTTGCGACGTGCAGACTACCCTGGGCGCACCACCATCATGAAGGTGCCCACAGTCTCCACTTTGTGGGATTACATCAACCGGGCCATGCCCTGGACCAACCCCAAGACGCTGACCACTGAAGAGGTCTATGCCGTCACAGCGTTCATGTTGAACCTGGCCAACATCGTGCCTGACAACTATGTGCTATCGGACAAGAACATCGCTGAAGTGCAGGCCCGCATGCCCAACCGCAATGGCATGACCACTGCGCACGCCATGTGGCCCGGCAATGAATTTGGGGGTGTCAAAAAGACCGATACACAGAACAAGATCTGCATGAAAGATTGCACGCCCGAGCCCAAAGTGGCGTCTTTCTTGCCAGACTTTGCGCGCAACGCGCACGGCAACTTGCAAGAGCAAAACCGCATTGTG
>JACCDJ011178045.1_pt1 | contig 20006 bp, 15 predicted proteins | sample 7444481 | NCBI WGS metagenome assembly JACCDJ01 (sample SAMN15323435, study PRJNA562643) | freshwater metagenome | isolation source: river surface water | place: USA:Blue River Watershed | collected 2017-08-15 | reverse complement strand
TTATTTGTTTAGGTATTCATTTAATATGGAAGTCGTTTTTTGCGGATCTGCTTTCCCTTTAGAAATCTTTTTTACCTCTCCCACAAACAAACCAATTAATCCCTTTTTCCCTTTTTTATATTCTTCTACTTTATCAGGCATGGCCGACAAAACCTTTTGTACCCACTCGCTAATTTCATCTTGGTTGGCATCCTGAATAAGGTCTAATTCTTGTGCCAATTGCATGGGTTCTATAGTCATATCTTGCAACATGACTGGCAAGAGTTTTTGGGCTGCAACAGAGAAACCAATTTTTCCATCAGCAACAATTTGCAATAAACCATGCCAATTGTCATTGGTGATTTGAATATTATTCCAATTCATATCATGTTCAGTAAGGTATGAGCGAACTGGACCAATTAAAAAATTAGCAAGCGTTTTTTTATGAGGAGTAGTAGCAGCAATTGTTTCATAAAGATCACTCAATTCCTTTTCCTCTGTTAATTGAACCGCATCATAATTACTTAATCCAAAAGCAGATTGGTATACTGCTACTCGCTTTGCAGGCAATTCAGGTAATTGTTGCGCAATTGTTTCGATAAATGAGTCGTCAAATTCAAATGGGGCTAAATCAGGCTCAGGAAAGTAACGATAGTCCTCAGCATCCTCTTTTGTTCGAATAGAAAAAGTAATGCCTTTATCGGCATCATAACTACGTGTTTCTTGAATGATTGCCTCACCTCTCTCTGTAATTTCAATCAAACGATCAATTTCAATTTCAATTGCATGTTTTAGGTGTTTGATAGAATTCAGGTTCTTGACCTCTACTCTTGTTCCTAATTTTTTCACTCCCTTTAACCTTACAGAAATATTAGCATCACACCTCAAACTTCCTTCCTCCATATTACCATCGCATACACCAATCCACCTGACCAACTTTCTAATTTCAGTCAAATAAGCCGCAGCCTCTTCAGCGTTATGCATATCTGGTTCTGAAACAATTTCGATGAGTGGGACACCTGCTCTATTGTAATCCAATAAACTGAGTGTTTCATGTTGATCATGTATACTTTTTCCAGCATCTTCTTCAAGATGTATTCTCGTCAATTGAACATCTCTTTCACCAACATTAGTAGTAATATGGATTTTACCACCAATACAAATTGGTGTAGTATGTTGTGAAATTTGATACCCTTTGGGTAAATCAGGATAAAAATAATTTTTACGGGCAAAGTAATTAGACTTTGAAATAGTTGAAGCACATACCAATCCCATCTTAATTGCCTGTTCTATGGCCACTTTATTCATCCTTGGTAACGTTCCCGGATGTCCAAGTGTAATTGGACTTACATGGGTATTCTGACGGGCACCAAATGCGTTGGCATCACCTGAAAATAATTTACTATTGGTCTTCAATTGTGCATGGACTTCCAATCCAATGACCGCTTCGTATTTATCATGAATTGTGCTACTCAAGACAATGATTGTTTTACTTGATCAATAACCTGACTCAAATTACTAGCATCCTGACCACCAGCTGTTGCCAAAGTTTTTTGACCACCTCCACCGCCTTTAATTAATCCTGCTACTTTTGATTTGATCAAGACTGTTGCGTCTAAATCATTTGTGCTCACCAGCTGATCTGCAATACCAATCGCAACGAATGGCTTGTTGCCAACTACAGCAGCTAAGACCACAACAGTTTCAGGCGTCAATGTTCTTAAATCGTTACACAATTTTTTTAGCATCTCCGATTGGGTAACCTCAATAACCTGTCCTATGAATTGAATCTTACCTAAAGAAATTGCAGAAGAGACAAGTTCTGTCTTTAAAAATGAAGCAAGTTTCTGCTCAGTGCTTTCCAATTGCTTTTTGATCGATTGTAACTCTTCTTGCTGATTTTCAATCGCTTTAACAATATCACGAGGATTTTTGAGTAGAGAAGCAACTTGCATCAGGATATTCTTTTCATCCTTAACCAATTTTTCTGCTGCCTCACCTACAACTGCTTCAATTCTTCTAACGCCTGCTGCTACACCTGTTTCAGAAGTGATTATACAAAAGCCAAGCTCTCCTGTTGATGTAACATGGGTGCCACCGCAAAGCTCTACAGAGTATGCAGGATCAATGATTACGACCCTAACATGATCACCATATTTCTCTCCAAAGAGTGCCATAGCGCCTAAAGCCAATGCTTCGTCTTTTGGCATCTCTTTGATGACTACAGGAATATTTTCACGAATTTTTTGATTCACTATAGCAGTGACAGATGCAATTTCATCATCACTCATTTTTGCAAAATGAGAAAAGTCGAATCGCATGCCTTGGTCATTCACCAATGAGCCTTTTTGAGCAACATGTGTGCCTAACACTTGTCGCAATGCAGCATGCAACAAATGGGTAAGAGAATGGTGATTTGTAATTTCTTTTCTTCTTTTTGCATCAACAATTGCTGTAACAGTTCCAGTTAACTGATCAGGAACCGATTCTACTGTATGTACAATGAGATCGTTTTCTTTTTTTGTATTCAGCACATTGATATTACTACCATTGATACTGATACTACCTGTATCACCAACTTGTCCGCCACTCTCCGCATAAAATGGAGTTTGGTCAAGTACAACCTGATAATTTGACTGACCTTTAGCAGTCACTTTTCTGAATTTGACAATTGAAGTGTCTATTGTCAGTTGATTATATCCTACAAATTTCTTTATTTCTCCACTTGCAGGAGAAACTTCAATCCAGTCCTCAACATCAGCAGTTGTTGCAGCTCTACTCCTGTTCTTTTGAATTTGCATTTCTTGTTCAAACCCTGGTTCATCTACTTGCATTTGATGCTCTTGAGCAATCAAACGCGTAAGATCAATTGGGAAACCATAAGTATCATATAATTCAAAAGCAGCTGCACCATTTATTTTGCCTGATTCTTTTGAAGCAAGTAATAGTTCATCTATTTTCTTAAGCCCCTTACCTAATGTTCTTAAGAAAGTTTCTTCCTCCTCTTTAACAACTTTTGATACGAAAGCCAGCTGTGCATGTAATTCACCAAACACATCTTTGAATTGCTCAGCTAGTCCGGGCAAAAGCTTATGCAACAAAGGCTCTTTCACTTCCAAATAAGAATAATAATAACGGACCGCTCTGCGCAAAATTCTCCTGATTACATATCCCGCACCAGTATTTGATGGCAATTGACCATCTGCAATAGTAAATGCAATAGCTCTTATATGATCAGCTAGTACCCTGAAAGCAACATCTTCCTTTGAATCGCTTGCAGTATATTTTTTCCCAGAGATTTCTTCGGTAGTTTTTATTGATCCGGAAAAAATATCCGTATCATAATTGGATGTTTTGCCTTGCAATACCCTTACTAGTCTTTCTAACCCCATTCCAGTATCAACATGGGTAGCAGCAAGCGGCTGAAGACTACCATCTTTCATCCTGTTGTATTGGATGAAGACGTTGTTCCAAATTTCAATAACTTGAGGATGGTCTTTGTTTACGAGTAGATGACCAGGCACTTTTTTTCTTTCTTCATCAGGTCTGCAATCGACATGAATTTCAGAACATGGTCCGCATGGACCTGTATCACCCATTTCCCAGAAATTATCTTTCTTGTTACCAAAAACAATATGATCTTCTGGCAAAAGATTTTTCCAAACACCCAAGGCAATTGTAGATGCAGGAATATTCTCTTTAGGATCGCCTTCAAAAACTGTAGCATACAACCTATCCTTCTCTATACCGTAAATATCGGTAAGCAATTCCCAACTCCACGTAATCGCCTCTTTTTTGAAATAATCACCAAAGCTCCAGTTACCCAACATTTCGAACATAGTATGGTGATAGGTATCAACCCCCACCTCTTCAAGGTCATTGTGCTTTCCGCTAACCCTTAGACATTTTTGGGTATCTGCTACTCTTTTGAATTGAGCAGCCTTGTTGCCCAGGAAAAGATCCTTGAATTGGTTCATTCCAGCATTGGTGAACAAAAGAGTGGGATCGTCTTTTAAAACAATGGGTGCTGAAGGGACAATATGATGTCCTTTATCTTCAAAAAATTTCAAAAACTGGCTACGAATCTCCGCTGAGGTCATTTCTTAAGTCTTTTATAAGATTTCATCTAGGATCTAAGGTTTATATTTGCCAGATCCAGGTCAGCAAAAATACATTTTTTAGTCAGGGTCTAAGGATGAAAAAGATCAAATATTATTACAATACCCAAACACTGCGATACGAAAAGCAGATTGTGCCTCTAAGGGTCACCCTTTTGAGGATTTTTGCATTCCTATCCACTGCTATTGTAACAGGATTGATCATTGTTGCTGTAGCATTCAGGTTTTTGGATTCCCCTAAAGAAAAGTTACTCAAGGTACAGCTGGAAAGAGCAGAAGAAACCAATAAAATCTATGCCCAGAAAGTTGGTGAACTGGATGAGAAACTGAGGGAATTGGAAAAAAGAGATAACGATATCTATCGATCGGTTTTTGAAGCAAAACCAATACCAGACAGCGCCAGAGCAAAACAAATGGAAGTAAAAAAAGAATTGCAGGTGGTTGCTGCAATGGACAACAGTGAAATGACCGATAGCATATACCAAGTACTGAATACCCTGTCCAACCGTGTACGCGTTCAGGAAAAATCATACAAAGACATTGAGGGTATGCTTAAAAACAAGGAGAAACTGATTGCAAGTACGCCGGCTATTCAACCACTTAGTAACCGTGATTTAAACCGACTGTCCTCAGGTTTTGGCTACAGAATTGACCCACTTTATAAAACAGTCAAGTTTCATCCAGGATTAGATTTTAGTGCCCCCCAAGGCACCCCTGTGTATGCAACAGCTGAAGGAACAGTCAAAATAGCAGGAAACTCTGGCAATGCCTATGGCAATCACGTTGTCATTAATCATGGCTACTCTTACAATACCTTATATGGGCACCTTTTCAGGATCAAAGCAAAGAAAGGTCAAAGGGTAAAAAGAGGGGAAATCATTGGTTACGTTGGTAATACCGGCAAGTCCACTGGTCCGCACTTGCACTATGAAGTTTTAAAGGGAAACAAACGACTCGACCCAATCTACTTTTTCTATAACGATCTTACTCCCGAACAATACCAGCGTATTTTGAAGTTGGCTGCGTCTAGAAACCAGACATTCGACTAGGGCCAATGTGCATAACTTAAGCAGATCAGGGTTCTATATTCTGCATAAATTTGGGGTGATGTACAATCAACTGGACATATTTGGCGGGAAGGCCCCCGAACAACCAGCTAAAAAAGCTGAACCCAAACAGGAGCGGAAGCCATTGAGCACTCCAGTTCCACCTTCAGTTGTTGAGGAAAAAGCCCCTCCAGTGACAGCTAGTTTAAACATTCCGGCCGACCAAGAATTGGATAGCAAGCAGTATTATCCTATCAGCGAGGTTGCCAACATGTTCAATGTAAATATTTCTTTGCTGCGTTTTTGGGAAAAAGAGTTTTCCATCTTAAAGCCAAGAAAAAATAAGAAAGGAGATCGTCTATTCAGACCAGAAGACATCAGAAACCTAAAACTGATTTACTTCCTGCTCAAAGAAAAAAAATACACCATCAAGGGAGCAAAGGAATATCTGAAGAAAGGAAAAAAAGCCGACGACAAGTTTGATACTGTAGAGGTACTCAAAAATATCCGCACAATGCTTTTAGAACTGAAAGCAGGATTATCACAATAAACTTCAATTATTTTTTCCAATCGTATTTATAGATTGATCCAGTTTTTAGCAGATAGCATCCATTTGCAGTAAAATGAATTTGCTCAAAGTCGGTTAATTTATCAACCAAGGGATACTCTTTTGTATCAATGTTTCCAAGTGTATAACTGACTAGCTTATTGTTCTTAATACCAACAATCTGCTTCCCTACTGGATGAACTTGTTTCCAATCAAGGAAAGCAATTCTATTCTTCAATGCACCATAATAATCAAAGATGAAAAGCCCGTTTTTTTCATCATACAAGTAAACATAACCTCCAAGATCAAACAAATGCGAAGCGGTGATTGGCTCGGTAAACACTAGCCGCAAATCGGCAGTAGCTAATACCTGCTTACCTTCTTCATCAATTTTTTTCAGTTTGCTTTCTTGTTCATCAAAGATCCAGAAAAGATTATCATAGCTCTGGGCGACTGCCTTCACTTGAAATATACCAGCCTTTCGTAGATCAATCTTGTTGACCACTTGCATCAATCTATCCAAGACTAAGATTGTTCTATAGTCTTTGAAATATAAAACAGTCCTCAATGGATTATCAGCAGAAATGGAATACAATTTTCCATATCGACGAACTTCATTAAAGACGCCCATCGAATCAAGGTTGTTGTTGTATTTTTTAAGTTGGCCACTCTTTGTCAATGCAAAAACATTTCCCAACTCATCTGGCATGAAATAATCAAAATCTCCTTGAATGGTTTTGGTTAGCGACAATGTGCTGAAATCCTGAGCAATGAGTTGAGTGGAAAGAAAGTTGATTAATATGATTAGGGTTACAACTCTCATCTTATTGATAATACTTTAACTGAATATCAGTTCCATCAAATTCAGCATATGAATTGTATTTGATCCAATCTCCAAGGTTGATATAGCGACTATCCGCCTTTAATTGAAAATCAATGGGTAAATGCCTGTGTCCAAAAACAAAAAAATCAAAATGCTCTTTCTTAAGTTTCTCTTTTGCATAAAGCACAAGCCATTCCTTTTCTTCACCTAAAAATTTTTCATCGGTTGTGCCAGTCATTATTCTGCTGCGCTTGCTGAAAAAATTTGCAAGTGATATACCGAAAAATGGTGGAAGCAAACCAAATAAAAACTGACAAATAGGATTGCGAAATACTTTTTTGATGAATTTATATCCATGGTCGCCTGGACCTAATCCATCACCATGACCAACAAGCATTTTCTTGCCATTGAACTCATAAGTCTGACTTTCAAAGAAAACAGGAATATTCAATTCCTTTTCAAAGTAACCCGACATCCACATATCATGGTTACCTACAAAAAAATGTACCGGTATATGATTGTCTGTAAGCTCAGCAAGTTTTCCTAAAATCCTCACATATCCTTTTGGAACGACTGTTCTGTATTCAAACCAAAAATCGAACAAATCGCCTACTACAAAAACCATTGCAGCCTTGTCTTTGATTTGATCCAAGAATGCAACAATTCTTTTTTCTCTCTCAAGGCTAGATGCATGATCAGGAACCCCTAGATGGAAGTCAGATAAAAAATAAACTTTTTTTCCAGCAGGTATTTGCATGTTCAAATATAGTCAGTATTGGAATTGAACTTCTTTATTTATCAAGCAGAAAACAATAAACTTCTTTAGGACCATGAACACCAACAACCAATGTTTTTTCGATGTCAGCTGTACGACTTGGTCCGGTTGCAAAACTGATCATAGAAGGCATTTGGTCACCATATTTTGTTTGCATCAATGCAATAGCATCTTTAACATCATAGACCAACTGACTAACCTTTGCAATACAAATGTGAATTGGAGCATAAACACTGGTAGTCCTTCCAGAAGAAACGGCACTACTCAACACAATACTTCCTGTGCGAGCAACCAAGGCTTCACATATGGTTATAGAAACATCAGCATCTTGTAAGGGCTTTTCAGAAAACGGCTTAAATCCGAAAGAGCTGAGCGCATATTTGATGTTCTCATCTATACAATAGATCTCTTCCCATTTTTGCTCATCGGCCAAACCTGCTAACTGTTGAACAAGATCAGCTTCTGATTCACAGAATGAAAATTTACCTAATAAGGAAGAAAATTTTTCAGCAAACAGTACAGCAAGATCTTCTTTACTACCATCAAATGAAAAATCAGTCTTTTCTAGAGAAGGATAGGGTATATCAGTTGAGTGAACCAACGCCTTCCTGATATTTTTCAAAATGGCTTCTTTTCCAGAAGATGCTTCCATGCCTTATCCCAATTAATTAATTTTCAGTTGTGCTTTCATCAGAAGATTTTACTTCTGTTGCTTCTGTAATCACTTCAACTGGAGCATCAGAGAAAATCTTTTTCTCACCAAATGGTCTTTTACCAATTAAGTCTTCAACATCCTGTTGGTGCAATACTTCTCTGTCCAGCAATGCCAATGCAATTTTTTCTACTTCAGCTTTTTTATCCGTCAATAACTGAATGGTTCGCTTATAGGCTTCCTCTACTAAACTTCTCACTTCATTATCAATTAGTTTGCCAGTCTCTTCACTATAGGGTTTAGTAAAAGTGCTTTCTTGTTGCGGATCATAGAAACTTACATTACCTACTTTCTCACTCATCCCATAGACAGTCACCATAGCATAAGACATTTTGGTCACCTGTTGTAAGTCGTTTTGAGCACCAGTAGAAATCTTTCCAAAGAAAATTTCTTCACTTGCTCTTCCACCTAAGGTCATACACATCTGATCTTGTAACTGTTCTGTATTGTACAAGTATTGTTCTTTAGGAGTATACTGTGCATATCCCAAAGCTGCTACACCTCTAGGGACAATAGTTACTTTTAGAAGAGGATAAGCATGTTCAAGATACCAACCACATACGGCATGACCTGCTTCATGATAGGCAATGATCTTTTTCTCTTCAGGCAAAATGATTTTATTCTTTTTCTCTAGTCCACCTATTACCCTGTCAATCGCATCTTGGAAATCATCCATATCCACTTCAGATTTTCCTTTACGTGCAGCTATCAAAGCGGCTTCGTTACAAACATTCGCAATGTCGGCACCAGCGAAACCTGGAGTTTGCTCTGCCAGTTTATGGATATCTAATTTTTCAGATCGCTTGATTGGTTTTAGATGCACTAAGAAAATTGTCTCTCTTCCTTTTACATCTGGCTTATCAATACTGATCTGCCTATCGAATCGTCCTGGTCTCAATAATGCGCTATCCAATACATCAGGTCTGTTGGTAGCTGCTAGAATAATGATACCACTATCACCACCAAAACCATCCATTTCCACCAACAATTGGTTCAAGGTATTTTCACGCTCATCATTGCTCATCATTACATTTTTACCACGAGCTCTACCTATCGCATCAATCTCGTCAATGAAGATTATACATGGCGCTTTCTCTCTTGCTTGTTTGAAAAGGTCACGTACCCTACTTGCACCAACCCCTACAAACATCTCAACGAAATCGGAACCTGACATAGAGAAGAAAGGAACTTGTGCTTCTCCAGCCATTGCCTTTGCCAACAAAGTTTTACCGGTACCGGGAGGACCAATCAATAGCGCTCCTTTTGGAATTTTTCCACCAAGTGCTGTATATTTCTTTGGATTTTTTAAGAAGTCAACAATCTCCATCACCTCTTGCTTGGCTTCGTCTAGTCCTGCTACATCGGTGAAGGTAATATTGACTTTAGTCCCTTTATCAAACAATTGTGCTTTTGACTTTCCTATGTTGAAGATACCGCCGCCGCCACCGCCGCCTGCTCCACCACCCATCTTTCTCATCATGAGCACGAACAATAGTCCGAACATCAACAATGGGAAAAGGAAATTCAACAAGGGTCCGAAAAATTCAGGATCACTTACCGGATCAACTTTAACAGGAGTAACATTTGGATGTTCACTGAAATACTTGTCAATATTTTCTTGGTAATCGTCAACTTTTGAATAGTTGAACTGGAAGTGAGGCCCTTTTGAGGCTTTAGCATGAACCAACTTTTTTGCACCAATTAAAGAATCGTACAAAGGGCTACTTAAGCTGTCCTGTTTGATATAAACCCTAACAACACCTTTATTTTTAACAGGTTCTAATTTTTCAACATGGTTCCTATCGAGAAGTTTCTGTCTGAATTCTAATTCAGTAATGGTGCTAGCATCCGGACTCACACCACGCATGACCTGATAGCCGATAAGCATTACCGCTGCAATTACATATATCCAGTAAAAACTGAATTTAGGCCCCTTTGGCAAAGGACCATTTCCACCATTTTCTTTGTTGCGTTTAAACGAGGAGAACGGATTCTGACGCTTATCGTTCTTATTCTCTTCTGGATTCATATCAATTCGTTATTTCTTTTGAGATTTTTTTGCTTTACTGACACTGGTTTTTTTGACAGGAGCAGGCGCTTCTTCAATTTCTTCCAGCAAGGCCTCGCCATCACTCCACATTTCTTCAAGTCTGTAAAACTTTCTTGTTTCGCTTTGGAATACATGTACCACTACATTCACATAGTCGATTAAAGCCCACTGGCTAGCACTTAGTCCCTCATGTTTATAAGGAGGCTCACCACATTGCTTCTTAACACATTCTTCCACCCATTCTGCAATGGCTCTCACCTGAACGGTTGAACTTGCTTCACATATTATGAAGAAGTCGGCCACCGCTTCTGGAATTTTACGGAGATCCAGAGAAACAATATGTTCTCCTTTTTTATCCTGGATGGCATTAAGAATAACTTTCAGGATTTTACTACTCCTTGTTAACCTGGCTATTTTTTTAGTGGGTACTGCTTCTTCAGATCTAATTGTCAAAGGCTGTTTTTTTAATTGTTCCTTGAGTATCTTGCCCAAAAATAAGGATAAATTCAGTCCGTTTTTTGGGATACAACATGATCGGAGAACCTTTTATCATATTGCCAACAATTGATAGTACCAATAACTATGCCAAAGCCCTATTAAGGGATAGCCTAGCGAAACATGGTATGGTGGTTTTTGCTGAGGAACAAACCCATGGAAGGGGGCAGAAAAACAACCAATGGCAGAGTGAACAGGGGGTAAACATCATGATGAGTGCAATTCTAGATGCATCATGGCTTTCTATTAATGAACAATTCCAGCTTTCATGCGCTACTGCGGTTGCTTGCAGCGATTTTTTCAGTAAATATGCAGGTGACGAAACTTGCATAAAATGGCCAAATGACCTTTATTGGCGTGACAGAAAGGCAGGGGGTATTTTAATTGAAAATGTAATAAAAGGCAATATTTGGGAAAAAGCAATTGTTGGCATTGGCATCAACATCAACCAGGTAGGTTTTAACCAAATGAAGCACAAGCCTGTATCCCTCAAACAAATAACTGGACAATCATTTGATGTTAAGCTACTCGCTAGGGAATTATGTACTTTTCTTGAGAAACGATACAACGAATTAATAGAAGGCAACTTTGAAAATCAGCTTGATTTGTATAACCAAAGATTATTCAAAAGAGGTGAAATCGTAACCTTGAAAAAAGGAAATGAAATGATTGCAGCTACAATAGAAAGTGTAAACAAAAATGGTGAAGTGTTGACCGACAATCAATTGCAGTCAATTTTTACACATGGTGAAGTGGAATGGATTTTATAATCCAAACCCTGCAGCTATTTCGGCAGCGTGTTCTTTCACTTTTGGCTTTGCAATAACTTTCACCACCACACCATTCTCATCAATTAGAAAGGTAGTCCTAAATACTCCCATGTATTTGTTACCGTAGAGTTGCTTCTCACCCCAAACACCATATTTTTCAACTAGTTTTTTGTCGGTATCAGCAATGATTCTAAATGGCAATTTATGCTTGGCAATAAATTTCAAATGAGATTTTTCATCGTCAGGGCTCACTCCAATTACAGTAATACCTTTCTTTTCAAGCGCTTTATAACCATCTCTCAAATTACAAGCCTGCACTGTACAAGTACTGGTATCGTCTTTTGGATAAAAATACAATGCGAGTTTTTTTCCTTTAAAATCTGATAATTTGATTTTTTCTCCATCTTGGTCGATTGCAGTAAACGCAGGTGCCTTTTTTCCTTCTTGAACAGACATAATAGTTAATTTCTAGTTACTTGAAAATCTTTTGAAACTGTATTACCAGCTTCATCAATAACAAGAACAGTTAATATATGTTCACCAATGGGGAAATGTTCATCAACAACATAGGAATACCTGATACCAGATGGCTTAAACATCAGCCATTTACCGTCAACCGTTACCCTAAACTCTTTGATTACTTTGAGATCATCTAGCACATCAAAATGGATATTTGACCCTGTTTTCAATCTAGCTCCATCATGCAAGTGAGTTGAAAAATGAGGAGGCTGAATATCATGCAACAATTGAAAAAAACCAAAATCCCTGAAGGAAGCACTGAAGCCGTCTTTTTCTTGAACTGCCTTCTTTATTTCTGTCTTTCCCCTATAACTTCTTTTTACTACCAGCCTATCTGTGTTCAGTAAAGCTATATCCTTACTAGGCTTGATCTTTACTTTAAAATAACTCTGTACTGGTATATCTGCTGGCAAAGTTTGGTATACCGGAGATGCATCATGCGCAGCAGATGCATAGGTAGATTGAAGACTAAAATGAAAATCATCATAAAAAGCATCCTCTTTAAAAACGAATTGAATCTGCTCTTCATCATAAATATTCAATTCACCAGCATTCATGAGTTGTCCGGTTTTTTCCTGAACAACAGAAGCACCTGGCTTTCGTTTGATGGAAAAATTAACGACTGATTTATTTTCATAGGCATCCAATACTTCAATTTCTGCATCCTGTTCAAGATCTGAAATGGAGAAATACTGTTTGTTGTTTGAACTATATACGGGGAGGTCCATTTTCTTTGCTGGGAAAAGCATTTGATAATACGCTCCACCCTTCATTTTATGAGTGTAATCAATATGCCCATTCAAGTAACGTGTTTGATCATAACTGATGTTGTCCAACCGAAATGAAGACACCAATTGATTATCTAATTTCAAACTTGCAGCAAATATTCCATTTGCATTTGGCACCCCAGTCATCCTATCGGTTGCTTGAATCGACATGAATACTTTCTCAAAAGGTAATTCCACACGGTTGGCAACATGATACTGATTGCCTTTTTTGATAAGCGGATATACAATTGGCGTTTGTTCATAAACACTTTTGTCTCGATCATAGAAAACCAAACGGAAAACATCTGGAGGTGTTACATCAGGCAATAGAAACCTAAAGCGAAGGGGATTAAGACAGTTCTCAGTTTTGGTATCTCTGATTTCAAAATGAACATGCGGACCTTGAGAGGCCCCTGTATTTCCGCTGTATCCAATCAGTTGCCCTTTCTTAACAGGTAGTAAACCTGCAGGTACTTTCAGATCAATTTTCCAGGTTTGTTGCACGTATTGTTGATCCTCCAGGTAGTTTTCTGCTGCAGGAATGAATCGATTCATATGGGCGTACAGTGTAGTTGTACCATTAGGATGATCCAAATATATTGCTCTTCCAAATCCGCCTGTTTCTATTTTCATTCTAGATATAAATCCATCCGCTGGTGCATAAACAGGGAGGTTTTCTCTTGATTCGGTCGATAAATCAAGCCCCATGTGAAAATGATTGGGACGCATCTCACCAAAATTGGCATTCAACCGAGGATTGATGGATAGAGGGTATGCAAAATACTCAGGAACACCCTTTGGCTGGGCAAAGGCCTCCCAACTAGTTAACAGTAACAACATTAAAAGCAACTTCATTTTCATGGCGCAAAACTAAGACATATCAAAAAACTTACTAAATGAAGTAAAAAAAGTGATTTTAGTAGTTTTTGTATACTTATTTAAAATTTTCATCGTTATCCATACAACATATTAGCCTTAAAAGTTGTCTATAGATAAGATTAGCATTATGAAAACACTCCTTACAAAAATCATCCTTGTCTTTGCTTCAGTTTCCACCTTATTTGGTTTCTCCAAAAAGAAACAAACATCCGGCACTGAAAAAGACGCTATCCGTCTTTACGAATTTGAACAAAACGACCTTGTTGAGGACTACGAGATGGCAGCTTATCATAACCAAGCGTGATTTTCCCACCAAGTATCAACAGATTATCCTCTATTTGAATAAAGACAAGGTTTTCCTACTGAAAAGTTGATTTCAAACCTTACTTTTGCACTCCGGGTACAACCCGGTTTTTTTGTGCCCTTTACCCAATAAAAATCCCACTTATGCCAAAAGACGCATCTATAGGTTCAGTACTGATTATCGGCTCAGGACCAATCATCATCGGACAAGCTTGTGAATTTGACTATTCTGGCTCTCAAGCTGCCAGAAGTCTCAGGGAAGAGGGAGTAAAAGTAATATTGATCAATTCTAATCCAGCAACCATCATGACTGACCCAATGATGGCAGATAGGGTTTATTTGTTGCCACTAACAGTAGAAAGTATTGAAACCATTTTAAAGGAAAATCAGATTGATGCTGTTCTTCCAACAATGGGTGGACAAACTGCATTGAACCTTGCAAAAGAGGCAGAAGAGTTAGGGATATGGGAGAAGTACAACGTAAAACTGATTGGTGTTGATATCAAAGCAATAGATAAGGCAGAGGACAGAGAAAAATTCAGACAGTGGATGATCGAAATGAATATTCCTGTCGCCACAGCAAAAACAGCCAACTCTTTCCTTGAAGGAAAAGAGTTCGCCCAAGAAATTGGTTTCCCACTGGTTATTCGCCCCTCCTTTACCTTGGGTGGTACCGGTGGTGGTTTCGTGCACAGCAAAGAATACCTGGATGAAGCCTTGAACAGAGGTTTATCAGCCTCCCCTATTCATGAAGTACTTGTTGAAAAGGCTGTATTAGGATGGAAGGAGTTTGAGTTGGAGCTGTTAAGGGACATGAAAGACAATGTTGCCATTATTTGTACAGTAGAAAACTTTGACCCAATGGGTGTTCATACTGGTGACTCTATCACAGTTGCACCAGCCATGACCTTGAGCGATACTGCTTTTCAGCTCATGAGAAATACAGCCATCCGCATGATGCGTGAGTTGGGAAATTTCGCTGGAGGATGTAACGTGCAGTTTGCTCTTAATCCAGAAACCGAAGAGATCATTGCCATTGAAATTAATCCGAGGGTGAGTCGCTCTTCTGCCCTAGCATCTAAAGCAACTGGATATCCCATAGCAAAAATTGCCGCTAAGCTTGCACTAGGTTATAGCTTGGATGAATTAAAAAATCAGATAACTAAAACTACATCAGCATACTTTGAACCGGCACTTGATTACGTTATCGTAAAAGTGCCAAGATGGAACTTTGATAAATTCAAAGGTGCAAATGATACACTCGGACTTCAAATGAAGTCTGTTGGTGAGGTAATGTCGATTGGAAGAAGCTTTACTGAAGCAATTCAAAAAGCTTGTCAAAGTTTGGAAAACAATGCAGTTGGATTGGGATATTATGGAAAGAGCTTAATGCATGCTGATGAAATAGTGGAATACCTCAAGACGCCAAAATGGGATAGAATTTTCCGTATCAAAGATGCCCTCATGATGGGTATCAGTGTGAAAACTGTCTGCCAGGCTACACGTATCGACAGATGGTTCATTTATGAGATCCAGAAAATTGTAGACATCGAAAAAGAAATTGCCAAGTACAAATTTGAGACTTTGCCGATTGAACTGATCAAGAAAGCAAAACACCATGGCTTTAGTGATGAGCAGATTTGTAGAATCATGCAAGATGGCAATGAAGATGCTTTATATGAAAAAAGAAAAGCAGCAGGAATCACCAGAGTGTACAAGATGGTAGACACTTGCTCAGCTGAATTTGAAGCTAAAACACCATACTTCTACAGCAGCTTTGAAAACCAAGGTACCAATGAAAGTAAGGTTAGTGATAAAAAGAAAATAATTGTTCTTGGATCTGGTCCAAATAGAATTGGACAAGGAATTGAGTTCGATTATTGTTGTGTTCACGGCTTATTGGCCATCAAAGAATGTGGCTACGAAGCGATTATGGTGAACTGCAACCCTGAAACCGTTTCTACTGATTTTGATATCGCAGATAAACTTTATTTCGAGCCTGTTTATTGGGAACACCTTTGGGAATTGATTGAATTTGAAAAACCAGAGGGTGTGATTGTGCAATTGGGCGGACAAACCGCATTGAAGCTCGCAGAAAAATTACACAAGAAGGGAATTAAAATCATAGGAACGTCCTTTGATAATATGGATATTGCTGAGGACAGAGGAAGATTCAGTGATATGTTGAAAAGCCTTGGTATTCCTTATCCAGAATATGGAACTGCCTTCAATGTGGATGACGCGGTTGAAGTTGCTCAAAAAGTTGGCTATCCTGTTCTTGTGCGTCCATCTTATGTTTTAGGCGGACAAAGAATGAGGATTGTGATCAACGACGAAGAACTTGAATCAGCAGTTGTTAGCCTACTAAAACATATCCCCGACAATAAAATTCTAATTGACCACTTCTTAGATCGTTGTCAGGAAGCTGAAATAGACGGCATATTTGATGGAGAAGATTTCCATGTGATGGGTGTAATGGAACATATTGAGCCTGCGGGTATTCATAGTGGAGACAGCAATGCAGTCTTACCTGCTTTTAACTTGACACCATTGGAAGTAACAACCATGGAATTCTATGCAGAGAAAATTGCTAGAGCACTTAACATAAAAGGTTTAATCAATATTCAGTTTGCCATAAAAAATGGACAAGTGTTTGTAATTGAAGCCAACCCTAGAGCTTCAAGAACTACACCATTCATAGCCAAAGCTTACCAGATTCCTTATTTGAACATCGCAACTAAAGTGATGATAGGAACACATAAACTGAAAGATTTTCAATATGAAAAGAAACTGGAAGGTTTTGCAATTAAAGAACCAGTTTTCAGTTTTGATAAATTTCCTGGTGTCAGCAAGGAGCTTGGTCCAGAAATGAAATCAACAGGTGAAGCCATCCGATTTGTAAAAGACCTGAGAGATCCATACTTCAGGACTTTGTACAAAGAGAGAAGCATGCACTTGAGCAAGTAAGTTAAACTTCAATTTTGATGCCCCTTTTGAAGAGCACATCCCTTCAGTTCATGAAGAGAAGCAAGTTTTTTTTGCTTCTGCTGTTGGTATTGAATAATATTCAGCCAGCACATGCACAGCTCAAACAAATAATTGGCAAAATCAGAGACAGTCATTCAGAAGAAGCAATTCCTTTTGCATCTGTTCAATTCAAGAAATCTTCAATGGGGAAATTAAGTGACTCCTCAGGAAGTTTTGTTTTCAATCTGCGCAATTGGCCAAGTGATACTTTGATTGTTTCCTATGCTGGCTTCGAGGACTTTTTCCTAAAAATAGATACTAGCCTTACCAACATAAATGTGTTGATTAAATTGGAAAGAAGAAAAAGTAACAATGAGGTAGTAGTCAAGAGTAAATTCAGTAGAGGGTATTTATTATGGAGAAAGGTGGTTAGAAATAAAGACAGAAACGATAGAAGCAGATTTGACAACTATGCATATGAATTATACAATAAACTTGAAATCGACTTGAACAATGTGAACGTCGACAAAATGCAAAAGGGTTTCCTTCCACCCAAGCCATTCAAGTTTATTTTAAACAACGTTGATACAACTACCGAGACATCACCCATTTTACCTATTTATCTTGTAGAAAATATATCCGACTATTACACCCAAAAAGAACCAGCCAAAAGCCGTGAAATTATACGTGCGAGTAAAACAATTGGACTAAAAAACGAATCTGTCTCAAAATTTCTTGGAGGCATGTACCAAAATGTAAATGTCTACAAAAACTTTATTCCAGTCTTTGATAGAGAATATGTTAGTCCAATTAGCAACGACGGCGATCTTTATTACAATTATAAATTGGCAGATACACAATATGTTGCTGGTAGAAAATTTTTCCGACTTGTTTTCTTTCCTAAACGAAAAGGAGAAAATACTTTTCAAGGAGATGTATGGATAGCCGACTCTAGTTTTGCGGTTCAAAAAATGAACCTACAAGTTTCACCGGGCACTAATATCAATTTCATTGAGAAGCTGAGCTTGGTTCAAGAATATCAATTGATACAAGACAGTATATGGTTTTTAGCAAAAGATAAATTCATCGCCAATTTCAACCTAACCGGAAAAAAGAATCTAAGTCTTATAGGAAGAAAAACAACTACTTATGATAATATCCTAATTAATCAATCTGAACCACCTAAAACAATCAGTTTAGCATCGAAAGATGATAAACGAAAAGAATTAGTTGTAGTGGCAGATGATGCATTAGAAAAACCAGATAGTTTCTGGATGAGCAACCGACATGAGGCACTTAACAAAAATGAAAGCAACTTTTATAAGATGGCTGATAGTCTGCTGAGTATGCCTGAGTTTGAAAGCTACTCAGAATGGCTAAGCTTTATTGGAACAGGCTACCGATTTGTTGGTAACTATGAAATAGGACCTTGGATGAATTGGATCAGTGGCAATAATTATGAAGGCTTGCGACTCAGATTTGACATAGGCACCAATTATCATTTCAATAAAAATATCTACCTCTCTTCTTACTTGGCATATGGCACCAAAGACAATAAACTAAAAGGAAAATTCGAAACCTTGTTCATGTTGGGCAAAGATCCGAGAAGCAGCATCAGGTTGCTTTATAAAAACGATCTTGATTATGGTCAGACTTATTATGATGAGGTGGGATATGACAATGTATTTGCTTTAGCAGCCAGAAAAGAACAAGTCCCTATTAAATTGATTAAGATAGAGGAACAAAAAATAGAATATTTCAAAGAATGGAGAACCGGCTTATCATTGACCAGCAGTCTGCATCGTAAAATATATAACCCCATTAAAGATCTACCGACTAAACTAGATTTTACTTCGACAGATCAACCTGGCAACTTCAATGATTTCCAGTTTAATTTTCGCTTAAGGTTTGCCTACCTAGAACGATTCTTGCAAGATGATTTTTTCAGAACCAGCTTGGGAAGTGATTATCCCGTTTTGGAACTGAATTACACAAAAGGAATAAAAGGTTTTTTAAATAGCGGCTACAATTATTCAAAAGCAACATTTAGCATTAGCGACTATTTGAAAGTCCCACCAATTGGAACCATTTATTATGGTGCATATGCAGGAAAAGTTTGGGGAACACTACCCTATATGTTACTAAACATTGCACCAGGTAATGAAATTTACTATTACAACAAATATGCTTTCAACCTGATGAATAGGTATGAATATATTTTTGATGAATACGGAGGATTCAATGTAGAGCATAATTTTGGTAGGGGCATCTTCCGTCTACTTCCACAAAATAAAAAACTCAAACTCCGTCAGTTCTGGAATGCAAAAATACTTTGGGGCAGCATCAGTGATAAAAATGCAGCATTGAATTTAAAAAGCAATTTCCCCTTTACCAGTTTAAATGGAAGAACCTATATGGAACTCGGAACGGGTGTAGACAATATTTTGAGATTCTTTAGACTGGATCTCGTATGGAGAATAGCTCCACGTCCATTACCTGTTGAGCAGTACAAGAAATTTGGAATCTTTGGCAGTTTCAGGTTCTCCTTCTAGGAGTTATAAAATGAATCGCAACTTTCAAGTATGACAGCACATGCTGAACGAATTTCTTCTTCGCTAATAATTAATGGCGGTGCAACTCTCATGCATTGTGAAGCAAATAAAAACCAATCTGTAAACACCCCCTTCTCAATACAACGATCGATAACTTTCTTATTGGTATCGTATGAATCAAATTCAATTGCAATCAATAAGCCAGCCGACCTCACCTGCTTAATCATGGGATGAACGAGCAATGATTGGAATAATTTTGATTTTTCAGCAACTCCATTCATCAACTGTTCATCTAATAAAAATTGCAATGCTGCTAGTCCAGCTGCACAACAAACAGGATGTCCCCCGAATGTAGTAATATGCCCTAAGACTGGATTTTCAGTAAAGGCATTCATATTGGCAGTACTGGATACAAATGCTCCCAGTGGCATGCCCCCGCCCAATGCTTTACCCAACAACAATACATCAGGAACAATGCCAAATTGTTCGAATGCAAATAATGTACCTGTCCGACCAAAACCAGTTTGAATTTCATCCAACACCAACATCGCACCCACCTCCTTGCACTTTTGATACAATGCCTGCAACCATTCAACAGATGGAGCATGTATACCCATTTCAGCTTGTATAGGTTCTGCAATTACACAAGCTGTATGCTGATCAATATGATCTAAAGCACTGTAGTGATTATAATCAGCATGCGT
>JACCDJ010069758.1_pt1 | contig 20013 bp, 20 predicted proteins | sample 7444481 | NCBI WGS metagenome assembly JACCDJ01 (sample SAMN15323435, study PRJNA562643) | freshwater metagenome | isolation source: river surface water | place: USA:Blue River Watershed | collected 2017-08-15 | reverse complement strand
TGGGCGTGAAGCCCGCGCCGACCTGGCTCTTGAGGTACTGGAAGTCGGCCAGCTGGATGTCCTTGGCATGACGCACCTTGTCGATCACGCGGATCACGGGCGGTGCCAGTTCCTCGGTGCCGTCGGGCTTGCGGATGGTGACCGGCACGTCGGTCTTCACCCCACCCAACTGCTCCAGGAAGTCGATGTGGAAATAGGTGCGGCGGAACTCGCCGTCGGTGATGGATTTGAGGCCCAGGTCTTGCTGGAACTTCACGATTTCGGCGATGGCCTTGTCTTCCACCACGCGCAGCTGTTCGGCCGTGATCGCACCCTTGGCCTTTTGCTCGCGGGCCTCCAGCAGGTACTGGGGACGCAGGAAGCTGCCGACATGGTCGTAGCGGGCGGGGATCTTGTTCATGGGTTGTTGTCTCCGGGAGATGAAGGAATCAGGGGAAGGGCGAAATGCTACAGGTCGAGTACCAGCAGGGGCGACTTGGCGCGCGAGCAGCAAGGCAGGAACTGGTCGTTGCGCGCCTTCTCGTCGTCGGTGAGGTACATGTCACGGTGATCGCATTCGCCCTCGAGCACGCGGGTCAGGCAGGTGCCGCACACGCCCTGCTCGCAGGACGCCAGCACGTCCACGTCCTGTTCCTGCAGGGCGGCGAGCACGGTCTTGTCGGCGGCAATGGTGTAGGTCTTGCCGGTGCTGGCGATGCGCACTTCGAAGGCGCGGTCGCCCGTGGTGTCCTGCGGCGCTGCGCCGAAGTACTCCATGTGGAGATGGTCGGTGGGCCAGCCCGCGGCCTTCGCGGTGTTCACCACGAAGTCGATGAAGCCGGCCGGGCCGCACACGTAGAGACGAGTGCCGGCAGGGGCCGCAGCCAGCGCCTTGGGCAGGTCCAGCTTCTGCGACGCGTCGCCGTCGTCCAGGTGCAGGCGGGCGCGGTCACCCAAAGCCGCCACGCTGTCCTTGAGGGCGGTGCGTGAGAGCGAGCGCGTGCAGTAATGCAGGCGGAAGTCGCGGTCGGTGGCGGCCAGGCGCTGGGCCATGCACAGCAGGGGGGTGATGCCGATGCCGCCCGCCAGCAGCAGGCTGAAGGGCGAGGACACCAGGGGGAAGTGGTTGCGCGGCGCGCTGATGGTGAGCGTGTCGCCCGTCTTCACCTGGTCGTGCATGGCGATGGAGCCGCCACGCGAGGCCGGATCACGCAGCACCGCGATGCGGTAGCGGTGCGTCTCCTGGTCGTTGTTGTACAGGGAGTACTGGCGCACGATCCCGCCGGGCAGGTGGACGTCGATGTGCGAACCGGCGCTGAAGGCGGGCAGGGGGGCGCCGTCGGGGCGGGCGAGTTCGTAGCTGTAGATGCCTTCGGCTTCTTCGTGGCGCGCAAGCACCTTCACGGGGATGTCGGACATGTCTCTCTCAGGCGGCTGCTTTCATTGGGGTTTCGGCCGCCAGCAGGCGGTCGATGATCCTGCGCGACTGTACACCGCCCGCGTCGATGTTCAGCATCAGCAGGCGCCGGCCCGGATGGCGCGAGAGGTTGCGCTGCTGCGCCTCGAGCACCTCGGTGTCCTCGGCGAAGACCTTAGCCTGGCCCTCGCGGATCTGGGCGGTGAGGTTCTTGTCCTTGACGTTGAAGTTGCGCGCCATCCCCCAGAAGTACCACATGCTGGTTTCGGTTTCGGGGGTGATGAAGTCCACCACGATGCTGGAGGCCTTGTATTTCGGGTCGGCTTTGTAGCCGCCGTGTCCGGCCAGGGCCACGCCCACTTCGATCATCACGTGGCTGGGGGGCGTGAAGCGACAGATCTGCCAGCGGTCCACCGGCTGGTCGTCGGGCAGGCCGTTGCCCCGCAGGTTGGCGCGCCAGAAGGGCGGAGCCATGACCTTGTCCATGAAGCGGCTGGTGATCACCTGATCGCCCTCGGTCCGTGTCGTGACTGGCGTCTCGTCGATCTCCTTCTGGCCGATGCTGGTGGCGTGCACGTAGGTCTCATGGGTCAGGTCCATGAGGTTGTCGATCATGAGGCGGTAGTCGCACTGGACGTGGTACATCCCGCCGCCGTAGGCCCAGTCGGGGCTGTCGGCCCACTCGAGGTGGTGGAGGGTTGCCGGGTCGGCTTGGGCGGGGTCGCCGGGCCAGATCCAGATGAAGCCGTAGCGTTCAATGACCGGGTAGCTGCGCACCGGGGGAAAGCCTCCCACGCGCTGGCCAGGCATGGACACCGTCTTGCCCCGGCAGTCCATCACCAGGCCGTGATAGCCGCACACCAGCTTGCCTTCGCACACGCGGCCCTTGGACAGGGCCGCGCCGCGGTGGGGGCAGAAGTCCTCGACCGCCGCCACCTGACCTTCTTCGCCGCGGTAGAAGGCGATGGGCTCGCCGCAGATGGTGCGGCCCAAGGGCTTGCTGTCGATTTCGTCGGGGGTGCAGGCAACGTACCAGGCGTTCTTGGGAAACATCGGGGGCTCGTTCGGAAGAGAGATCGGAAGGGACTGGATTATGGTTTCGAAATACTCGTTGTATACAGAGATACCGGGAAAACCCTAGATTATTGGTTTTTTCGCCCTTGAATGCTCGAAATCAGTCGACCAGATCGACTACATTGCATACATGAAGAAAAACCCGGTGCACGAACAGCCGGCGGTGGATGAACCCTCGCCCTCGGGCTCGCAGGCCGTCAAGGCGCAGCTGCGTTTGCGCGAGATGGTGCTGGCGGGCGAGTTGCCGCCCGGTGCGCGCATCGCGGAGCTGACCCTGGTGGAGCGGCTGGGGGTCTCGCGCACCCCGATCCGCGAAGCCCTGATGCGGCTGGAGCAGGAAGGCCTGCTGGAGGCCTTGCCGCATGGCGGCTACGGGGTGCGCACCTTCACCGAGCGCGATGTGAACGACGCCATCGAGCTGCGCGGCACCCTGGAGGGGCTGGCGGCTCGTCTGGCGGCCGAGCGCGGCGCGTCGTCTGGTGTGCTGGCCGAGGCCAGCGACTGCCTGTCGCAGATCGACGAGGTGCTGGCCCGACCGGCCCTGGACGACGAGGCCTTCCACCGCTATGTCGCCCTGAACGAGCGTTTCCATGTGCTGCTGTGCGAGATGGCGGGCAGCGACACCCTGCGCCGCGAGATCGAGCGGGCGGTGCGCCTGCCCTTTGCGTCGCCCTCGGGTTTCGTGGTGCTGCAGGCCAACTCGCCGCGCGCCCGCGACATGCTGATCGTGGCCCAGGACCAGCACCGCCAGGTGCTCGACGCCATTGCCTCGGGCGAGGGCGCACGGGCCGAGGCCATCATGCGCGAGCATTCGCGGCTGGCCCAGCGCAACCTGCGTGACGCGGTGCAATCGCGCACGCTCGAACGCATGCCCGGCATGCGGCTCATCCGCCGGCGAGCCTGAGTTGAAGCCACCCCCGCACGGATGAAGCACAATCTCGCCTTTCCAGGAAAACCCCTTTTGCCTGTGTTTCAAGCTCCCAAGGAGACCTCCATGAAAAAACGTACCCTGATTCAGGCGGCCGTCGCCGCCCTCGTCCTCTCCGCCGGTGGCCTGGCCCAGGCGCAGCAGCAGCCGTTCAAGATCGGTCTGATCCTGCCCATGACCGGCCAACAGGCCTCCACGGGCCGCCAGATCGAAGCCGCCGCCAAGCTGTGGATGGCACAAAACGGTGACACCGTCGCCGGTCGCAAGGTGCAACTGATCGTCAAGGACGACACCAGCGTGCCGGACCAGACCCGCCGCCTTGCGCAGGAATTGATCGTCAACGACAAGGTCGATGTGCTGGCCGGCATGGGCATCACGCCCTCGGCCATGGCCGTCGCGCCCCTGGCCACGCAGTCCAAGACGCCCCTGGTGGTGATGGCTGCGGCCACCTCCAGCATCACCGAAGCGTCGCCCTACATCGTTCGTACCAGCTTCACGCTGCCCCAGGCCTCGGTGGCCCTGGCCGACTGGGCGCCCAAGAACGGCCTCAAGAAGGTCGTGACCCTGGTCACCGACTACGGCCCGGGCATCGACGCCGAGCGTTTCTTCAAGGACCGCCTCCTGTTCAACGGCGGCACCGTCCCCGAGACCCTGCGCGTGCCGCTGCGCAACCCGGACTTCGCGCCCTTCCTGCAGAAGGTGCGTGACCTCAAGCCCGACGCCCTGTTCGTGTTCGTGCCCTCGGGCGCGGGCGCCGCGGTGATGAAGCAGTTCCTGGAGCGCGGCATGGACAAGGCCGGCATCAAGCTGATTGGTACCGGTGACGTGACCGACGACGACCAGCTCAATGACATGGGCGACGGCGCTCTGGGCGTGGTCACCTCGCACCACTATTCCGCCGCACACCCTTCGGCCGCGAACAAGAAATTCGTGGAGGCCTTCCAGAAGGCCAACAAGAACATGCGCCCCAACTTCATGGCCATGGGCGGCTATGACGGCATGCGCGTGATCTACGAAGGCCTGAAGAAGACCGGCGGCAAGGGCGGCGGCGATGCGCTGCTGGCGGCCTTCAAGGGTCAGATCTTCGAGAGCCCGCGCGGCCCGGTCTACATCGACGCGCAGACCCGCGATATCGTGCAGAACATCTACCTGCGCAAGGTCGAGAAAAAGGACGGCCAGTTGTTCAACGTCGAATTCGACGTGATCAAGGACGTCAAGGATCCCGGCAAGGTTCGCTGATCCCGGCTGACGCTCACCACTCACGCCGCCCGTGCCCTCCGCCCGGGCGGCGTTCTCATCATGCTGACCATCCTGTTTGACGGCATCGCCTACGGCATGCTCCTTTTCATCCTGGCCCTGGGGCTGGCGGTGACCATGGGCCTGATGAATTTCATCAACCTGGCCCACGGCGCCTTCGCCATGGCCGGGGGCTACATCACCGTGCTTCTGATGCAGCGCGCGGGCGTGCCGTTCCTGGCCTGCCTGCCTCTGGCCTTCCTGGGCGCGGCGCTGCTGGGGGGCGTGCTCGAACGCACTCTGTACCGGCCGCTTTACAACAAGCCGCACCTGGACCAGGTGCTGTTCACGATCGGTCTGACCTTGATGGCGGTGGCCAGCGTGGACTACTTCGTCGGTTCCTCGCAGCAGATCGTGCAGCTGCCCGAGTGGCTCAAGGGCCGCACCGAGATCGGCAGCGGCGCGCTGACCCTGGGCATGGGGCATTACCGTCTGTTCATCATCCTGGTGTGCGCCGCGCTCACGGTGCTGCTGCAGTATGTGCTGGCCAAGACGCGATTTGGCAGCCGCCTGCGCGCCTCGGTCGATGACCAACGCGTGGCCGCGGGGCTAGGCATCAACGTGAACATGGTGTTCCTGTCCACCTTCGCCTTTGGCAGCGGCCTGGCCGGTCTGGGCGGTGCGCTGGGCGCCGAGGTGCTGGGCCTGGACCCGAGCTTCCCGTTGAAGTTCATGTTCTATTTCCTGATCGTGGTGGCAGTGGGCGGTACGTCCTCGATCACCGGTCCCCTGCTGGCGGCGCTGCTCCTGGGCATCGCCGACGTGGCGGGCAAGTACTACATCCCCAAGATGGGCGCCTTCATCGTCTACACCCTCATGATCGTGATCCTGATCTGGAAGCCGCAAGGCTTGTTCGTGCGGCAAGGAGGCAAGTCATGAGCGCCCTGGACGCCCAACGCTCGCTGCTGGACGCCGGTCGCTGGCGCGCCTGGGAGCCGCTGCTGTGGCTGGCGTTCTTCGCCTTGCCGCTGGTGCTGCCGCAGCATGCCGCCATCGTCAACGAGATCGCCATCGTGGCCCTGTTCGCGGTGTCGCTGGACCTGGTGCTGGGGTACACCGGCATCGTGTCGCTGGGGCATGCAGCGTATTTCGGCTTCGGCGCCTATGCCGCGGCCCTGTTCGCCAAGCATGTGATGCCTGACCCGCTGGTGGGCCTGGCCGTGGCCCTGGTCGCCACCACCGCGCTGGGCGCGCTGGGCAGCCTGACCATCCGCCACGGCACCGACCTCACGCGCCTGATGGTGACACTGGGCGCAGCCCTGATTCTTCTGGAGCTGGCCAACAAGCTGGACTGGCTCACCGGCGGCGCCGATGGCCTGCAGGGTGTGGTCATGGGGCCGCTGCTGGGGCGGTTCGAGTTCGACCTGGCGGGACGCACCGCGGCGTTCTATTCGATCACCGCGCTGCTGGTGTTCTTCTTCCTCGCACGCCGCTTCGTGAACTCGCCTTTCGGCGCCACCCTCAAGGCGGTTCGTGACAACCGGCTGCGCGCCATGGCCATCGGCATTCCGGTCACGCAGCGCCTGACCGTGGTGTACATCGTGGCGGCGGCGGTGGCCGGCGTGGCCGGCGGACTCTTGGCGCAGACCACAGGATTTGCCTCGTTGGACGTGTTTGACATGCACCGCTCGGCCGACGTGATGCTGATGCTGGTGGTCGGCGGCACGGGCTGGCTGTGGGGCGGCGTGTTCGGCGCCATCGTGTTCAAGCTGATGCAGGACATCCTCTCGGCCATCACCCCGCAGTATTGGACGTTCTGGCTGGGCCTGTTCCTGGTGGTGCTGGTGCTGGTGGGGCGTGACCGCCTGCTGCGGCCCTGGACCTGGTTCTCTCGCAAGGGGGCCGCATCATGAGCGCGACGACGCCCATCGTGTTGTCGGCGCAGGGCCTGGTCAAACGCTTTGGCGGGATCACGGCCACCGGCAATGTCACCCTCGATTTGCACCAGGGCGCACGCCACGCGCTGATCGGTCCCAACGGCGCGGGCAAGACCACCCTGATCAACCTGCTCACGGGCGTGCTCGAGCCGACCGAGGGCAAGATCGTCCTCAATGGCGAGGACATCACCCGCCTGGCGCCGCATCAGCGCGTGCGCCGCGGCATGGTGCGCACGTTTCAGATCAACCAGTTGTTTGCATCCATGACGCCGCTGGAGACCCTGGCGCTGGTGATCTCGCAGCACCGCGGCCTGGGCAGCCGCTTCTGGCAGGCACTGGGCGCCGATGCGGCCGTGACGGAGCGCGCCCATGCGCTGCTCGAGCACTTTCACCTAGCCGAGGTGATGAACCAGCGTACCGAGCACCTGGCCTATGGCAAGCGGCGCCTGCTGGAGATCGCCATTGCCCTGGCCTGCGAGCCGCGCGTGCTGCTCCTGGACGAACCGGTGGCGGGCGTGCCCGCCGGTGAGCGCGAGGAGATCCTGGACACCGTGGCGGCCTTGCCCGCCGACGTGTCGGTGCTCTTGATCGAACATGACATGGACCTGGTGTTCAGTTTCGCCAAGCGCATGACGGTGCTGGTGAACGGCACCGTGTTGACCGAAGGTGACCCCGCGCAGATCGCGGCCGACCCGCAGGTCAAGGCGGTGTATCTGGGGCATGGTGAGGAGGCCCTCCATGGCTGAACTTCTGAAGGTCGAACGCCTGTCGGCGGGCTACGGCGAAGCCGTGGTGCTGCAGGAGGTGTCCTTCTCGCTGGAGGAGGGCGCCACCCTGGCCTTGCTGGGGCGCAACGGCACCGGCAAGACCACCCTGATCAACACCCTGGCTGGCGCGACGCGCCAGCACGCAGGCAGCATCACCCTCGGTGGCGTGGCGCTGCACAAGCTGGCCTCGCACCAGCGTGCAGGCGCGGGCATCGGCTGGGTGCCGCAGGAACGCAATATCTTCAAGTCGCTCACGGTGCACGAGAACCTGACCGCGGTGGCGCGTCCTGGCAAGTGGGCCCCGGACGATGTGTACGCGCTGTTCCCGCGCCTGGCCGAACGCAAGGGCAACTTGGGCACGCAGCTCTCGGGCGGTGAGCAGCAGATGTTGGCCGTCGGCCGTGCACTGGTGATCAACCCCCGCCTGCTGCTGCTGGATGAACCGCTGGAGGGCCTGGCGCCGATCATCGTGGAGGAACTGCTGCGGGCGATCCGCCGCATCACCCGCGAGGAGGGCCTGTCGGCCCTCATCGTGGAGCAGCACCCGCAGGCGATCCTGGCCATCTCCGACCAGGCGGTGGTGCTCGATCGCGGCACCATCGTGCATGCCGGCGCGGCCCGCGAACTGCGCGACGACCCCACACTGATCGATCGACTCCTGGGCGTGGCCCGCTAGCGATCACCGTATACCCACCCGAACCTCCATGACCTCACGACGCCATTTCCTGGTCCAGTCCGCCGCCTTGGCGGCCTCGGGGGCACTGCCCCTCGTCGCGCTCGCGCAGTCCGGCACGCCATTTCCGCGCAAGTCCCTGCGTATCGTGGTGCCCAATGCGCCCGGTGGTGCCGCCGACATCACGGCGCGCACTCTGGCGCAGGCGATCGCGGGTCCGCTGGGTCAGTCCGTGGTGATCGAAAACAGGGTGGGCGCGGGTGGCGTGGTGGCTGGTGAACTGGTGGCGCGTGCTGAACCCGACGGCCACACGATGCTGCTGGTCTCCAGTGGCACGGCGGTCAGTGCGGCGTTGTTCAAGCAGCTGCCGTTTGACACCCTGGCTGATTTCGCGCCGGTGTCGCAGCTGGCCAGCTTCGATCTGGCGCTGGTCGTGGCCGAGAACAGCCGCTTCAAGACCCTGCCCGAGCTGCTCGCCTATGCCCGCGCTAACCCCGGCAAGCTCAATATCGGCACGCCCCAGGTCGGCACCACCCAGAACCTGGCCGCCGAATTGTTCAAGGCCACCGCCGGCATCGATCTGCAAGTGGTGCCGTTCAATGGCACCCCGCCAGTGATCACCGCGCTGCGCGCGGGCGAGATCGACGTGGGCCTGGATATCCTGGGTCCGCTGATGGCGCAGGTCAACGCGCGCGCCCTGCGGCCCCTGGCCCTTCTGGGGGACAAGCGCAGTCCGGCGTTGCCGGAAGTGGCCACGGTGCGCGAAGCCGGCGGCGCGCTGGCGGGCTTTAACGTCACCTCCTGGAATGGCCTGTCCGTCCCCGCCAAGACACCGCCCGCGGCCATTGCCCGCCTGAACGCGGTCATCACTGCCGCCCTGGCCCAGCCCGAGGTGCGCCAGAAACTCGCGGAATTGAGCCTGTATGCGCAAGGCAGTACGCCCGCGCAACTGGGTGACCACCTGGCCAGCGACATTCGCCGCTGGTCCGACGTGATCGCCCGTGCCCGTATCGCCAGGCAATGAGTCGGATCGGAGCCATGACCCTGAATCTGCAACGTATCGGCCTGATCGGCTACGGCGAGGTAGGCAGGATCTTCTGCGCAGGCCTCCAATCCAAGCCGGGGGTCGCCACCGTCGGTGCGTGGGACCTGAAATTCGCTGGTGCAGACCCTGCGCCGCGCACGCATGCGGCGCAGGCCGGCGTACAGGCGCATGACGCCATGCAGTCGCTGTGCCACGACTGCGACTTCGTGATTTCCGCCGTCACTGCGTCCAACACTCTGGCCGTGGCCCAGGAGGCCGCGCGCCACCTGCGCCCAGGGACGGTGTTTCTGGACCTGAACTCCGCGTCGCCCGGCACCAAGCAGCAGGCCGCCGCTGCGGTGGATGGCGCGGGCGCCCACTATGTCGAGGCCGGTGTCATGACCTCGGTGCCGCCCTATGGCATTCGCGTGCCCATGCTCCTGGGCGGCGCGCGCGCGGGCGAGCTCGCGCAGCGGCTCACGGCGTGGGGCCTGGATGCCCGGGCCGTCTCCGAGCAACTGGGCGTGGCCAGTGCAATCAAGATGTGCCGCAGCATCATGATCAAGGGCCTGGAGGCGCTGGTGATCGAGAGCTACACCACCGCGCGGGAGTACGGGGTGGAGGATCATGTGCTGCCGACGCTGGCCGAGACCTTCCCCAGCATCGACTGGCCGGCGCAGGGCGCCTACTTCTTCAGCCGTGTCGTGCAGCATGGCAAGCGCCGCGCCGAGGAGATGCGCGAGTCGGCCAACACGGTGCGCGAGGCGGGCTTCGCGCCCCTCATGGCGGCTGCGATTGCCGACAAACAGCAATGGGTAGCCGACCAGGCGGTCGCCGGTGTGTTCCAGGGCGTGGCCAAGGACGCTCGTTGGCAGGACTATGCGGACCGTCTGATCGCCGCACGTAAGGCCTGAGGGGCATGTACGCCGTCCTGTCGGTGACCGCGCCGATCTATCTGCTCATAGCAGCGGGCTTTGTCGCTACCCGCTTTGGCTTGTTCGAGCGCGTCGATATGCGTGTCTTCGGCAAGTACGTGATCAACCTGGCCTTGCCGGCGCTGCTCTTTAACGCGCTGTCCCAGCGGCAGGTGGGCGAGATCCTCAATCCGGTGTTCATTGCCGCCTATCTCGGCGGCTCGCTGATCGTGATGGTGGCGGGCATCTTGTGGGCGCGGCGGGTCATGGGCAAGGACCTGCCTCTGAGCGCGGTCATGGGGATGGGCATGGCTTGTCCCAACAGCGGCTTCATCGGCTTCCCGCTGGTGGCACAGGTCTTCGGCGGGAGTACGGGCGGCGTCGCGCTGGCTCTGGCCATGATCGTCGAGAACTTCTTCCTGATCCCGATCGCGCTGGCGATTGCAGATAGCGGGGGCGAGGAGGGCGCACAGGGTTCGCGCTTCGGGCGCTGGCGCGCCGCGGTGCTGCAGTCGCTGCGCACCGTGGTGCGCAATCCCATGATCCACGGGCTGGTCCTGGGCTTTCTCTTTTCGCTGCTGGGGTGGCGCCTGCCTGAACCGGTGTCGCGCGCGGTCGGCCTGCTGGCCGCGTCGTGTTCGGCCATCGCCCTGTTCGTGATCGGCGGATCGCTGGTGGGCCAGGCGATTCGTGGCGTGTGGCGCGAAGTGAGCCCGATCGTGGTGGGCAAGCTGCTGCTGCACCCGATGGCGGTGCTCTTGCTGGTGATGGTGCTGCCGCCCATGCCGCGCGAGTTGCAGGTGGCGGTGGTGATGCTGGCCGCCGTACCGCAAATGGGTATCTACCCGATCGTGGCGCAGCGTTTCGGCCATGACGGCCTGGCGGCGTCCGCGCAGCTGGCATCCACGGTGGTGTCGTTCTTCACTTTGACCGCGTTGTTGTGGGTGCTGGCCCCGCCGGTCTAGGCGCTGGTCTCAACCGCTCAGGACCGAGGCGGCCGTCACGCGTATCAACTCCTGCGTCGACTTCTGCGTAAGGGTGGTGGGCCGCTGCGAACTCACCGCCATCGACAGGCGGCTGCGAAGCGGCGGTGAGCCGATCGGCCGCATGGAGAACGCACGCGGGCGCCCCGAGGTCTGCACCGCATTCGCCGACAGGATGGCGCTGACCTCTCCGCCCGCCACCAGTTCCAGGATGGCCGCCACGCCATCGACCTCCATCGCGATCGTCGGCCGCAGGCCGTGTGCGGCCAGGGCCGCCTCGACCTGCATGCGGATGGCGTTGGGGCGGCTCGGAATGACCAGGGGCGACTTGGCCAGCTCCCGCAGCGTCACCGCCTCACGCGCGGAAGGCGGCTTGCGCGCGGGGCGCGCCTGAACCAGGTGCAGGTCTTCTTCAAGCAGGGGCGTCAACTCGGTGCCGGGTGAAGGGCTGGCGTTATAGAGCAGGGCGATGTCCAGCCGCCCCGAGGCCAGCGACTCCTGCATGGGCGTGGACAGGGCCTCGGAGATCGACAGCGTCGCTTCCGGCATCGCGTCGCGAAACGCATGGATCAAGGGCACTGCCAGCAGGCGCGCGATGGTGGGGGGCAGGCCCACCGCCACCCGGCCCGCGAGCGCACCGCGCACCCGGCCCAGTTCCTCGCGGGCGCGCTCCACCTGGTGCAGGATGCCGCGCCCGTGCTCCAGCAGCAGCTTGCCGGCCTCGGTGGGTACTGCGCCCCGGCCATTGCGTACCAGCAGGCTCTGGCGCAGTTCGACTTCCAGCAGCCGCACCTGCCGGCTCAGGGCGGGCTGGGCCACGCCCAGGGCCGTGGCAGCCCGGGTGAAGCTTTCCAGCTCGGCGACGCGTACGAAGTACTCCAGTTGTTTGAGGTCCATGCCCAGATCGGCTTTGTGCGAATAACTTTCCAGAGATTATGCCGTTTTGTTATATCTGATAGTGGTGGGGATCGCTTTCTCTGGCCGGTCGCACCCCGGACAATCGCCGCATGCAGTCCACCGCCGTCCCCCCGAAGTCCCCCCTGCGCGGTATTTCCTCCATGGCCACCCGCCAGCTGCTGGCGCAGCTCACCGCCGACTGGCACCAGGCCTGCGGCCTTGAGGCCGCATTCGAATCGGTGGGCGGAGTCGATGCGGCCAAGCGTGTGCAGGCGGGTGAGGCCTTCGACGTGGTGGCTCTGGCTTCCGATGCCATCGACAAGCTCATGGCCGCCGGCTGCCTGCACCCGGGCAGCAAGGTGGACCTGGTGCGTTCGGGCACCTCGATGGCCGTGCGCGAGGGCGCGCTCCTGCCGGACATCGGCAGTGAGGACGCGGTGCGCCGCGCCGTACTGGCCGCCCGCAGCGTGAGCTATTCCACCGGCCCCAGCGGCGTGGCACTGGCCAAGCTGTTCGAGCGCTGGGGCATCGCCGACGCGATCCGGGACCGCATCGTCACGCCGCCGCCGGGCACGCCAGTGGCATCGCTCATTGCTCGCGGCGAGGTGGAACTGGGCTTTCAGCAACTGAGCGAGTTGATTCACGTGCCCGGTATCGCCATCGTCGGCCCGCTGCCGCCGGCGATTGCCATCGACACCATTTTTTCGGCCGCCATCGGCCAGGCCAGCGCCCGTGTCGCTGACGCGCGCGCCTTGCTGGCGTACCTGGTCTCGCCCGAGGCTGCCGACGCCAAGCGGCGCCAGGGCATGGACCCCCTTTGACACCCCATTCAAGCAGTACCCCAGGAGACCCCATGATCATCGATTGCCACGGCCACTTCACCACGGCCCCCAAGGCGCTGGAAGACTGGCGCAATCAGCAGATCGCTGGCATCAAGGATCCGTCCGTGAGACCCAAGGTGTCGGACCTCAAGATCAGTGACGACGATCTGCGCGAAGCGATCGAGACCAACCAGCTCAAGCTGATGAAGGAGCGGGGCAGCGACATGACGCTGTTCTCGCCGCGCGCCAGTTTCATGGCCCACCACATCGGCGACTTCCAGGTCTCGTCCACCTGGGCCGCCATTTGCAACGAGCTGGTGCATCGCGTGAGCACGCTCTTTCCGGACCGCTTCGTGCCGGTGGCGATGCTGCCGCAGTCGCCCGGCGTGGATCCGGCCACCTGCATCCCCGAGCTGGAAAAGTGCGTGAAGGACTATGGCGCCGTCGGCATCAACCTGAACCCGGATCCTTCGGGCGGTCACTGGACCAGCCCGCCGCTGACCGACAAGCACTGGTACCCCATCTACGAAAAGATGGTGGAGTACGACCTGCCTGCCATGGTCCATGTCTCGACCAGCTGCAACGCCTGCTTTCACACCACCGGCGCGCATTACCTGAACGCCGACACCACTGCCTTCATGCAACTGGTGCAGGGCGATCTGTTCAAGGACTTCCCGACGCTGAAGTTCCTGATCCCGCACGGCGGTGGCGCGGTGCCTTACCACTGGGGGCGTTTCCGCGGCCTGGCCCAGGAGCTGAAAAAGCCCCTGCTGTCCGAGCATGTGATGAACAACGTGTACTTCGACACCTGCGTCTACCACCAGCCTGGCATCGACCTGCTCAATACCGTGATCCCGGTGAAGAACGTGTTGTTCGCCTCGGAGATGATCGGCGCGGTGCGCGGCATCGACCCCACCACCGGCCACTACTACGACGACACCAAGCGCTACATCGAAGCCAGCAAGATCCTGAGCGCCCAGGACAAGCACGCCATCTACGAGGGCAACACCCGCCGCGTGTTCTCGCGCCTGGACGCCCGCCTGAAGGCCGCCGGCAAATAAGCGGCCACCCCAAATCCTGGAGAACACCCCATGCACGAACTCGGCGTCGTTTATCGCAACATCAAGAGGGCAGACCGCGCGACGGCGGATGCCCTGGCCAGCCTGGGCTCGGCCACCGTCCACGAGGCCATGGGACGCGTGGGCCTGATGAAACCCTATATGCGCCCCATCTTCGCGGGCGCGCAGGTCTCGGGCACCGCAGTCACCGTGCTGCTGCATCCCGGTGACAACTGGATGATGCATGTGGTGGCCGAACAGATCCAGCCCGGCGACATCGTCGTGGCGGCCATCACCGCCGAATGCACCGACGGTTATTTCGGCGACCTGCTGGCCACCTCGTTCCAGGCGCGTGGTGCCCGTGCCCTGGTGATCGACGCCGGCGTGCGTGATGTCAAGACGCTCACCGAGATGAACTTTCCGGTCTGGAGCCGCGCGATCAGCAGCAAGGGCACTATCAAGGCAACGCTCGGTTCAGTGAACATCCCGGTGGTGTGCGCCGGCATGATCGTGAACCCTGGCGACGTGATCGTGGCCGACGACGATGGCGTGGTCTGCGTGCCCGCCGCGCTGGCCGCCAAGACCCTCGAAGCCGCCCGCGCCCGCGAAGCCAATGAAGGCGAGAAGCGCGCCAAGCTCGCCTCGGGCGTGCTGGGGCTGGACATGTACAAGATGCGCGAGCCGCTGGAAAAAGCCGGCCTGCGCTACATCGACTGACGACGCAAGGTATCTCACGATGTCCAAACCCACCACGGGCGATTTCACCAAGACCCCCGGCTGGCTCGACTGGTACGCCGGCCCAAGCACGCCGCACTTCAAGCTGCCTGCGGGCAGCGTCGACGCCCACTGCCATGTGTTCGGCCCGGGCGCTCAGTTTCCCTACGCGCCTGAGCGCAAGTACACACCTTGCGATGCCAGCTGGGAGCAGCTCTTTGCACTGCGTGACCATCTGGGCTTTGCACGCAACGTGATCGTGCAGGCCACCTGCCATGGCGCCGACAATCGCGCCCTGGTCGACGCGCTGCAGCGGTCGCAGGGCAAGGCGCGTGGCGTGGCTACCGTCCGACGCAGTGTCACCGATGCCGAGCTGCAAGCCATGCACACCGCCGGCGTGCGCGGCGTGCGCTTTAACTTCGTCAAGCGCCTGGTCGACTTCACGCCCAAGGACGAACTGATGGAGATCGCCGCGCGCATCGCGCCCCTGGGCTGGCATGTGGTGATCTACTTCGAGGCGGTGGATCTGCCCGAACTGTGGGACTTCTTCACCGCGCTGCCCACCACGGTGGTGGTCGACCACATGGGCCGCCCCGACGTGAGAAAGCCGATCGACGGGCCCGAGTTCTCGCTGTTCATGAAGTTCATGCGCGAGCACGCCAATGTCTGGAGCAAGGTGTCATGCCCCGAGCGCCTGTCCGTGAGTGGCCCGCCGGCCCTGAATGACGAGCGCACCGCCTACCGCGATGTGGTCCCGTTTGCCCGAAAGGTCGTCGAGGCCTTCCCGGATCGCGTGCTCTGGGGCACCGACTGGCCGCACCCGAACCTGAAGGACCACATGCCCGATGACGGCCTGCTGGTCGACTTCATCCCGCACATCGCGACCACCTCCGAGCTGCAGAAAAAGCTGCTGGTGGACAATCCGATGCGTCTGTACTGGCCCGAGGAGAAATCATGAAGCACCTGTTGATCGTCACCCTGGCGGCCGCGGCCGCTGCCGGATGCAGCACCCCTGGGGTGATGGTGGCCGCAGATCCGGCTGCCGGCTGCGCCGCCTTGGCCGGCACCACAATTCCCGCTTCAGCCATCGGCATTTCCAGCGGCGCTGCCACCCTGGACAGCGCCGTCTGGCAAAAGGCGGCACCTCTGACTACGGTGGAACGCGGGCCCACGCCGGCGGCCACCATCACTCCGGCCACGCCGGACTTTTGCAAGGTCCTGGGTCGCATCGCGCCCCTGGACCCCAAGTCGCCTTTCATCCACTTCCAGGTCAACCTGCCTCGTGAATGGAACGGCCGCTCAGTGCAATACGGCGGTGGCGGCTTCAATGGCGTGCTGATTTCCGGTCTGGCGTTGGTGCCCGCACAGCCCTATGACCAGCCTGCACCGCTGGCCCAGGGCTTCGTGACTTATGGCACCGACTCGGGCCACCAGAACAAGCCTGGCGAGCCGCCGCAGACCTTCGCACTCAATGACGAGGCGTTGGTCAACTTCGCCCACGCTTCCTACAAGAAGGTGCGCGACGTGGCGGTGGAGACCATGCGCCGCGCGTATGGCAGCGCCCCGCGCAAGCTGTACTTCGTGGGCAGCTCCGAGGGCGGGCGCGAGGGCCTGACCATGGCCCAGCGCTATCCCAATGACTTTGACGGCATCTTCTCGCGCGTGCCCGTGATTCATTGGACTGGCCTGCAGCATGCGGGCCTGCGCGATGGCCTGGCCCTGGTGGGTGAGGGCTGGATCCCGCCCGCCAAGATCAAGCTCGTACACGACGCCGTGCTCGCGGCCTGTGACGCTGCCGACGGTCTGGCCGATGGCATCGTCTCTGACCCGGTGGGTTGCCGCAGCCGCTTTGACGTCACCCGCCTGCGCTGCAGCGGTGCTGTCAACGACAGCTGCCTGAGCGACGCGCAGGTGCGCGCCGTGCAGACCCTGCACAGCCCCTTGCGCATGTCGGTGCCGCTGGCCCATGGCACAGGCGACTATCCGGCGCGCGGCCCGGGCGGCGAGGCCCTGCCGTCCTTCGGCCCCACGGGGGGCTGGCAGGCCTGGTGGACCGGCACGGCAGCCCCGGCGTTTCCGCCGGTGCCCGCCAACGGCATCGCCTGGTTTTATGGCGCTGGTGCCATTCAGTACTTCTACGCCCAAGACCCGAAGGCCGACGTGCGCCGCTACGACCCACGCCAGCACGCGCAGCGCGTGCGCCAGGTCTCGGAACTGATGGACTCCACCAACCCCGACCTGTCGGCCTTCGCGGCCCGCGGCGGCAAGTTGATCCTGCTGGAGAACATGGCCGACTATGCGCAAAGTCCTTGGGCTGGCATCGGCTACCACGAGTCTGTGGTCAAGCGCATGGGTAAACCGGCGGTCGACGGCTTCTTCCGCCTCTTGGCTGCGCCGGGCATCGATCACGTCGGTACCGGTGGCCCAGCCAATGCCGACCTGCTGCCCGCGCTGGTGGCGTGGGTCGAGCAGGGCAAGGCCCCTTCGGGTCTGGTGCTGCGCGAGCAGAACGTCAAGCCGCCCTTTGCCACGGTGCGCAGCCGCCCTCTGTGCACCTGGCCGCAATACCCGCGCTACCAGGGCGGCGACCCGGCCCGCGCGGAGAGCTTCACCTGCTTCGGAGGCTGAGATGCCCTTAGATAAACCCTATCTGGACGTGCCCGGCACGACCATTTTCGACGCCGACCAGAGCCGCAAGGGCTATTGGTTGAACCAGTTCTGCATGAGCCTGATGAAGGCCGAGAACCGCACCCGCTTCAAGGCCAACGAGCGGACCTACCTCGACGAATGGGCCATGACCGAGGACCAGAAGCAGGCGGTGCTTGCGCGTGACCTCAATCGCTGCATCAGTCTGGGCGGCAATATCTACTTCCTGGCCAAGATCGGCGCCACCGACGGCAAGAGCTTCCAGCAGATGGCGGGCAGCATGACGGGCATGAGCGAGGAGGAATACCGCAACATGATGATCAACGGTGGCCGCTCGGTCGAAGGCAACCGCTACATCGGGGAGAAAAAATAATGGCGCGCATCACTTCCAGCGTCTACACCTCGCACGTGCCCGCCATCGGCGCCGCCCTGGACCTGGGCAAGACCGGCGAGGCCTACTGGCAGCCGCTCTTCGCCGGCTACGAGCCGTCTAAAAAGTGGATGAAGGAGAACACGCCCGACGTGGTTTTCCTCGTGTACAACGACCATGCCACGGCCTTCAGCCTGGACTTCATTCCGACCTTTGCCATCGGCACCGCCGCCGAGTTCACGCCGGCCGACGAAGGCTGGGGTCCGCGCCCGGTGCCCAAGGTCATGGGGCATCCCGAGCTGGCGGGACACATCGCGCAGTCGGTGATCCAGCAGGACTTCGACCTCACCATCGTGAACAAGATGGACGTGGACCACGGCCTCACGGTGCCTCTGTCGCTGATGTTCGGCCAGCCCCAGGCCTGGCCCTGTCCGGTTATTCCCTTTGCGGTGAACGTGGTGCAGTACCCGGTGCCCTCCGGCCGCCGCTGCCTGCAATTGGGCAAGGCGATCCGCAAGGCGATCGAGAGTTTTGATCGCGACCTGAAGGTGCAGATCTGGGGCACGGGCGGCATGAGCCACCAGCTTCAGGGTCCGCGCGCGGGCCTGATCAACAAGGAATTCGACAACCGCTTCCTGGACCGCCTCATCGCCGATCCCGAGGGCCTGGCCGACGTGCCGCACATCGACTATGTGCGCGAGGCGGGCTCCGAGGGTATCGAGCTGGTGATGTGGCTGATCGCGCGCGGTGCAATGGGTGATGTGGCCGGCAAGGCCGCTCCCAAATTGAAGCATCGCTTCTATCACGTGCCTGCATCCAATACGGCCGTGGGCCATCTGATTCTGGAGGAAAGCAAATGACGATCAAGGTTGCCCTGGCGGGCGCAGGCGCGTTCGGTATCAAGCACCTGGACGGCATCAAGAACATCGCGGGCGTGGAGGTGATCTCCCTGATCGGTCGCGATCGGGCCAAGACCCAGGAAGTGGCCGACAAGTACGGCGTTCAGCACGTGACCGACAAGCTCCAAGACAGCCTGGCGATCAAGGAGGTGGATGCCGTCATCCTGTGCACGCCCACCCAGATGCACGCCGACCAGGCCATCGCCTGCCTGAAGGCTGGCAAGCATGTGCAGGTCGAGATTCCCCTGGCCGACACGCTCAAGGGTGCGCAGGAGGTGGTGGCACTGCAAAAGCAGACCGGTCTCGTCGCCATGTGCGGCCACACCCGCCGCTTCAACCCCAGCCACCAGTGGGTGCGCAAGAAGATCGTCGCTGGCGAGTTCAACATCCAGCAGATGGATGTCCAGACCTTCTTCTTTCGCCGCACCAACATGAACGCACTGGGCCAGCCCCGCTCGTGGACCGACCACCTGCTGTGGCACCACGCGGCCCATACCGTGGACCTGTTCGCCTACCAGGCGCGCAGCCCCATCGTGAAGGCCAATGCGGTACAGGGCCCCATCCACCCCACGCTGGGCATCGCCATGGATATGAGCATCCAGCTCAAGGCCGCCAACGGCGCGATCTGCACGCTGTCGCTGTCCTTCAACAACGACGGCCCCCTGGGTACCTTCTTTCGCTATATCGGCGACACCGGCACCTACATCGCCCGCTACGACGACCTGGTCAATGGCAAGGAAGAAAAGATCGACGTCTCGAAAGTGGACGTGTCCATGAACGGCATCGAGCTGCAGGACCGCGAGTTCTTCGCCGCGATCCAGGAAGGGCGCGAGCCCAATTCCAGCGTGGCCCAGGTGCTGCCTTGCTACGAAGTGCTCCATCAGCTGGAGCAGCAACTGGTCTGACCATGCAACAACGTCAACTCGGTCCCTTCCAGGTCAGTGCCATCGGCCTGGGCTGCATGAACCTGTCGTATGCGTATGGCGTTCCGCCAGACGAGGCGCAGGGTGCGCGTGTGTTGCTGGCGGCGCTGGATGCGGGCGTCACCCACTTCGACACCGCGGCCCTGTATGGGTTCGGCGTCAACGAAACCCTGGTGGGCAAGACCCTGAAAGCGCACCGGCAGAAGTTCACGCTGGCCAGCAAGGGCGGCATGGCGGGTGTCCCGGGCCCCGAGGGCAAGCCGGTGCGGGTGATCGACGGCCGTCCCGAGGCGATCCGCCGCAACTGCGAGGACAGCCTGCGCCGCCTGCAGACGGACGTGATCGACCTGTACTACCTGCACCGGTGGGACAAGCAGGTGCCCATCGAAGACAGCGTAGGCGAGATGAGCCGTCTGGTGGAGGCGGGCAAGGTGCGCACCTTGGGTTTGTCGGAGGTGTCGGCGGGCACGCTGCGGCGCGCGCATGCGGTGCATCCGATCACCGCCTTGCAGACCGAGTATTCCCTCTGGACCCGCGAGCCCGAGATCGCGGTGCTGCAAGCGTGTCGCGAGCTGGGCGTGGCCTTTGTGGCCTTCAGCCCGGTGGCCCGCGGCTTCCTGGCCGATGCCGTGCACGATGTGCAGGCCTTGGTCCCCGGCGACATCCGGCGGTCCATGCCCCGCTTCGCGCCGGACACCCATGCCGCCAACCTGCGCCTGCTGTCCGAGTACCGAGCGCTCGCGCGTGAGGCCG
>JACCDJ010273918.1_pt1 | contig 20028 bp, 17 predicted proteins | sample 7444481 | NCBI WGS metagenome assembly JACCDJ01 (sample SAMN15323435, study PRJNA562643) | freshwater metagenome | isolation source: river surface water | place: USA:Blue River Watershed | collected 2017-08-15 | reverse complement strand
GGATTAGGATAAACGCTGAGCGTTGATTCAACCGCAGTTATTCCCACTGAACCCCCTCCGTTAGAAGCGCCTGGCGTAGGGGCTTGTGCAACAAACAGCGAAAGTAAAAACGCAGCACCTCCATTGGGTAGTCTAGATAGTGAGTTGGTATTATTGGCCGCACCTTCATCCAACTGGGTTTGACCAGATGCAAAAATTGTCATTAATTCAACATCCTCAGAATCTGCAGTGCCATATACAACTGCATCTACGGCATTGGTAATGCTAGGTTCCGAGCCATTGGGCCAAAGATCTATGGTGGTATTATTATACAATACTACGGCATCCGCACCATTTTGAAGAGAGTTGTCATTAATAACAATATTCACATTAGGAACATTGACATTTCCCACCACAAAAAATCCAGAAGCTGGAATCACATTTCCCGTCAAATCTATAGATTGATAAGATGCGTTGGCAGGATCACTGCCATTAAAAAAAACCAAAACATAGCCATCCAAACTCGTCCCTGCAGCGCCGTAGAGTTCTACAAATTCTGTGCTGTCTGCACCGGGTTGATCCGCATCTACTTCATTAATTACAACCGTCTGCGCTGCTGAACACAAGGATATAAATCCACTTAACCAAAACAAAACTGTTTTCATCGTACTTAAATTTTAGTCAAAATTAATCAAACCACCTTTGCGCTCCCTAATAAAACTACAATTTCCTGATTCGCCAATCCAAAGGATAATGATTACTGAATCGATTTCCCACCCATTTCAGCCATGCCAATGGCTGTCCTAACCAAAATGCCAAATACCATCCATTTTTTCCCTTGAATTCAGGACGCCAATCCAAGCCTCTCAAAATATCCAAAGCCTCTGGAGTATTCAATTCCACCGACTGAAAAGCTTGAGCATATAAGCCAGAAGTAATCAACCCTTGAAGAGGAACAAACCTCTCCCTCAAAATACTTCCCACAGGAATCCCCACCATTCGCGGTCTATCCAACCAAGATAAAACATCCAAGGGACCGGAGTATGCCACGACATCCTGTTGTTCATTGATAAAAAAGCAAGTTTCTCTCTCATCAACAAAACCACTCATCATTTTTAAATTGGCTCCAGCACATTTTCGCCAAAAGGATTGCTTGAGTGCTTTTTGCTTTTCTGACTTGGCTTTGACTGGAACACTTTTTCTTCTGAAAACACTGCAAAAAAAACCTTCTCCTTTGGCCAAATGGGGTAGAAACTGGATAGCCCGATATCCCTCTCCGCTTTTCCAAACAGCACCTGAAGGTAAATCGATATCACTCCAATTTTCCCAACATTCACTTGCTATCAAATTCTCACATTGCGCCTCATTCTCCTCCCTTGAGAAGGTGCAGGTAGAGTAGATTAAAAAACCACCAGGTTTCACTAACCTAGCAGCCTCTTCTAATAAATCTTGTTGTACTCTTTGACAATAATAGACATTCTCTACTGACCACTCCTTTCTAGATGAATGATCTTTGCGAAACATACCTTCTCCGCTACATGGAGCATCTAACAATACCAAATCCCACTTTGCATCCCCGCCTATCTGATGAACCGGAGATTGAGCTACAACACTTTTTGTATTACCCAACTTGATTAGATTTTCACATAAAATGACATTCCGCTTGGCTTGAACTTCATTGCTTACAATCACCTTCGCATCAGGCAATGCCTGATGCAATAGAATCGATTTACCTCCAGGCGCAGCACATAAATCCAATACATACTCCACATCAATGACCTCAGATAATAAAGTGGCAATTCGATGAACAAACATCGAGCTCGATTCCTGTGGATAATAATGTCCCAAATGAAATCGAGGATCCAACGTAAAAGAGGGCCGTTCTTTCAAATAAACACCTTGTGGAAAATGCGCTACACCTTCTTCATCATCCCACAACACATGATGCGATTTCTTAGTAACTGAAACAACAGGTGGTTGATCCAGAGAATGGATAAAAACACCTCCCTCTGCATCTCCATACTCCTGCATGATGCGTTGAACAAAAGCTTCAGGAAGTGGAATTTTATCTGGGTTCATGAATTGACTCTTTTACTTCTTTTCTTTCTCTTTGATCTTTCCTGTGGATGTGTTTCTCTGGATTCCTCCTTTTGTTTGGGATTTACATCCCTTTTATTCTGCCTTCCTACCCACTTGCTCCTTAATCGATCCTTCCACTTCAATCTTTGTTCATCGGCATTGGCATTGAATACAAAATCCTCCGGCTCCTTTTCAACGGAGAATGCTAGCGCACCGGGCGGGCCTTTCATTAAAATATACATTTTCTTTCCGTCCTCTTTTGGCTTTTGACTGGGATCCCTCAACAATAAATCACTTACTTGAATGCCAAATAAATAATTTAAGTCAACATTAAAATGATGAGTGGCCCTCATCACCATATTGAATGCCGATGTATTGATTTCCATCCAAGGGATATCCAACACTTCGTTACTCAATGAAATAATATTCTTCAGCTTCGAAAACTGCACATTTTCCAATCGCTGGGCTAACAAATCTTCATCTACAACGGGAGCAATCCAACGATTCTTCTTTATGTATTCAGAAACTTCTTGCAGCCATTGCAGATGCTCAATATTTCCGTTACTCAATTCTACATCCGCCACAAACTGAATACTCGGACGATTCAAATTCCATTGTTGATCCATCCAGAAATTCAACTCAATATTTGCATCCAAATTCCCACTTAATTGCTCATGTCTGATCACCTCTTGTCCCAAATTATTAAATTGTCGGAGTCCCTCTTTCATGTTGATACCGGAGAGCATCACCTTTGCATCGGTCAACCACAAATCATCCTTAGACTGGGACAGTTCAAAATTTCCAGAACACCTACCCTGTGCGAAATTCATGAAAAAATCTGAAATCACTAAGTTTCTTGGCTCCGCTTTTGCGTTGAATTGAATATTTTCCGCACGCACCTCTTCAAATTGAAAATGGTCGATTATACCGTTTAGATTCCAGTACGTCCGTGGTAAAAAAATATTCACTGAATGATTAGATCCATCAACAACGAAATCCTTCAGATCAAATTCCCCACTATGAAATTCGATATTGGCTGTTAGATTTTGTTCTTTAGTGGTTAAGTAAGGAATTAAATTCTGAATACTTCCTTCAATCTCAAACCATGAATTTCCAACATTGGCCTTGAATTGCTGCACCTGAGCAGATTGCTCAAAAAGTTGCATCACCGAATAAACATTGCTCAAACGAATGGAACCATTCCTAAACTGAAAGTCACCACCCTGGATAATCACCCCTCCACCCACATTGAGCTTCGTCCAATCAATGGTAGAATCGGCCAATACCGATGTTTTTCCCGCAAGATCCGCATTGATCTGGATCCTACCTTTGGCCACTTCCAAAGTATCCCATTTCAAATACTCTTTCACATCCTCTATGTTGGCCTCCATCTCCATATGGACATTCACTTCGGGATCGGTAAGATTCTTTACACTGCCTTTGATGACACATTGACCACCTCCCAAACCAGCATTGAGCGAATGAATTTCTAAAGCGTCTGCATGATCCTTCAAATGGTACGACATGGAAAGGTCTAAACTCTCCAAGGCCATCTGAGATTTCGGCTCGAGTATTTTTCCCTCTTGCCAAATTATATCTGCTACTATTTCAGGATTATTAAATGTACCCTTTGCGTTTGACTTAAAAGACAACCTGCCATTGGGCTCATATTCCGTTACCCAATGTGCTATAAAATCGGGCATGGATTGCATGAGATCTGTCGCTTGCATCTCATCAGAATTCAAAGTGCAGTTTAGTTCACCTTTGGCAAAATTTACCCAACCATCTAAATGAAATGCAGATTGCGACAAATGGAAATCTGTTTCCTCAAATGTCAATTTCTCTTGAATTTTATCGAAATACACCTTTCCCGACAATTGAAAACTTCTCTTGTTCAGCCACTCTCTTTGCTCGATTTCCAGGCGTTTGGCGCTTCCGTTCAAATCTACTTCCAAATCAATTTGATCCACACTAAAATCTCCCTTTAGCTTTCCCTGCTCAATGAAAACAACACTCCGCAGTCCTTTATCATTTTGATACCGTACACTAAACTCCTCTAATACCAAACGCTTGAGAGAAAAAGGAAGCGAATCTTGAACATTGGCAGAGGTATCCATAACCATCCAGTTCTTTCCATACCGCTGATGCTCATTCAAGATTAAGGATCCATGGCTCAAGATCAATTTATTCACTTCGTACTTTCCTCTCCAAGCATCCCAAATATCAAAAGATAAATAAGTTCGCTCGGCTTTAAACAAGGTGTCTTTCGCAAAAGCATCCTCGATCCAAAAATTTTTAAGTTCAATACTGACCATGGGGAAACTCGACCAAAAGGATAAGTCAATAGCTTCAACATTAGACGGCGTTGTGATGGTCGCTTTCAATTGCTTCCAAGCCATTTCAATGATATCATTTCTGAATATTGAAATCATTAATGCAGAGACGGAAATAAAAATGACCATCATCGCCATCAGCACGACGACCACCTTTCGAATGATTAGTCTCCACTTAGGCCGCAACATTCCCTACTAGATCTTTTTCTTGTCCTCTGCTTCTTCTTCTCATCAACCACCTCACCATAAAAACACAAAATAGCGTTCCCGTGAACAACACTGTACCACCAATTTGGGCCACTGATAGCCCGTCGATCTCTATGGGATAATGATCCACCACGGCCCCTTCCATTTTGATCCATCCAAAAGTCTTTTGTCCCCAACAAATCAACAATCCTAGCAGGAGTCCAACCAATCCACCCAAAGCGTTGATCAACACACCTTGAAATATAAAAACACGCTCAATTAAAAGCGCTGAAGCCCCCATGCTGGACATGATCTTCAAATCATTGGACTTTTCTAAAATCAGCATGGACAGGGAAGAAACGATATTGAAACTGGCTATAAAAAGAATAAAAAATAAAATGGCGAACGTAGCCCACTTTTCTGATTGGGTTGTCTTATAAATCAACGCATTCTTTTGGTTTCGGGTAGTCATTTGCAAAGAATCATTCACCCACAGCTCATTCCAATCTTTTGCAAATTCATCTATATCCACCTCTGGTTTTAAAAAAACTTCTAATGAAGAAACCTTGTCTCTCATTCCCATCATCTGTTGTGCATTATAAAGCGGCACAAATAGGTATTTCACATCTAACTCCGCATTGGCTGAAAAAACACCTCTGATTTCTGAGGTCACCTCAGAGAATGCCTGTTCTCTGAATCGAGATAGTTTCCTACCTTTTATGGGCACCCTGATCAATAAATCTTTGCGCCACTGTTCATCCAATGGAATCTTTAATTGACCGCAAACCCCCAATCCAGGAACAGCACTTACCGTAACGGTATCACTTACATCAAAATTCCCGCTTCGCATCAAATCCTTCATCCCAGTGACGGATCCATAATCCTCCTCTACCCCCTTCATTACCACCACTCCATTGGCCTCTCCGTAGGAAATCCAAACATCATCCTCCAGCACTCTTTTCAACTTCAACACCCTCTCATCAGCACTCATCCTTTGATATTGTTCATCCGAAATTTCGAATGGCTGTTTAGAAAAATGTTCTACCACGACAGGGGCATCAAAGTGAGCGAACAAATCATCCACCAATGATTCAATACCGTTGAAAGCACTCATTACAATCACCATCGCTGCGGTAACAAAAGCCACTACCACCATGGAAATAATTGAAATAAGATGAATTACATTCTTAGATTTTTTAGAAAATAAATAACGCCACGCTATGAAAAAAGCCAGCCGCATCTTACTTCCACGCTTTAACTACTAACCCAGTTCCTGTTGCATTTTTCATTGAAACATCCATTTGATTCATGATCAAAGCAAATGGATAAGTAACCAAATAATACAATGGAAGAACAATAAAAAACAAATAGGATGTATTCAATAATGTCATCGGATACTTCATGCTCAACAGCCAAGAAATTCTGCCCCACTTGCCGTAGGAGTAGTTAATCTCCCAACGGCTGAAACCCGCCAATTGCAACTTATGGGCCATATCCTCCACACCATATCCATCCCTCACATGTTCTTCGATAAAACTGGTTTCCCCATCTTCATGTACGTCACTGCCTCCTTGATCACTCGGAGTGGAAATGAGCAGCATCCCTCCTTTCTTTAAACTCTTCGCGTAATTACTCAACACCAATACATCTTCTTCTATATGCTCCATTACATCCACACACAAAACCAGATCAAAATGATTTTCCTTCACATATTGTGTCAAATCAGCCACCATGAATTGAGCATTGAGGATTCCTTTTTTACCGAAAAAATTTTGACAATCTGCTACTTGCTCTTCCTTCACATCTACCGCGATGATCTCTGAACCTTTGATCTCCTGAGACATTCGATAGGTGTATTGACCGAAACCAAAGCCGGCATCTAAAATCTGCTTTTTTCCATCCAAGTCATTCCATTCCCTCAAAGCCTTGCGGATATGCCAAGAACGGAGGAGCAATAAGTCCAACAATTGATAAAAAAGCACCCGCATCCATAACGCACGGTTAAAAAAGCCTCCTAAAGTTCTTTTGATAGGATCATAATGCATATATCATTATTTTTTGAGTAAACGATCAATCTCAGCTGCGTATTCCATAGAGTCATCAAAAAAGAACTGAAGCTCAGGAATTTTCCGCATCTGTTTTCCCACCACTAATCCCAACTCCCTTCTCACTGCTGAATGATTCTCCTTCAACCATTTCATGACCATCTCTTTTTTCTCCGTCGGAAAAAGGGAAACATACACTTTGGCATAACCTAAATCAGGTGAAATTCTAACCAAGGTTACCGTAATGATAGACCCCGTAAACCACTCATTTCCCTTTTTCTGAAAAATCACAGAAAGCTCTTTCCTGATCAAAGCAGAAAACTTTTCTAAACGAATACTTGCCATTGTCCAAAGGTAAGTCATCCTTTGCATAGCTTTGTCATCGTATGAAAAATAGCCCCTTTATCGTTAGAAAAGGCACCTCTCAAGATGTACCCGCTGCTATGCAGCTCATCAGAGAGTTGGCCGAGTATGAGAAAGCTCCTCATGAAGTAACCGCAACGGAGGAAAGCATGAAAGAAGATGGATTTGGAAAAAATCCCATTTTTGAAATGTGGGTGGCAGAATGCAATGAGAAAATCGTGGGGTTAGCCCTTACCTATTTGCGTTACAGCACTTGGAAAGGAAAAATGCTCTATTTGGAGGATATTGTGGTGACTGAGAGCATGCGTGGCCAAAAAATTGGATATGCATTATTCCTAGAAATTTGTAAAAAAGTACAACAAGATCGGTTGAACGGATTGATATGGCAAGTGTTGGATTGGAATGAACCAGGCCTTAATTTTTATCGTAAATTTAACGCGACATTGGATCCCGAGTGGATCAATGGAAAACTGCTTCCCAACGAAATTGAAATGATTTTACAAAATGAGAGTATTTAAGTTTGGTGGGGCCAGTGTAAAAGACGCTGAGGCCTTTTTTAACGTGTTCCGCATCCTGCAAGATCACCTAGACAGCTCTCTGTGGGTGGTGGTTTCCGCTATTGGTAAAACCACTAATCACTTGGAAGAATTGCACTCCCTTTGGCGAAAAGGTCAATTAACAGATTCATCTTGGAAACCGCTTTTTGATCTTCATTCAAAGATAGCCCAACCACTTGGATTGGATGGTCAACAACATCAATGGCTTACCATTTGGAAAGAACTGACGCAAAAAGCACAGCAAGAGCCTGTCGGACATTTTGATCAAACATACGATGATTGGGTAAGCTATGGAGAACTGCTCTCCACCTCACTGCTTTCTGAATGGTGCAATACACAGGGGTTGAAGAATCAATGGGTAGATGCGCGGCAATGGCTCACCACGGATGAGCGCTATCGAGACGCCAGAGTTCAATGGGAGTTTACCCAACATCAATTGAGGGCAATACCCCCCCATTCCATAACCATAACACAAGGATTCATTGGCCATTCTGGTGTTAGCACCACTACATTAGGAAGAGAGGGGTCTGACTATACAGCCGCTATCATTGCCCATTGCCTGGACGCCGAGGAATTGATTATTTGGAAAGATGTGCCCGGCATGCTCAATGCCGATCCTAAAAAATTTGATGACGCCATTTTTATCCCCCAACTGAGCTACAGAGAAGCGTTGGAATTAGCGTATTACGGGGCGAGTGTCATCCACCCCAAAACGATTCAGCCATTGCAATCGAAAAACATTCCGCTGAATATCCGTTCATTTATCCAACCTCAAAATGCGGGAACTTTGATTACCCAATCAGGCTCTGATCAATATCCCACCTGTACTATCGTCAAAGAAAAACAAACCTTGCTCTCCATAAGCACCAAAGATGGCAGTTTTGTGGTGGAAGACAATATCATGGAAATTTTTCATCACCTGATCCATATCGGAATCAAAGTACAACTGATGGAAAACAGCGCCTTGAGCTTTTCCCTCTGTGTGCAAGCCGAAAATGAAAAAATGGAGGAGCTCTACGAAGTGCTACAAAAAAAGTATCATATCAAATATAATTTCCCTGTTACTTTGGTTACACTTCGACATTATCAAGAGGCCGATCTCAAAAAATGGAATCAACCCGTTTTGCTCGAACAAAAAAACAGATCCACTATTCGCTGGGTAATGGAATCAAGCGTACAGCAATAAAAAAATCCCTTTCGGGATTTTCTCAATACTCATCTTCATTGAAGAAGAAATCTTCTTTGGTAGGATAGTCTGGCCAGATGTCTTCTATGCTTTCAAACACCTCTTCATCATCTTCTATCTGTTGTAAATTTTCAACTACTTCCAATGGAGCTCCCGCTCTCATCGCATAGTCAATCAATTCATCTTTTGTGGCTGGCCAAGGTGCATCTTCCAAATAAGAGGCTAATTCAAGTGTCCAATACATACCGATTACGTTTTAAAAATTAATACTTTCACTGCTCACTCATCCCACTTTTGCGCGAAAGTAGGATTTTCATTTGAAAATACAACATTTTTTTTAAAAAACCAAATTTAGGGCTTCCAAAATTGCTCTTGAACCCCCTGATCCTTTGAGATGTAGCGCGATAGAGTGAAATAATAATCAGAAAGACGATTCAGAAAAACCATCAATTCTGATTGAATCGGAGACTGATGGTGCAAATACCACAACGATCGCTCCGCCCTGCGGCAGACACAGCGGATAATATGGGCTTGACTGATGGCAACACTTCCTCCAGGCAAGGTAAAATGCTGGATAGGAGATAAATTGTGTTCTAGCGCATCGATGGCAGATTCTAACTTTTGAATATCGTTATTTTCAATTTTGGGCATATTCATCTTGGCCTCTAAACCCGGCTCTACCGCCAACCAACTGCCCAAAACAAACAATCTATCCTGTATCCACAGCTGAAATTCCAAGGCTTCGTCCAAAGGCTTCCAAAGATCCCTCAACATCCCCACATGGGAGTTCAATTCATCCACATTACCATAGGCCTCAATGCGCGCATCAAACTTGTCTAATCTCAATGAACCAAGTATTCCTGTAGTTCCATCGTCCCCTGTTTTCGTGTAGATTTTCATGTAAAAACCGAATTAAAAATTTATGATGCTAATATACCGCTTGCGTCCTATTTTTGTGACTTACTGCAAATAACGGATGAACGAGGCAAAACAAGAGCGATATGACCGAGCTTATTTAAAAATGGCACTGGAATGGGCTAAATTATCTCATTGCGAGAGAAAAAAAGTAGGTGCCTTACTCGTCAAAGATGGGATGTTGATTTCTGATGGATACAATGGAACTCCGAGTGGATTCCCTAATGTTTGTGAAACGGATGAGGGAGAAACCCATTGGTATGTGCTACATGCAGAAGCCAATGCCATTACCAAAATTGCCAAATCCACCAATAACGCCAAAGATTCTACGTTATACATCACCATGTCTCCTTGTAAAGATTGCTGTAAGCTGATTTTGCAATCCGGAATCAAAAGAATGGTGTACATAGATGAATACAAAGACACCACTGCCATAGCGTTTTTAAAATCAGCTGGACTTGAAGTAGTAAGAATTCCCAACCCTTGATCCCATGGAAGAAAAAGAAAACATAGCAATTCAAGGGGAAGGTAATCCCAAACCCACCAGAAGGAGACCTAGAGCATCGAATGCTCAACCTCTATATTTTGGAGCAACTTTGATCGTTGGTATTCTGATTGGAACTTATCTCGCAGATACCAATCTTCTCACCATCAAAACGGGCGCGGAAGAAAATCCCAATAAGCTCGTCACATTGATTGACTATATCGAAGAAACTTATGTGGACAGTGTGGATAAAAAGCGACTCATCGATGACGCCATTGAATCCATTCTATCTCATCTAGATCCTCATTCATACTATATCAATCCCGATGAACTTGCGGTGACCAAAGAGAAAATGAATGGCGAATACCAAGGAATCGGAATGGAATTCATGGTACTGAGAGATACACTCCGCGTGGTGAAAACCATGAACAATAGCCCTGCGCAGAAAGGCGGTTTGCAAATGGGCGACAAAATTATAGAGGTAGATGGAAAACTCATTGCCGGTCAAAAAATCAACAGCGACAAAGTTCAAAAACTGATCAAAGGAAAAGCGGGAAGTGAAGTCAAATTAACCGTTTTAAGAAAAAGCGAGAGCGCCCCATTGAATATTACCTTACAGCGCGGCAATATTCCCATTGAAAGCGTAACGGCAACCTACAAAATCGCTCCTGGCGTGGGATATCTGAAAATAGAGAGCTTCGCACACACCACCTTTGAAGAGTTTCAAGCAGCCATGAGGCAGCTCATTGCTGAGGATTGCCAGTCCGTGGTAATCGATTTGAGAGGGAATGGAGGTGGTTTGCTAGAACAATCCTTTTTGATTGCAGAATCATTTTTACCCAAAGACAAATTGGTTCTTTTTACCAAAGGAATGCATTTCCCGCAAAAAAATTATATCACTACCCAAGATGGTGAATTCAGAAATATGGAAGTAACCGTTTTGGTGGATCAAAATTCCGCATCGGCCAGTGAGATTCTGGCGGGCGCATTGCAAGATTGGGACAAGAGCATAACTGTGGGAAGAAGGACTTTCGGAAAGGGGCTCGTACAACACGAAATTGAGTTACCAGATAGAAGTGCATTCCGATTAACCATTGCCCGATACTATACCCCCACCGGCAGATGCATTCAAAAGCCCTACAGTGATAGCACAGACTACGGTGATGACTTCGCACACCGCTATGTTTCTGGAGAGCTGTTCAACAAAGACAGCATTGCTAAACACGATAGTCTGAAATTTACCACCCCTGGAGGAAAAACCGTTTATGCCTCTGGCGGTATTACCCCAGATATTTTTATTCCATTGGACACCTCCAACACCATTTTATTAACCAAAATTGCTTCCACTTCCATCATACGAGATGCTAGTTTTGAATTCATTGAAAACAATAAAAAAGCGTTGGCGAAATATAAAAACGAAGACGAATTTGTAGAGAAGTTTAAAGTCCCTGAAAGCCTTTTGCAACAAGTTTTCAAAGAACTTAAAAAAGCTGAAATACCACTTCAACAAAGAGAATGGAATGCTGGGAAAGAGGAGGTGCGGAACCGTTTAAAAGCCAACATCGGCCGATACTTATATTCCAACAATGTCGTTCAAAAAGTAATTTTTTCTGAGGACAGAGAATTGCAAAAAGCAGTTGAAATCACCAGAAACAAGATCAAAAAAGAAACTAAATCAAAAAAATAAATGGAGATCAGACGCACGCCAATATTCACCTTGGGCAAAAACGAGCGTCTAAAAAATAGAAAACCCATAGAAGCTTTGTTTCAAAAAGGGGATTCTATTAAAACTACTTCGTTTATTTTGTTGTATCAAAAGTCAACCTTTCAAAATGAACCATCCATAAAAATGATGTTCATTGTCAGCAAAAAAAACTATGGGCTCGCCCATGATAGAAACCAAATTAAAAGGTGGATGAGAGAAGCGTATCGCACTCAAAAATTATCCATACTAAAAAAAGTAACTGAAAAACAACAGTCTTGGGATGCCGGCATCATGTATACTGGAAAAAAATTACCCAATTTTGATTACGTTCAATCCAAAATCAAAGAACTTTTAATGAATTGGGAAGCCAAAATTGCAGAATCTGAATAATATTTCTATGTTCAAATCACTATCCAACAGAGTCAAAATTGCGCTAATTGCAGCGCTCAGCGTCATTTCTATCGCCGCCACGCAAACAGATACCCTTTTTGAGGTGACGAAAAATATAGAAATCTTTACTGATGTTTATCGCACCCTACAAGAATCATATGTTGATGAGCCAGCCCCCGGCAGTTTAATCAAAGCCGCGATTGACGCAATGCTCAACAAGTTGGATCCATATACTATTTATTACCCCGAATCACGGATAGAAGAAGCCACCTTTATGCAAACTGGGCAATACGGCGGAATTGGAATCAATACGCTAAGAAGAGAAGATAAAATACTCATCACCGATGTATATAAAGGATTTGGTGCAGACAAAGCTGGACTGAATATAGGAGATATGATCATCGCTATTGAAGGGCAGTCTATCGCTAATCTCACCGATGACGAATCCGGACGATTGATCAAAGGACAGCCAGGCACTTCGGTAAAACTCGAATTGATCCGAGCTATTTCGGGTAAAAAAGAAACGATTACTGTTTCCAGAGAATCCGTAAAAAATAAAGATGTCCCTTATTTCGGAATGGTACCCAATACCTCAACTGGATACATCAAACTAGAAGGTTTTACCCAAACCGCCTCTGGAGAAGTGAGAGAGGCACTTACCACCCTAAAATCACAAAATATTCAACAGCTCATCTTAGATTTGAGAGGCAATGGCGGGGGACTTCTCCGAGAGGCGGTCAATATTGTAAACCTATTCGTTCCTAAAGGATCTGCAATCGTAGAAACCAGAGGAAGAATTGAAGAATGGAAAAACCAATATGCCGCCGCCATGGATCCATTGGACACCGCCATTCCCCTGATTGTATTGATTGACGAGAAATCTGCCTCCGCCAGTGAAATTGTATCCGGGGCTTTGCAGGATTTGGACAGAGCAGTGGTGTTGGGAAAAGAATCCTTCGGAAAGGGTTTGGTTCAACAAACGGTGGACTTAGCCTACAATGCGAAAATGAAGCTTACCGTAGCCAAATATTATATCCCCAGTGGAAGATGTGTGCAACGATTAGATTATTCTCACCGCGATTCAGAAACGGGTAAAGTCAACGCCATGGCGGATTCTGCATTGAAAGTTTTTCAAACTCAAAAAGGAAGGAAAGTAATAGATGGAAGAGGTATTCAACCCGATGTTGCTTTTGAAGACAACTCTCAATCCGCCTTTATTAAAGAACTCGGCAAAAAATTCATCATTTTCGACTTCATCACTCAATCGGTTGGCGATCCGACGAAAGCCAATATCGACATTGATACTACCGGGAATTTCAATCTGAATAATGAACAATGGAACCAGTTTATTCAATTTTGTAAAAACAATCCCGTGCAACTAGAACCCGAAGAATATCAATCATTGAAACTGATAAAAAAGTCTGCCTTAGAGAAAAAATTATTATCCGCTGATGACTTTACCTCACTCGAAAATAAGCTCACACAAATAGAAGACAGTGAATTAAAAAAATGGAGAACAGAATTAGAATTTGTGATGGAGTTGGAAACTGTGAGGAGATTAAAGAATGAAAGATTTTATTACAAACAATTGATTAAAAATGATCCATTGCTGATCAAGGCGGAGGAGATTTTTAAAAACCAATACCAAAAAATATTAAATCCGTAATTCATGCATTCCATTCCGACAAAATCTCAAATACTCATTCAGCTATGGATAAGTATGATTTTGTTTGGACTGTCCCTTTCACCATTCCTGATGTCTTTGGGAAGCATCGGTCTGTTTCTTCAATGGTTGATTGAATGCTCAACAAAAAAAATTAAACCTTGGGTGATGCTCACCTACCCGGGAGCGAGAATATTTCCATTGGTGTTTACAATAACCCTCGTGGGTCTTTTGTGGACCCAAGATTTTAAATTCGCTTTCAATGACATTCGAATTAAACTTCCTTTGTTCCTGATTCCTCTGACGCTGAGCTCTTACTTAGTGCACTTAGGAAAACCAATCCGCCTGAGATTGGAAAATATTTTTGTTTTCGGTGTCTTACTTTCCACACTCACAAGCATCGCCCTTTTTCATCAATGGATTCCTCAACTCAACGAGATTTTCAAGAATAAAATTCAAAACCCTGATGTGAGAGAATACTGTGTCTTTACCTCTCACATTAGAATGGGACTTTTTGTAGCGCTATCGATGTGCATGATTTGGTCGCGAAAAAAAAATCATCTCATGGAGCAAATAGTCAGCGTGATGCTTTCCCTTTTCTTTCTGTATTTCCTTGTTCTGATAGAATCTTTTACGGGTTGCATCGCTATTTCCCTTGGATCTCTATTTTTTCTATTTAGATTCTCTAAACTACATCTCAACCAAAAACAAAGATGGATTCTATGGCCCACTTTATCCATGATGGTAATACTATTGATTGCTTTCTTAATTGTCGAATATCAAAATTATGCGACCATTAAAGATGATCTCCACACCGAATTACCTTCCATTACTCCCAATGGAAATACCTTCGATCATAATGTAAATAACCAACAATTAGAAAATGGACATTTTGTGTTCCGCAATATTTGTTGGAAAGAACTTCAAATCGAATGGAACAAAAGAAGTAGTATCGAGTTTAACCAAGCAGATAAATCAGGTGCGGCTATCCAACAAACACTCATTCGTTATCTAACTTCAAAAGGAGTGACAAAGGACAGTATTGGAATTGCCTCACTGAATCAAACCGATATCCAAAACATTGAATGGGGTATTCCCAATTTCCTTTATCCAGAGATGAATGGCATTAGACGAAGGTTAGATCGGATTTTTTTTGAATTTCAAATGATGCAATTAGGATATCCCCCTAATGGCCATTCTCTCTTTCAGCGTTTCATCTATTGGAAAAATGCGCTTCTCATCATAAAAGAGCACTGGGTGCTGGGAGTAGGAACCGGGGATATTCAAACCGCATTCAATGAGCAATACCAAAAGCAAAATGATGGACTGGAAAGTACCTATCAACTCAGAACACACAACCAATACCTGACCCTGATTCTCACTTTTGGCCTTATCGCTTGGTTATTGATCCCTTACATGATTTTCACTTTAATAAAAACATCGAAACGCTATTCTCTGATGGCACTTATCTTCACCTTGATTCTACTGCTCTCCTTTCTTTCTGAGGATACGCTTGAGACTCAAGCGGGTGTAACATTTGCCGCTTTCTTCAGCGCTTGGTGGTTGGGTGCTCCATTATGGACCTCAGAAAAGTGGAGACCGAAGCTGGGCTCGTTGTAATTTTTTCTTGACCACTATCCTCCTCTGCTAAAATATGAACCTTCCTTCCCAGTGGTTGCCATCGGCCGGGATGAATAGGGATTCGATTCACATACAAGCCCACCGCGTGGATCCCAGCTTGAGCGGCCAAATGCAAAGGACCTGTGCTACAAGCAATGAGTGCCGTGCTCTCTGCAATAAAATCAATCAACTCACTCAATGAAAATTTCCCACACACAGACTCAATATGTTGTAGATGAGAGCCTTGGTACATGGATAATACCTCTTGATCCTTCTTCGTTCCGGATATCACCATTTCGTACTCCTGGTGATGTAATAAACCCACCAATTCATCATATTGATCCAGCGTCCAATTGAGTGCACTTCCCTGTGAAAAGGGATGAATAATAATTCTCTTTTTAGAATGGGTTGTATTAAATCGCAACAAGGGAAGAGTATTTAACTCCACTATAGAGGGTATGGAATGGAATCCAAGACCGGTTAATAATTTTAAATTCAATTGGGCTTCATGCAAAGGCGAATTCTTCCGACCAAACATCGGCCTTTGATTGGCCCACCGCCAAGAAGAAAACCGATGTCCTGTCGCAATTCGCTTTGGCACACCGGCACAATGCGCCGCCTTCATCCAGCGCGGATCGGGCAGGGCAAATATGACCAAATCCAATTTTAATTGCTGGAGCCATCGCACTTGATCTTCCAATAAATAGGCATTATCAGCATTGAGAAACTCATCCACCCACAAACATCTTTCTATGATATCCTTAGTGTAGGATTTACCCAAAAAGAAAACGCAAGAGGAAGGAAACAATTTTTTCAGATAATACGCCATGGGCAATGTCAACATCACATCTCCTATACTATCTGTCCTGGCTATCAAAATTCTCATTGATTGGAATGCTTTAGATTTTGCAATTCATACCAATATTGGTACTTTTTATACGCTGCCCATGCGGAACGCGAGCATACTTTCCATCCTGACCAACCATCCAAAACACCTCCCTTTAAAAAATACATTTGAATGAACTTAAAAATAGGAGACAACCCTCTCATCCACCAGAAAGTTCTTTTTCCCTCCTTCACCTTTTCCTCGGCCATGATTCTTACAAACTTATCCGCTTGCCTGTAGTGATCCTCTGGCGTGTAGTAGCTATAATGTAGGCAATCACCCACTATCCATTCAATTCTCTTGGTTTCACTGGCAGATTTCCATGTGAGTGCCTCATGAATCACTCCTCTCCATTCCACTTCTCGTCTATCAAAAATTCTCCATTTTTGATCAGGATACCATCCACAATGTTTGATCCAACTTCCACAGTAATTCGTGAGACGAGCAAATTGCGCTGGAACCAATCCCCTCATCTTTAAATCATTTATAGACTTTACTAATTCCTCACTCAAAGCTTCATCTGCATCCAAAGATAAGATCCAATCATAACTCGCTTTGCTATTGGCTTTATTCTTTGAAATAGAATATCCCTCCCATTGATGTTGAAAAAACTGCACAGGATATCGCTCACAAATCTCCCTTGTTTTATCAGTAGAAAAAGAATCCCAAATGACGATATCATTTGTCACCTTCAATGCAGATTCTATACATCGCTGGATGTTTCTTTCTTCATTGAAGGTAATAATCACCACCGATAATTCTGAATGTTCCATGTTTACTGAACCACTTCAAAAATTATTTGTCTTTCCAATAAATTGCCTGACTTCACTTTCACCATTACCTCGTCACCCAAATGAATTTCTTCTCCTCTATTATTGACCATGATATACGATTGCTTATCGAAATGAAAATTACCAAAATCCAGCGAATCAATAGGAACAAATCCCTCACATTTATTTCCTTTGATTTCCACAAAAAGACCATTGGAGGAAAAACCGGAAATCATCCCCTCTAATATTTGACCTTTGTGCATCAAGAGATATTCCACTTGCTTGTATTTAATGCTGGCTCGCTCCGCCTCCGCTGCCTTCTTCTCCATGATGGAGTCATGCTTACAATGCAGCTCCAAAAAGGTTTCATTGGCAGGCCCCTCATTGTCTAAATAACGCTGTAATAATCGATGTATCAACACATCGGGATATCGTCGTATCGGTGAAGTAAAATGAGAATAATCAGAAAAGGCCAATCCATAATGACCAATATTTTTGGTAGAATATTCCGCTTTGGCCATCGAGCGAATCGCCATAATCTGCACCATGCTTTCCTCCGGCTGACCCTCTACGCGTGCTAATAATTCTTTGATCACCTTTCCGCCAACGCTGTCCGTAGCTTTGGGAAGCTTGTACCCTAAATGCTTCAGAAAATTACGCAAAGATTGAATCTTTTCAGGACTCGGCAAATCATGCACCCGATATACACAAGGTCGCGATTGACCTTGCGCATTTTTTCCGACAAACTTTGCTACACGTTGATTCGCTAACAACATAAACTCCTCAATCAACTGATTGGATTCCTTCATCACCTTGATGTAAACACCTTCCGGTTGGCCCTTATCATCCAATTTAAATTTCACTTCTTCACTACTAAAATCTATGCTCCCTTCGTCAAATCTCTTCTTGCGCAATTTCCGCGCAAGACCATTCAAAGTCAAAATTTCATTCTTAAAATCGCCCTCTCCTCCTTCAATGATGGCTTGAGCCTCCTCATAAGTAAACCTTCTGTCGGAATGAATGATGGTTCTTCCAAACCATTCATTTTGAATATTACCCGATACATCCATTTCAAAAACCGCAGAAAAAGTCATTTTATCCTCATTTGGTCGCAATGAACACAACTCATTGGAAAGCCTCTCTGGCAGCATCGGAATGGTACGATCCACCAAATAAACACTGGTAGCTCTTCTTTGTGCCTCTTTATCGACGATAGAATCGGGCTGGACATAAAAAGACACATCTGCAATGTGCACCCCCACTTCTACATTTCCATTCTCCAATGCTCTAAAAGACAACGCATCATCAAAATCTTTCGCGTCAAAAGGATCAATGGTAAATGTGGTTATAGTTCTAAAATCTCTTCGCTTGTTGATCTCATCAGCTGTAAAACCGTCTTTGATTTCATTTGCAAAATGTAAAACCTCTTCAGGAAACTCATAGGGTAGCTCAAATTCCGCCATGATAGCATGCATCTCAACATCATGAACACCTTGTTGCCCAAAAACTTGCACTACCTCTGCCAATGGCATTCGCTTAGGGTCCGTCCATTCTGTAATTCTTACCGAAACTTTATCCCCTTCCTTTGCCGTTCCTTTTTGAGGACCTTTTACAATAAATACAATTCCCAAATTTTTGGTTACTGGAATAACCTCCGCATATCCCCCTTTATCGTGAAATACACCGACATATTGTGAACGAAAACGCTCCACAATCCTGATAAATTTGGCCCGTGAACGACGACCCAAATTTTGCACTTGAATCTCCACCTTATCTCCTGAAAGTGCCGTTCCGAACGTAGCTTTTTCCAACACAAAATCTTCTTCCACACCAGGTACAGCAACATAGGCCTTCCCAAATTTACTGACATCAATCACCCCGATGAGGGTAACTTGTTTTACTTCCTTCAATATAAACTTCCCTCTTTCCGTTTCTTTGAGTTTTCCGTCAGCTACCCCACGGTGTAAAATTTCCATCAACAACACACGATCACCTGAATCCTTGATTCCCAAGGCAGCGCCAATTTGTTTGTAATTCAAACCCTGTGTGGGTTTGGCCTCTAACACCTTCCACACCTCCTCGGCAAGACGTGCTTTGAATCCGCCAGAGGACTTTTTTTTCTTTCTACTCATCATAACAACGAAGGTACAGCACAAATTATGAGAAATGAAAGATTGATATTTATATAACAATTCTGTTCATCTTCAAAATCTCTTTGATATATTTGAGCCAAACAATAATTATATGAAAAAAACTTTACTTTCTATTTTAGCTTGCGGCAGCATAGGTATGGCTTCCGCTCAATTGGTGGATCCCAGCTTTGAATCAGGGCCTGGAGCCTATTGGACAGAGTTTTCAGCAGTTTATGGAACTCCCCTTTGTGATGCCGCATGTCTTGGCGGACAAACCTTAGCCTATGATGGGGTATGGTATTATTGGGGAGGTACAACAGCAGGTGACTTGGAAGAAACTTTAATGGCTCAGCAAATGACCATTCCAGCTGGAAACTCTGCTACCATTGAATTCCAATTTGGTAATGTAGGTGGTGATGGTTCTACCGATGATACATTTATCATGAGCATCGATGGCAATCCTATTTTCAGCGTTACTGGCGCTGATACTGCTGCCTATCCTTTGTATACACCAGTTACCATTGATATTTCGCAATACGCAAATGGTGGTGTACACTATTTCGCATTTGCCTCATACCAAAATGGTGGAACTAACTTTTTGTTGGATGCCTTGAATTTGACTGTCAACGGACAATCTCAAACCAATATCAATGATATGGTCAACAGAGAAAAAGAAGTGGTAGTGTATCCAAGTCCAGCCAATGACAATAGCAATGTACAATTCAATCAAGCCGT
>JACCDJ010014003.1_pt1 | contig 20028 bp, 25 predicted proteins | sample 7444481 | NCBI WGS metagenome assembly JACCDJ01 (sample SAMN15323435, study PRJNA562643) | freshwater metagenome | isolation source: river surface water | place: USA:Blue River Watershed | collected 2017-08-15 | reverse complement strand
TGTTTTAATATTTTTCATTAGCTGTTGCAATTTGTTTTGAAATATATCTCTTAATTTTCGCCGAGGGAGCGAGAGAAATTCCGAAGAGACAAGCTGAAAGGGTTGGAGCCCCGCAGGAATCTCGCTCTTTTTACTTTAGCGTAAGTAAGTAAATTGTTTTGTCAAACAAAGCAACAATTTCATCTACTATATTAAGAAGCTCAGAATCTTTTTCTGAAGAAAGCATAGATCTAATCTCCTGGACATAGCAATTTCTCATTTCCTGAAGATATCCTGAGCATGGACTGTTTTCAGAATAGTTTGTAAGATTCATCACAGTAGAAGAGGACAATTTAGGTCTTCCGTATTTACCCATAGTGCTTTCCATTAATCCATCAGTAAGATCTATAAGTTCTTCGAAGGCATCGTCCAATGCTTTATGCTCTGCGAATGAATGTGTTTGCCAATGAAATAGTTTTAGCTGAGATATGTGAAGAAGAGCTTTGTGGGCAATTAAATCACCTGGATTAGCTGTTCTGTCCATCTCTTTTCCTTTATCCTTCATAAAAGATCCAAAAGTGATGTCTTCGGTTTCCTTCTTTTTTCCTGGTATTACTTCACCAAATGCGCTTAAGTTTAAAACTGGTTCCATTCAGAATTAGTTATTTTGAACTATATATTCTTCCCAGATAGTATTTTAGAAGTTGAGTGGTTTTTGTACCTTGGGAAAAAATCCACGTGGGCCAGAGAAGATCCAAGAACAGTTCCGTGTTTATATTCTTCACCAACAACTATAGTGTCGATTTCATGTCTTATTATCATCTCTTCAAACTCTTCTTTGCTACCGAAGATAACTACCTCATCAACAAACTTTATTGATTCTAGAAATGCTTTGCGATCATTTTCATTGTTATAAGGACGGTCGTCTCCCTTCAGATCTTTAACTCTCAAGTCGCTGTCAATTCCAACTACTAGATAATCACCTTTACCTTTTGCATATTCCAGCATCTTTAGATGCCCGATGTGCAAAATATCAAAACAACCGTTTGTCCAAACCTTTTTCATCCAGATCGAATCTTTTCAGTTATAGATTACTAGAATAAGAAAGTTACGATGACAATATATAAACTGTAACTGAAGTTCGTCATATATGGAACAACCAGGAATATGGAAAAGATTATCCGATAAGAAGGAAGTAGATTTGCTCCCTTACCTTTACAATTGGATAGAGGAAAATCCAGATCACCAAATTTACATTGGATGTGATTCTCATAACGAGGCAGCACAAACAACATTTGCAACAGTAATAGTACTTCATTACTCTCAAGGTGGAGGTCACGTTTTATTTTCTAGAGAAAGTTTCCCCATCATGCGTGAACGACACACACGTCTTTGGCGGGAGGTGGAAAATTCTGTTGCTATAGCAATGTATTTGGCAGAAAATGGTTTTAAAAAACCAGACTACATAGACGTAGATCTCAACCCAGATCCAAAGTATAAATCGAATTCAATTTTAAGAGCAGCCGTAGGTCTTATAGAATCAATTGGTATAAAGCCAAGATATAAAACCAAATCTCCCTGGGCTGTTTATATAGCTGATAAAGCTTGCAAATAAAATAATCTTAGGTATGGAAGATACCGTTGGAAATTCACAATCTCCAAAAGACTCTGGACAAAAAGCTAAAAAGCTCAAAGAGGACATAAAAAGCTTAGAAAAAGAGCTGAAAGAAATACAGGGTTCCTGCAACCATCCGGATTACAAACTCATGAATTGTCCATCCGAGTTTTCTACATTTTCTTTGAAGAAAGTGTGTGTGAAATGTGACAAGGAAATCGGATACCCTAGCCAACAAGAAGTTGATTCTTGGGCCAAAGGATAAAAGCTTCAAAATAGGGAAATTTATCTTTTGCTTACCTCTATAAGGAAGGTAAATATCCAGAATATGTTTGATTCGAAAGATTTTTTTGAAGAATCCCAATGGGGAAAAATTGAAAGTGAGCAGATTAGAAACGCTGCTCAATTTTCTGAACGAGACGATGACGATGACACCGGATCCGATTTTAGGAATCAATCATCTGGATCACCAACACCTGCCTTGGATTCATTCAGTCGTGACTTAACTAGTATGGCTCAAAAGGACGAGCTCGATCCTATAATCGGCAGGGAAGAAGAGATTGAAAGGGTGTCTCAGATCCTTTCCAGAAGAAAGAAAAATAATCCGGTTTTAATCGGTGAACCCGGTGTTGGTAAGTCTGCAATTGCAGAAGGACTTGCACTTCGAATTGTTCAAAGAAGAGTTTCTAAGAATCTTTTGAATAAAAGAGTAATTAGTCTTGATATCGGTTCGATAGTTGCTGGGACTAAATACAGAGGTCAATTCGAGGAGAGAATGAAAGCTATCCTAGAAGAGCTTCGCAAAAATAAAGACATCATTGTTTTCATTGATGAATTACACACCATCGTTGGAGCTGGAGGTTCTTCAGGATCTTTGGATGCTTCCAACATGTTCAAGCCAGCCTTAGCTAGGGGAGAGATCCAATGTGTTGGAGCAACAACCTTGGACGAATTTAGAACAAACATCGAAAAAGATGGTGCGTTAGAACGTAGATTCCAGAAGATAATTATTAATCCGCCAAGTGCTGATGAGACTTTACAAATTTTGAAAAATGTAAAGGAAAAATACGAGGAACATCATAACGTAGAATACACCGATGATGCCCTAGAAAATTGTGTAAGACTAACCGAAAGGTATATTACAGACAGGAATTTTCCAGATAAAGCTCTAGATGCTTTAGACGAGGCCGGTTCAAGAGCTCAATTGGTTCAAGTCAAAGTTCCTGATTCGTTACTCAAATTAGAGAAAAATCTCGAAACCGTTACTAAGGACAAAAAGAAATCCGTCCAACAGCAAGACTACGAAGCTGCTGCAAAATACAGAGATCTGGAAAGAAAGATCAAACTCAACATCGAATTAGAAACGAAAGCCTGGGAGCAAAAACTTCGAGAGAAAAGAAAGATTGTCGACGGAGAAAAGGTAGCTCAGGTTGTTTCTATGATGTCGGGAATTCCTCTAAATAAGATTTCACAATCAGAAAACGACAAACTGGCAAAGCTTGAAGATAATTTGAAAAGCAGAGTAATTGGTCAAGACCCTGCAGTGAGAAAGATTTCTAAAGCCATCCTAAGGAATAGGATCGGACTTAAAGATCCAAACCGACCAATTGGATCGTTTATTTTCCTTGGACCCACGGGAGTTGGTAAAACCCAGTTAGCAAAGGAATTAGCAGAAGAAGTTTTTGGAGACAAGGATTCCTTAATAAGGATTGATATGTCCGAATACGGAGAGAAGTTCAGCTCAACAAAATTAATCGGAGCACCTCCAGGATATGTTGGTCATGAAGACGGCGGGCAATTGACAGAAAAGGTTAGAAGGAAACCATATTCTGTCGTACTTTTCGACGAGATAGAAAAAGCACACCCAGATATCTTCAACTCGCTTCTTCAAATCTTAGATGAAGGGTTTGTTACTGATAGTCTCGGTAGGAAAATCAATTTCAAAAATTGCTTGATCCTTCTAACATCTAATGTTGGGCAGAGAAAAGCATCCGAATTTTCTTCATCTGTTGGCTTCACTTCTAATCCGGAGCAAAAAAGATCCGACGAATCTAGTTCCATTATCAAAAAGGAATTATCAAAAACCTTTTCACCTGAATTTATTAACCGGATCGATGAAATCGTATATTTCAATCATTTAACTCAAGATGACCTTTTGAAGATTATTGATGTTGAGTTGAAAAAAATGTATCCTAGATTCGAAGAGATTGGATACAAGATCACAATATCAAAAGACCTTAAGGAAAAGATTGCAGAATCGGGATATGATCCAAAGTACGGAGCTAGACCTTTAAAAAGGATCTTGCAAAAGTACATTGAGGATACGATTGCGGAACTAGTTGTAACAAAAAAGATCCAAGAAGGATCCAGAATTACTCTTTCCTACGATCCTAAGGTTTCAGATGACGATGCTGCTCCAATCAAGGTTAGAATAAAGAATCAATCACAAGAGAACCCAGAATAAAAATATAGATGAAAAATCCAGCTTTCTATACAGCTTCATTGGCTATAGGAGATTGCATAGCCGCCACGGCTACGATCAGAAAGCTCTCAGAAGTTTATAACACCAAGGTAGTTGTTTTCTCCCACTACCCTGATATCTTCGATAGACTACCCTATGTAGAAAGATCTGAAGATGTAAAAGAATTCATTACTTTAGACAAATCTGAGCAGCTTAGGAAAGAATTTGATCTGCACTATTCTTTTTGGAGAATGGGACAAAAGCTACAGCTTTCTGACGATAGAGGTGTGGAGATGAAACACTCAATGATCGATATCCGACAGTATCATGCTATCGACAACGGATTCACCCTATTACCCCATGAACTACACTGTGATTTCAGACCTAATGAAAACGAAGAGATTCCTGATCTTCCGGAAAACTTCGTTTGTCTTCACCCTTTTAAGAACTGGCCTTCAAGAACCTGGGAAAGCAAAAATTGGGAAATACTCATTGAACAATTAATTAAAGTTGGAATACCAGTGGTTCTTATAGGAAAGGATTCTCTAAACAAAGAACTCGTAGATTACTTAAAAAAGGAGGTAACCGGGAAAACCGACGAAAGGGTTTTCCACGAAATAGAAAACAGAGAAAGGCTATCTCTCGATTTCGATTCAGTAGTAGATCTAACAAATAAGACCACAATATCACAAGCGTGGCAGATTCTTAATAAAGCCAAAGCTGTGGTTACCATGGACTCCGGTATCTTGCATTTAGCGGGCACTACAGACACGCATATCATACAATTAGGTTCTAGTATCAATAACTTGTTCAGAGCACCATACAGGCATGGTAGACAGGATTACAAATACTCTTATGTGAGCGGATCTTGTGGTATTTTTTGTGCGTCAAACATGAAATATTCTTTAAGAGATTGGGAAAATGGTTGCAATGGAGGTACCCCAATACAATGTGTTTCTCTAATAGATACCTGTCTAGAAAAGAAGGATAAATTCGAATGCCATCCAACGGCTGATCTAGTTTTTAATGAAATTGTGAAAGTATGGGAAACGAATGAATTTGTGGAATCCCCGGTGCAGGAGAAAACAAAAGTGGACCTACCATATTTAGTCAAAATACAGTCTAAGTCACTAGGGGATCAAATTGGATCTCTAGCAGCTATTTCCGAATATGCAAAGGACAAAAAGGTTTATGTCATTTGTGGATTACACGAAAATACATTCAACAGGAGTTATCCTGATTTGACATTTCTACCTTACGATCTTGAGCCGTCCCTTGACACTCAAAGTGGTCTTTGGACCATTCCAAATAGTGAATTAGTTTTTACTGATTTCAAAAGGATCCACTACAAATTCGATAAACCCCTGATCCAAGGATATGCTGAACAACTTGGAGTTGAAAATTGGGAAAGACCAAAAATTGACTGCTTCGTTGGGGAAAGACCTATCAAATCAAAGTATGTTTGTTTTTCCATTCATTCAACTGCTCAGGCCAAACATTGGAATTACCCAGGCGGATGGGATCAACTTTGTAGAACTCTTAGGAAAGCTGGACTCACTCCTGTTTGTATCGATAGGCACAATTCATTTGGGAATGAAGGTTGGTGGAACGAGGTTCCGAGCTCTTGTGTGAAAAAACAAGGGATGAATTTGGCACAAATGACGAATTACATTCACCACTCTGAATTTTTCATCGGAATATCCTCAGGACTTTCCTGGGTAGCTCATTCACTTGGAAAAAAGGTAGTGATGATATCAGGAGTTACAAGTGAAGATAACGAATTTTCAGAAAACACCTACAGGATCATGAATAAGTCTGTTTGTAATGGATGTATAAACAATAAAGAGGTCAGATTTGATGCTGGAGATTGGCTCTGGTGCCCTTTCCATAAACATACTGAAAGACAATTCGAATGCAGTAAAACAATAACACCGGATCAAGTTTTTGCAGTTATTCAGGACAATCTATTGGGTGTCAACCATATATAGTTAAGTATGATAATAATAGATTTAAGCAAAGAAAGAAATATCGAAACTGCATTAAAAAAGCTCAAGAACAAATTCACCTGGACAAAAAAAGAACTCCTCGATAAGAAGGAGTTCGAAAAGAAGTCGGTGTCTCGTAGACAAGAAATTATCCGTGCAAAGCACATTCAAAGGCTAAGAGATGCCGAAAAGAAGGACTAGGTTTATTATTTTCCTGAAACAGGAACTCCTGGAATTTCTATATTCTTGATCGATTTCAAAGCCTTATCAATCACAGTATTTTTTCCTTCACTAGGCCAGTTACCAGCAAAAGCAAGCATTGAAGTAGCTTTAGATCTAATTTCTTTGGTAGGAACCATCTTCGATTTTTTGACAGCATTTAAAAGATCATGAGCAAGATCTTCAGCACCTTCCTTTGTGTTCTTGTACACGTCAGATATTTTCTTATCTGCTGGGATATCCAAAAGTTTGTGCATTAATCCCTTTTGTGCTTTCGCTTCGTTTATATCTTCAACAAAGCTCTCGTATAACTTGAGATTTTCCATTTTGTGTTTTTCTTTATTTGGATTATATATCGGAAATAATGGATCAAATGGAAGAACCCGCAGAATACAAGAATATTCAATACTACGAGAAAAAATTAGAATACGCAGTAGGTGTTCTTGAAATAGTTGGGGTTTTAATTAACACCAGTGACGAGCTTCTGAAAAATGAAAATCTTGCTCACCTTAATAAGATCGTCCCAAAAGCTATTGAACAGTTAAAAGCTAAACCTTAATAGTTTTTATCTTAAGATTCTTATACCCCTCAAGATCTTTAGCAAGTCTTAGATTATCTTCGTTATCATCGAAGAATATAAGGTTTTTATACCCAGAATCGACTAGCTCTTCGATTGCCTTCCTCTTCCTTTCAGCTATTGTTCCTTTGTGTTTGAACTGTGGGTCATTTATAGCAATTACCAAATCTGGATGGATGTCAATACCACAATTCAAAAAGAAATCACGAACCATTTGACTATCTGAACGTGCTGTAAGTATTGCAACTGGGATTTTTTTGGCGTATGTACTTTTTAAAAGATGAAAGATTTCATTTATCATGTTTCCTCTTCGAAGAAGATCTGGACTGTCGAAATCGTCATAGTTCAAGACATGATGCTTCTTTTTTACGAAGTTGTTGAACTGCTCTGGGGTTAGTTCCTTTATTACCCTTTGCGTTTTTGCGTCCAGAATTTTTATCTTGGCATCCGTTTTCACAAGGGTGTCATCAAGGTCAAATATGACCATCTTGTCGGTATTTATGCCTTTGATTTGTGTCATATCACCAAATGGGTATATCCTGTATATATTTCCAGGGAAGGCATTCTTGTATGGCTTCAACCTCTTTTGAGACTTGGTCTGGATTTTCGTTTTCGAAATTCACGGTTTTACCCCAGATTGTTTGGTTTTCAGGTACTGGTAATATTTGTAACCAACCTCTAGGGTGAGAAATCACAACTCTAAACTTTTCTTGTCTATTACAAAGAAGGGTAAACCAGACATCGGCCATATTAGGACTTTTGAAATCCTCTGGTTTTACCTCGATGAAATCTGTGTGGTACAGAGCACAGCCTGTTCCTAGAACTGAGGTTGGTGTATCCTGTTCTAACTCGTAATAAAAGTGTAGGGTTCGAACCCGATCCCTCGTCCAGTGTCTAATTTCGTTTCCATAAATCTCCCCGTGGTATCCGACAGCACATCTTTTACCTCTTCTGTCCAGAGCATTTTTCAAACTTAAAACATAATCCGGCGGATAAGCAATGTCATCATCAATAGTGAAATAATAACCATTTACCTTATCTGACCAGAAGAATTTTCCAGCATCCCCCCGATCCCCTTCGTCTTGCGATCTTACCACAGTTACCTTTTGATTATCGAGAAACCACGGAACTTCCTCAAAACCGTTTAAGTAAACATTCAAATGATCTACCTGTGGCAGGATACAATTAACTACAACTTCTAATTGTGGGATCCGACTAGGGATCGTTGCCATGTTCGCGTATATCCTGTCCATATTAAATTTTGATTAACGTGCAATATTGATGCTTGTCACCTTGATAAAAAATAGGATTTCTAAGTGCGTAAGCGTTATTGTGATATTGTTTGTTGGCCATGATAATATCACATGGCAGTAGATTTCCACCATAATATTTTAATGGCACATCGCTGCTGGATGATCTCTGTTGGTTCCCATTCAGATTATTTTCCAAGTCTTCTATAAGAGAATCGACGTATTCCTTGTTAGTGTAAAGAATCGCGTGGGAACTTAGCATATTAAAAATTTTAACAACGTCCGAGCTGACCCTATCAGTAATGATCCTGTTGAATTCTGCCAGGTTACCATCCGGGGATGGTGAGAATCCCCAGGAAGAAATACCAACATAAACAACGTCAGAATTCTGAGGAACTTCAATGGAATCTGGAATGTAGTTTATTTCAGCATCGTCTTCCAAAATCATAAACGGAAATTCACCACTAGAAGCAGCTTTTTTCAAAGTTTTTAACTGGGAATGAAAGCAACCTATATAAACATCGTCTTGAGGTATGCCTTCGATGCGGATTCCCTCGATACGTTCTAACATATTCTCATCGAATCCATGCTCAAGCATCCTTTGTCTGAAATTTATTTCCCTTTCCTTGTGTTCAGGAAGGTTTATGAAATAAATTTTAGTTTCTTTAGGGTAGATTTTCATCTTTTATTTTACATCGAAATTAGGATAGTGTTTCAAGACTCGTGAAACTAAAACTTAGTAAATACCTATATATAAGCAAATAAAGATTTAAGAGGGAAATGCTGTCATTTATTAATTTAAGGGATTACGCTATTGCAAATCGGGTAGACTACAATTCAATCTTGTCTGTTACTAAAAAAAATATCACTAACAATAGAAAAAAACTTTCGGTGATAGTTCCTGCTTACGGTAGGGAATCTTTTTCTGAACCGCTATTTAAGTCGTTTCTTAACGCAGCAAAAAAATCACCAGTGTCTGTGAGTTTTACTTTGGTTGAGCACTCTGAGATTCCTTTGCACGAAAGGATCTGCTCCTCGCTGGGGGTAAATCACATATGGATTCCAAAAGATGATTTTGAGCCCTTTAATAAATGTCTTGCAATGAATATAGGGTCACTAATTGTCGAGGGAGAGGAATACATTTTTCATGATCTCGATTGTTTAGTGCAGTCCAATTTTTTTTCAAATCTTTATTTAAACATAAATTCTAAAGAATCTGAAGCCATCCAAACTTTTTCAGATAGAAGAGTTTTGTATCTCGATCGGAATCTAACTTATAGAGTTTTAAACGATGACCTAGATATAGACTCTTTGAAGGAAGGACCAAGAGACGAAAGGGATCCCGGGTACAATGGAGTTACTCCGCCCGGTTTATTTGGAGCACCAGGCGGATCCATTTGGATCAAATCTGGACTGTTCTTTAGAGTTGGTGGTTACGATGCCAACCTCTTTTTTGGCTATAGTCCAGAGGACATTTTTTTCTGGAACAAGGTTTGTGCTATTTCAAAAATGGATACTTGTACAGATCCAAGAGTTGAAATTTTCCATATGAAACATCCACTTACGGAAAATTCAAACCCTCACGCTCCTAAGTTGCATGAGTTACATAGGGTTTTTGCTGAAAGATGTTCGCAAGATGAAAAGGAACAATTTATAAAGCTCCAGGAAAAATTTATTAAAGAAGCAATAAATGAATAATTTTATTTCAGTTGTAATATCTACTAGAAACTCGGACAAATACATTGAAAGGTGCATTGAGTCAGCTTTAGAACAGGAATATCCAACCTTCGAAATAATATTTTTTGACGCGGATTCCAGCGATTCTACTTACGAAAAAGCATTACGATATTCGGAAAATCCAAGGATTAGAATATTCAAGAATTCCAAAAGAAAGTACCAAGGTGAAAACATTAGGAATGGAGTTATTCTTTCTCCACCAGGAAGTATTATAGTAACTTTAGATGGAGACGATTGGTTTCCACATAAAAATGTTTTGAAAAGGGTCAACGAAATTTACCTAGAAAAAGATTGCTGGATGACTTATGGTATTTATGAAGAATACCCGTACAGAGATGTTAGCCAAGTATATCGAGAATATCCAATTGAAGTGAGGATGGATAAGAGGTTTAGAGAACATCGTTGGCTGGCTACCCACTTAAGAACATTTCGCAGGGAGCTTTTTTTGAAAATTGAAGAAGATGATTTAAAAGATCCGACGACAGGAGACTATGTAGCTTATGCACCAGATCTTTCTTTCCAGTTTCCTATGCTTGAAATGTGTGGGATAGACAAGAGTGTTTTTGTTCCCGATGTATTGTATGTTTATAATGTTGAAAATCCAAACAACGAAAGTAAGCAGGATGTAAAAGAAATACAAAGAATTGAAAACTTATTGAGAAGCAAACCAAAATATTCAACATTGAGATTCTTATGAAAAAGCCATTTATATTCACAGAAGCGTATGACTGCGGTAAAATTGCAAATGTTGCAATTGAAAGTTTCTTGAAATTTCATCCAGAAGAGACAATTAACGTGTTCGGAAAAAATGAAGACTTCGAGGAGATAAAAAAACAGGAGGGTGTAAACTTTATCTCTCTGGACCACGACCAAAGATTGAAAGAACTCTACGAGCACGGACACGCAGGGACCTCCTACATTTTTGCAAGTGTTATCTCGAAAAAATTTGGAGATTACGATCGAATTGTACACTTCGACTCAGACGTATTGTTTCGGGGAGAATGCCTATCAGAAATTTATAAAGGTTTCGAAGACGGATTCCATTTGATAGGACAAAGAAGGAATTACGAAAAAAATCGTCCGGGATTAACCTTAGTTGGGGGAAGATCCGTTGTTGGGATTCCAGATACAGTCGGTACGTGCATTTTTGCGCTCGATCTGAGTAAAGTGACAGTCTCTGATTTTGAGCTCTTAAGGAGATTGTGCGTAGGCGGTGCTTCTCTCACAGGCGAACCTATTTTGGACTTCTTTGACCCCGTTTCCTTTCACGTTATGTCAAATCAAGGGAAAGTAAAGTACCTTTCCTCGATTGATTATGGTGCTGGCGATGAAAATGGAAATTGGGATAATGGCCACCATGAGTTAAATCTACTTTGTGATTTTGGGGAAAAATTCGTGCATTTTGCAGGAATTGGTTCTGGACTCAAATTCATAAAAAAAGGAAATGGCTCAGTACCCGATTCTTATGCTGAGTGGGCTAAAAAAAGATATAACATTTATGCAGCCTTGTTTCTTTCCGAAGAGATTAGAGAAGATAACCTGGTGGACTACGAAAAATTTAAAAAAGAACTTAACTTATGAATAAATTAAAAGTAATCTGCGATTGGGATTTAGAGGTTGAAATTCAACATCACAGACCCATCGAATTATGGGTTGATCGAAAACCAATCGGAGAAAAGCTTCCGGGCACTGTTCAAATAGGTGTCTTGATAGAACCCCCCGAAATCAGGTCCATGTTAAATGTGCAGAATCAAATTGGCGCCTTCGATTACATTCTTACCCACGATCAGGATCTTTTGAATAACCACCCAAATTGCTTTCTCTATGAATTCGCTGGATGCTGGGTGAGAGATTACGAAGAAAGTAACAAATCTTTCGGTGTCTCAACTTTGATTGGTGGAAAGCAAATGACTTACGGACATAAACTAAGAGAGGAAGTTTTCAGATCATCTAACAGAATAACAATACCCAAAGAATTCTGGATCAGCAAAAATTTTCCTCCACAGGGAGATCTTGGAGGAAATCCTGTTTTAAACGGCGGTAAATCGGAAATGTTCGGACGCCAATTCCACATTTGTATCGAAAACGTAAAAAGGGAAAATTGGTTTACCGAAAAACTGATTGATTGTCTTTACACAAAAACAATCCCAATTTACTATGGATGTCCGAACATTGGTAATTGGTTTGACGAGAGAGGTTTTTTCATTGTTAATAGCACAGCGGAGATAATACAAGTCTGTAATGAATTGACTCCGGACACTTATAATCAAATGGCAAGATACGTAGAAAATAATTATATCGAAGCCATGAAGTACGTGAATGTTGGAGAAAACATCAAGAGATCTATAGAAAAGAATATTCTTCCTAAAATTTAATATTGTGCTGTTTTCAATTGTAATACCGGCGTATGAGTCTAAAGGTGAGTCGATCAGATTTTTAACTGACCTATTCAACAGTTTAAAAGAACAAACCTATACCAACTTTGAAGTGGTGGTAGCAGATCATTCGACCAATAATGATATCAAAAATTTGTGCAACACTTACGATTTTAATTTGCACCATTTTTTTAATAGTAAAGGGAGAGGAAATGCCTCAGTAAATATGAACGAGGGTATAAAGAGAAGTAAGGGCGAAGTGATTAAAATTATGCACATGGACGACATTTTTTGTAATCCAGATGCCTTAAAATTGATAAGTGAATCCATTCAAAGAAATCCAGAAAAAAGCTGGGGAGCCGTTTCTTTCAACCACAACTACGAAAATGATGGAAAAAGTGTAATCCGAAGAGAAATAACACCAAGTATGTTTGGAGTTATTGGATGTCCAAGTGTTTCTTTTTTTAGAAATAATCGTCAAGATCCTGATCTATTCGATCAAAATCTAGTTATCATTAATGATCACGATCTTCACCAAAGACTATTCAAAAAATATGGGGATCCTATTATATTAAATGACATATTAGTTACTATCAGGATACATGAAGCACAGGTAAGCAGCTGGATAGGTAGCGAGAAGGAACTCCAAGAAATTGAATATTTTAAATCAAAAAATTTAGATAAATGCTGACACTTACAGAATTGGCAAATCTTTATCAATCAGATAAAGGAACAGTTAAACCATCGGAAGGGCATCACGGGCCTAGATTGCATTTTACAACAATTTACGAGAAGTATATGGAGGAGTTTCGAGAAAAGGAAATAAACTTACTTGAAATCGGAATTGGCTCTGGTCCTTCATTAAAAATGTGGCAGGATTATTTTTCATCCGCGAAAATTCATGCAATCGATATCGTTGATAGTTCTAGATTTGATAACCATCGGGTAAAAACATTCGTTGCGGATCAGACCAAAAGAGAGCAACTCAGATCGGTTGCTGAAAGTATTCCCCCTATGGACATTATCATTGATGATGGAGGTCATATGATGGGCCAACAGCAAATTAGTTTTGGTTTTCTGTTCAGCTATTTGAAAAGTGGGGGATTGTATTTTATCGAAGATCTGCACACATCATTCTGGCCATATAACGGATATAGGGATTTATACGGACAACCTCTCGATATCAACGCATCTAGAACAAACACTACAGTCGGTATGATAGAAAGATATTTAGAAACAGGCAGTATTTCCAGCGAATTCCTGAACGAAGACGAGATAGAATATCTAAACTCGAACATCGCGGATTGTAAACTCTTTGATTTACCAGATACTGAATATGGACCTAATAAATTAGTACTCTTCGTAAAAAAATAATGATCTACACAATTGGCGACAGTCATTCCAAATTTGGTTGGGAAAAGATCAATCACGTAAAGGTGAATCACCTTGGATCTAAATTGATGTACACATTTAATTTAGATCCTTACGAAGTTCCCTACGTCGGCGATAATCATTGCTTGGTTTTTTCATACGGAGAAATTGATGTAAGGTGTCATATACATAGGCATTTTTCGAATCAGGATCTTGATGTTCAAATTCAAAAAATGTCTAGATCATACATAGAAAAGATCTCAAAAATTTGTAAGGAGAGAGCCATCAGTTTAGATAACGTATACGTTTATTGTGTAATACCACCAAGACGCATAGACTCAATAGAACCATACAATATAGAGAATCTTTTAAACTATGTGAGTTTTGACTTGAAAAAATCAGAACCCTTTCCTATCTTAGGCACGGATACAGTTAGGAAAAATTATAACTATTTGCTAAATGAAAATTTGAAAAAAGTGTGCAATGAATATGGTATTGGCTTTATTGATATAATTAAGGAATATTCTGACAACGACGGCTATCTTGATATGCGATTATCTGATGGAACTGTTCACATCGACAATCCAAAATTTTTATTAGAATACTTAGAAAAATACATGCATAAATTTTTAACCCCATGAAAATATTAGTTACTGGTGGAGCTGGTTTTATTGGATCACATCTTTGTGAGAGGTTAGCCACCGAAGGTCACGAAGTCCATGTACTTGACAATCTTCTGCCACAGGTCCACGGGAACCCGCTCAAGTCCCCGACTTTTATTAGAGCATCCAGCTTCTCAAATTTTCATCTTGGAGATTGTTCCAAGAAGAATTCATGGAAGGTTTTTTATGGAAAATACTTTGATGCTATAGTTTTTCTTTCCTCTGAGACTGGAACTGGTCAATCTATGATGGAAGCTAAGTCATATTGTAATTCAAATATCACGTCTCTAGCTTTGTTAAATGACTTACTGTTGCAAAAAAAAGTACAGTGTGGTAAGGTTGTTTTGGCATCCTCTAGATCGATTTATGGAGATGCTACGATCGACTCTTCAGGGAACCCATCAGCTACAAAGGAAGATGATCCTAAAAATCCAAGATCGATTTACGCAGTCACTAAATTAGCACAGGAACAAATTTTATTCTGTGGATTTAAGAACGTAAATGTTTGTGCACTTAGATTCCAAAATGTTTATGGACCTGGGCAATCTTTAATAAACCCTTATACAGGAATCCTTTCCATTTTTACGAATGCGTTTGCTAACGGGAGAAATGTAAATCTTTTTAGCGACGGGTTAATGACGAGAGATTTTGTATTCGTAAGTGATGTTGTGGATAGTATAATTTTAGCAATCAATTCCACTGAGATGAACTCAAGAGCGTATAACGTCGGAAGTGGGAAAGCTACAACCGTATTAGAGGTAGCAAGTAAAATAAAAGACTATTTGAAAGCAAACTCCGAGATTATTGTCACTGGAGAGGATCTTGCTGGGGATATAAGAAACAACTTTGCAGACATAACAGAAATTTCCAGTTTTGGATTTTCACCTAAGGTATCTTTTGATGAAGGTCTTAAGATATTTTTAGATTGGGCTCTCGATTACGGAAATCTTGAATATAACAATTATGAAAATTCCCTGGAAGAACTCAGAAAAACGGGACTTTTATCGAAAAAGAACTAGAATAGAATATGAAAAATTTAATCTTAGAAGGAGGAAATAATCCACAGTCCATACAGGCGAGGGGACTATTTTCTTTTGTTGTCCAATTCGTTTCTGTACATCGGGCTTATTTTGATGATAACGATCATAAAATATTCTTCGATCTTCGGGACTCTGCCTATTCTACTACAGGGGGAAATCATTGGGATCTTTTTTTCATCCAGGATCCTATCTCTCCAGGAGAGCGAACAGTTTGGGGAAGGGGTGGAAACCACTACGGATATTCCTTTGATTTCGATGATATACAGGAAAGGAAAATTGCGAAGAAAATTATCGATAAGCATCTTATTTTAAGACCTCAGATTCAGGAGCCTCTGGACGAGTTTTACGAAAAGAATATGAAAGATAAAAAAATTCTAGGTATTCATAAAAGAGGTACCGATATACACATTCACCACCATCCAGCATCCCTGGATTCTTTCTTTGAAAGAGTAGATCAAGTTGTAAATGAATACGATGGTATCTACTTATCGACGGATGAGAAATTTGTCGTAGATCAGTTTAAATCTAGGTATGATAAAATTTTAAATGCATCATATCAAACTTTATCAGATCAACCGCAAATGCCAAATTTCAAAACACATCAAGGTAGATCTCAAGGTTTTGAAGTAGGAAAGGACGCTATACTCGACGCATACCTTTTATCGAAAACTGATTTTTTAATAAAAGGTAATTCGAATCTTTCAAATTTTTCATTGTTATTAAATCCAGATTTAAAATTTATTTGCATTTAAAATTTCAGATATGAACGAGATAAGAAATAAAGTCTCATCCAATCTAATGGGTGGACTCGGAAACTACCTATTTCAAATAGCCGCAGCTTATTCTTATGGTAAAAAATTTTCGAAGGAACCCGTTTTTAATTCTGCATCTTCATCGGGTCCTCATAGTAGAATAGAGACCTATGAAAACAACGTATTGTCTGTTGTTAATCTCAGATCCACAATAGATTCATTTACTTCTTTGACTGAGCCTGGATTCAACTATTTCGAAATACCAGATGTCCCTGGTAATGTTTTACTAAACGGTTATTTCCAATCAGAGAAATATTTTTCAGATATCTCCGATGAGATAAGAAAAATGTATACCTCTTACGAAGTGGATATTCTACCCGAGATAAATGAAAAAATTCAGGGTGGGACTACTTGCGCTATCCATGTGAGGAGAGGTGATTTTTTGAAATATCCAGATCACCATCCGGTTCAAGACATGTCTTATTTCATCAATGCAATTAACCATATGCCAGAAGGAACAACATTTCTAGTTTTTTCTGATGATATGAACTGGTGTAAAGACAATTTCAAAGGATTGGAGAAAGATTTTTTCTTTGTAGAGGGAAACCTGGATTTTGAGGATCTGTCTATAATGAGGTCATGCACACATAATATTATTTCAAACTCGACATTCAGCTGGTGGGCTGCATGGCTAAATTCGAACCCAGATAAAATAGTCATTGCTCCGAGAAATTGGTTTGGAGCTGCTTATACCCAGTTGGACACGCGGGATCTTTATTGCGAATCCTGGACAGTGATCTAAATCTATTGAAAAAGTCTTGGATATATAGGATGTAGAACCTATAATTCTAAGATGCTTTGAAAATTTTAGTCACAGGATCCGCCGGTCTCCTCGGTAATTCCCTAAAAAAAATCCTTGGATCGGATCATATATTCCATACGAGGAAAGACGCTGACCTTCTTAATCCTACTATAACTAAAGAATACTTCACTTACCAAATCAAGGAAAATGGAGTAGATACAGTAATACATGCAGCAGCAATAGTTGGAGGCTTACAAGCAAATCTTGACGGAAACGAAAGGTTTTTTTCAGAGAACCTGGAAATAAATTCCAATGTTTTAAATGTTTGTTTTGAACTTAAGGTTGAAAACTTTGTCAATGTTTTGTCCACGTGTATTTTCCCTCACGAAGGTATTACATATCCTCTAACTAAAGACCAGATCGACCTTGGACCTCCTCATCCTAGTAACTCCGGATATGCGTATTCAAAAAGACTTGGTGGTCACCAAACTAAGATTCTTGGAGAAGTTCTAGGAAAAAATTGGTTTTCTGTTGTTCCAACAAACCTTTATGGTCCTTTTGATAATTTCAATTTAAGAACAAGTCATCTTGTAGCAGGTATGATTCATAGAGCTTACCTTGCCAAGCAAAATAACGAGAAATTTCTAGTATGGGGAGACGGAAGTCCCCTAAGACAATTCATCTATGCAGACGATCTTGCTCGGATGATTATCTGGGCTCTTGATAACTGGAAATCTAACGAGCACCTTATGGCGGTAAATGAAGCGGAGGTATCCGTCTTAGAGGTCGCACACATCATTTGCGAAAAAATGGGAATTCCTTTTGATGATATCATTTTTGATAAAGACAAACCAAAGGGACAATTTAGGAAACCTGCAAAATCAGATTTTCCGGATTTCGACTTTACCCCTTTTGAAGATGGTATATCACAAACAATTAACTGGTTTAAAGAAAACTACAAAAAAGCTAGAATATGAAAAAAAGAATTGATCTCGTACAGGATACGATTGACAAAAAAGACATCGATCATTTAATTTCCTGGTTGCAGACTTACCCAAGACTTACAAAGGGTGCTGTCACTTTAGACTTTGAAAAGAAGTTTGCCAATTGGATCGGGTCAAAACACGCTATTTTCGTTAATTCGGGATCCTCTGCAAATCTCTTAATGATCTACGCTCTTAAGTATGCAAATAAGCTCAAGAACAATAAGATCTGTGTCCCCTCTTTATGCTGGGCAACCGATCTTGCTCCAGTTCTTCAGTTTGATTTAGAACCTGTTCTCGTAGACTGTAATTTAGAAAACCTCTCTGTTGATTTGGAACATCTAGAGCATGTTTTCAAGACCGAAAATCCTTCCGCTTTAATTTTGGTGTCCGTTTTGGGACTTTCACCAGACATGGATAGGGTGATTGAATTGTGTGATAGATATGGGGTTACCCTTATAGAAGACAATTGTGAATCACAGGGAACTGCTTATAAAGGTAAAAGACTAGGTAATTTTGGACTTATGTCTTCTTTCTCTACGTATTTCGGACACACTATGAGTACGATTGAGGGGGGTTTAATTACAACGAACGATACCGAAATTTATAATCTTTTGCTCCAACTTAGAAGTCACGGATGGGATAGAGATTTAGATCCAGATGCTCAAAAAGAACTCAGAAAAAATTGGCAGGTCGAAGATTTTTCCGCTCTGTATACTTTCTTCATTCCAGGGTTTAATCTAAGAAGCACAGATTTACAAGCCTTTATAGGAATGGGACAACTCGACAAGGTTGATCATTCAATACAAAGAAGATTTGAAAACTATAAGTTGTTCAAAGATAACCTCAAAGGAAAAGTTTGGTTTCCTACAGAGATCGAGGATTCTTTTACAGCAAATTTTGCAATTCCAGTTATTTTAGATTCGATAGAAAAAAAGAAATCCCTTATAAGAGAGCTAGAGGAGAAAAACATCGCATGCAGACCTTTGATTTCTGGGTCGATGGGAACACAGCCTTTTTACAAAAAATTATATGGCGAAAAAATCCTCCCTAATTGCTCGATCGTCGACGATAGGGGAATTTATGTTCCGAATCATCCTTTACTAGAAGTCGAGGACATTAACCTGATTTCATCGATCATACTTAATCATAAATAGAAAATGAAAAAGGCTTTAATCACAGGAATAAATGGGCAGGATGGATCTTATCTTGCCGAATTTTTACTCGATAAGGGTTACGAGGTCCACGGAACGTTAAAAAGAAATTCTGTTTCAGAAAATCAGACTTCAAGGATAGATCACATTTTTGGTAGGGTTAAACTTCATTATGCAGACCTAACCGATCTGGCTTCATTGATCTGGGTTTTGCAAGAGGTCAAACCTGATGAAGTTTATAATCTCGCAGCTCAGTCCCACGTTAGAATTTCTTTCGATCAGCCAATTTATACAGCCAATGCTACGGGATTAGGTGTTTTAAATATGATCGAAGCAATCAAGTTAGTCGATAAATCTATAAAATTATATCAAGCTTCCTCCTCAGAAATGTTTGGAAATAGCATTGATGAGGATGGGTTTCAAAGGGAAACTACCCCCTTAATTCCAGTTTCTCCTTACGGATGCTCTAAGGTCTTCGCTTACAATATTTCTAGAAATTACAGAAACTCATATGGCATGTTTTTGTCAAATGGGATTTTGTTTAACCACGAATCACCCAGAAGAGGAACCAACTTTGTGACGAATAAGGTTGTGAAAGTTGCGGTAGAAATCAAGTATGGTTTGGCAGATAAATTGGCTTTAGGAAATCTAAACGCAACTAGAGACTGGGGTCATGCAAAAGACTATGTTGAAGCAATGTGGATGATACTTCAGCAAGATCGTCCGGATGACTTTGTATGTGCTACCGGAATTTCTCATTCTGTTGAAGACCTAGTAAAGTATGTTTTTGGCAAACTGGATCTAGACTGGAGAAATTACGTGGTTCAGGACGAGAAATTTCTAAGACCTGAAGAGTTGAATGATCTTAAAGGGGATTCATCAAAACTAAGAAAAGTAACAGGATGGAAACCAAAATACACCTTTGAGTCTATGCTTGATGAGATGATTGATTACTGGCTAGACAAATATAATTAGAAGTGTAATTTTAACTTTCTTTGGGATGATATATAGAAAAAATATATCAAAGAAATGAGAATATTAGACTTCCAAAATTTCTCTAAAATCT
>JACCDJ010449288.1_pt1 | contig 20067 bp, 20 predicted proteins | sample 7444481 | NCBI WGS metagenome assembly JACCDJ01 (sample SAMN15323435, study PRJNA562643) | freshwater metagenome | isolation source: river surface water | place: USA:Blue River Watershed | collected 2017-08-15 | reverse complement strand
TCCAGCGTATCAATGCGGCGGCCCGTCAGTTCGGGTTGTCCTACAGCCGCATGATCAACGGCCTCAAGCTCGCCAACATCGAAATCGATCGCAAGATGCTCGCGGATATCGCGGTGCACGATGCGGAGGCTTTCGGCGCCTTGGTGACCAAGGTCAAGGCAGCGCTCGGCACTCCGTAAGGATCGGTCGTGAGCGATCTCGCGACCCTCACGCAACAAGCCCTCGACGAAGTCGCGGCGAGCTCGACGCTCGCCGCGCTCGACGAGGTGCGCGTGCGTTGGTTGGGCAAAAAAGGCCTCCTGACGGAGCAGCTGAAATCTTTGGGTGCCTTGCCAGCGGCAGATCGGCCCGCGGCGGGCGCCAAGATCAATGAGGCCAAGCAGGTCGTTCAGGCCGCCATTGAGGCCGCCGAAGCTCAGTTGAGCGCGGCCGCCGTAGAGGCGCAGCTCGCTGCGGGACGGATCGATGTGACGGCTACGGGCCGTGGCGAAGAGCGGGGCGGTCTCCATCCGGTCACTCGCGCGCGCCTGCGCATCGAAACGATTTTCCGTCAGTCCGGCTTTGAGATCGCCACCGGTCCCGAAATCGAGGACGACTTTCACAACTTCGAAGCTTTGAACATCCCAGCCGATCATCCGGCTCGTGCGATGCACGACACGTTCTATTTTCCGGACGGTCGTCTGCTGCGAACTCACACCTCACCGGTACAGATTCGCGAGTTACGCAAAGGTCGTTTGCCTTTGGCGATGATCATGCCGGGGCGAGTCTATCGATGCGACTACGACATGACGCACTCGCCGATGTTTCATCAGGTCGAGGGTCTCGTCGTCAATGAAAATGTCAGCTTCGCGAATTTAAAGGCGACGCTACAAGGATTTCTGCAGGCGTACTTCGAGCGCGATCTGCGTACTCGCTTGCGTCCCTCCTATTTCCCGTTCACCGAACCCTCTGCCGAAGTCGACATGTCGTGTGTCTTCTGTAACGGCGAAGGTTGTCGCGTCTGCAAGCACACCGGCTGGCTGGAGGTGGGTGGTTGCGGCATGGTGCATCCGAATGTGTTCAAGGCTGCGGGTGTCGATGCTGAGCGTTGGACGGGTTATGCCTTCGGCATGGGTATCGAACGTCTGGCGATGTTGCGCGACGGCGTCAATGACCTGCGTTTGTTTTTCGAAAGTGATTTGCGCTTCTTGCGCCAGTTCGGTGCCGCATGAAGATTTCACTGCAGTGGTTGCAGGAGTGGGTGAATCACGGTCTCGAGCCAAAGGCGCTCGGGCACGCGCTCACCATGGCGGGATTCGAGCTCGAAGGTATACACGCGGCAGCGCCGGCTTTCGAGGGCGTGCTCGTTGCCGAAATCCTCAGAGCGACTCCCCACCCGCAGGCTGACAAGCTGCATGTCTGTGAAGTGAGCGTCGGCGCCGCATCGGCGCCGCTGCAGATCGTTTGTGGTGCAGCGAATGCGCGGGCTGGTTTGAAGACGGCCCTTGCGATGGTGGGCGCGCAGCTCCCCGGCGATCTCAAAATCAAGGCCGCGAAGTTGCGTGGCGTCGAGTCGGCCGGCATGTTGTGCTCGGCCAAAGAATTGGGCTTGAGCGACGCGTCGGAGGGCATCATCGAACTACCGGCTGATGCGCCGCTCGGAACGACGTTGCGGGACTATCTCGGACTTGACGACACGGTGCTGGAGCTTGCCGTCACGCCGAATCGAGGTGATGCCATGTCGCTGCGCGGCATCGCGCGCGAAGTCGCTGCGCTCACCCGCAAGCCCCTGACACTGCCGGATACGTCATCCGTTTCACCCTCGATCGCCGAGCGACCGCGCATTGCGCTCGGGGCACCGGCTGCGTGTCCGCGCTTTCACGCGCGCATCATGGTTGAAGTCGATAACCGTCGTGCGTCGCCCGTGTGGTTGCGCGAGCGCTTGCGCCGCGCCGGCGTACGCAGCATCAGCCCCGTCGTCGACATCACGAACTACATCGTGCAAGAGCTCGGTCAGCCGATGCATGCCTACGATCTCGACAAAGTTCAGGGTGGTCTCGCGGCGCGTCTGGCGATGGCGGGCGAAACCTGTGAGTTGCTTGACGGACGCACCGTCGAGCTACAGCCCGACATGTTGGTCATTGCCGATGATGCCGGCCCGGTTGCACTTGCGGGTGTGATGGGCGGCGCGAGAACGGCCGTCTCCGCCGAGACCCGTCGCGTGCTCTTTGAGGTGGCGTGGTTCGCACCGTCGGCGATCGCGGGTCGTGGGCGCCGTTTCGGACTCACAACCGATGCGAGTCAGCGTTTCGAGCGCGGTGTCGATCCCGAGGTGGGCGCGCTAGCCATCGAACGTGCGACACGCTTGCTGCAATCGGTCGCCGGTGGTCACGCCGGTCCCGTCGTGACGGTGGAAGATGTGGCGCATTTGAGGCGCAACTCGCCGGTGGCGTTGCGAGTACCCCAGATCGAACGTCTGCTCGGGCTCGCCGTTACAGCCGATGAAACGACGGCACTACTGCAGCGTCTTGGAATCGAGCATCAAGAGGCGAGTGGCGAAACCCTGACTTTTGCGGTGCCATCACATCGCTTTGATGTGGCGATCGAGCGCGATCTCATCGAGGAGATCGCAAGGCTCGTGGGCTTCGAGCAGATTCCAACGACACCCGCGCGGGTCGATCAGTTCATCAAGCCTCTCGCGGCCGAGGCGGCCACGGAACAACGACTACTCGATACCCTCGCTGCCCGTGGTTATCACGAGGGCATTCACTTTGCCTTTGTCGAGCCCGGCTTTCAGGCGGCGCTATTTCCGGATGTGCCGAGTCACGCCTTGTCCAACCCCATCTCGAGCGACCTCGCGGTCATGCGCGTCTCGCTTTGGCCCGGTCTCATCAAGGCCGCGCTCGAAAATCAGCGCCGGCAGCAGTCGCGTCTGCGGCTCATGGAGCATGGCGTGGTGTTTCCGGTTGGGGCCGCGGAGTGTGATCGCATCGCAGGACTGGCGATGGGCTCACGTTGGCCCGAACAGTGGGGTGGGGGTCGCGACCTCGTCGACTATTTCGACGTTCGCGCGGACGTTGAGGCCTTGCTGTCTCTGGCTGCTCCCGCGGATGCGATTCGCTTCGAGCGGGCGTCCTTGCCGTGCCTGCATCCGGGCCGCAGTGCGCGAATCCTGCGTGGCGACCGCTGTATCGGTTGGCTTGGTGAGCTGCACCCCGAACAGGTACGTCGCTTGGAGTTCGTCTCGGCGCCGATCTTGTTCGAACTCGATGTCGCGTTCGCCTTGGCGCCGACGCGTCAGACATTCGAAGAGCCGTCACGCTATCCGCAGGTGCGGCGCGATTTGGCCTTCATCGTCGATGAGTCCGTAGGCTATTCGGAAATCCGAGGACGCGTATTGAGCGCCGCGTCAAGTGCTTTGCGCGAAGTTGTCCTGTTCGACATTTATCGCGGCCCTGGAATCGAAGAAGGACGAAAAAGCATCGCTTTAGGCTTGATTTTGCAGGACAAAGGTCGCACCCTCACGGACGAAGACACGGACCGATTGATCGAGTCGGTCAAGGAGTCTCTAGTGGCGGGGTTGCAGGCGACTTTCCGTGAGTGAGTCGTCGGCACGAAGTTTCGATCGGGCAGAACAGAACAACAACATGGCATTGACCAAAGCAGAAATGGCCGAAGCGCTGTTCGATCAGCTCGGTCTCAACAAGCGCGAAGCACGCGAACTCGTTGATCTGTTCTTCGAAGAGCTGCGTACAGCCCTCTCCACGGGTGCACAGGTCAAGCTCTCCGGTTTCGGTAACTTCGACCTGCGTGATAAAAACCAGCGCCCCGGGCGCAACCCCAAGACGGGTGAAGAAATCCCCATCAGCGCGCGTCGCGTGGTGACCTTCCGTCCGGGACAGAAGTTGAAGGCGCGAGTCGAAGCGTATGTTGGAAGCCAAGAATAACGACGAACTGCCAGCGATCCCTGGCAAACGATATTTCGCCATCGGTGAGGTGGCGGAACTGTGCGGGGTGAAGCCGCACGTGTTGCGCTATTGGGAGCAAGAGTTCCCGCAGCTGAAACCCGTTAAGCGACGCGGCAATCGTCGCTACTATCAGCGACAAGACGTCATCGTGATTCGCCAGATTCGCGGCCTGCTGTACGAAGAGGGCTTCACGATCGGCGGTGCACGCAACAAGTTGCAGGGTGAAGAGGCCCGCAGCGACGTCACACAGAGTCAGCAGATCGTCCGTCAGATGCGGATGGAGCTTGAGGACATCCTGCGCCTGTTGCGGCGCTGATTCACTCGCCGCGCCGTTAGCGGCGGGGTATCATCACTTTCGGTTCGGTCGGGACGTGGCGCAGCCTGGTAGCGCACTTGCATGGGGTGCAAGGGGTCCCGAGTTCAAATCTCGGCGTCCCGACCAATTCGAACCGTACCCCTTAGTTCTGCGCGACCTGTTCTTCCACCGACACCTTGTACTGGCTGCCGATGTGTTGATCGAGGAAGCGATCGAGCTGCGAGAGCATCTCGATGCGACTCGGGCTGCGTGACAGCCAGTGATCTTCCGATTTCAGCTTGACGACTTCATGCGGCGTCTTCGCGCGACGCATGGCCGTTTCCATGTACTCGGTCTGAACGTAGGGTACGACGGTATCGTCGACGCCATGCATCATCATGACGGTGGCGGTGACTTTGTCAGCGGCACGGGCGGGTGAGAATGCGGCGACATCCGGATCGCTCGTCTTGCCGATGTGTCGACGCCAGAAGCGGACCGCAGGATCTTCGATACCACCGCGATCCTCCACCCAACGCAGCATCTCGACGAGATCGGATACGCCAGCGACGCTCACAGAGCAGCGATAGAGGTCGGGTGTAAACGCCGCCCCCGCAAGAGCCGCGTAACCGCCATAGCTTGCGCCAACGATGCAGACGCGATCCGGGTTAACCATCCCCGATTCGATCAAGTACTTAACGCCGTCGGTGACGTCGTGTTGCATCAGCTGGCCCCATTGACGATAACCGGCCAGCTCGTGCTTCTGACCAAAACCCGTCGATCCGCGGAACTGCGGTTGAAGGACGGCGTAGCCGCGCGAGGCGACGAACTGCGACCACCAGTCGAAACCGACGCCCGAGTCACGCGCGCGCGGTCCACCGTGAGGCAGTACGACCAAGGGTAAATCTTTGGCCGACTGATCTTTCCCTGCCGGTAGCGTCAGATAAGCCGGAACCTTGTAGCCATCACGAGCCGGGTAGGTGATGTTGCTTACCTTGCCAAGTGCGACTTTGGCGAGCTGCGGATATTCCTGACCCACCACCTCGGCGCGATTGGTGCTGAAGTCGATGAGGTAATAAACCCCAGGGTTATTGCGGCTGACCGCATAGGCGAGCACCAGCTTTTGGTCGCGCGTGTAGCCTGCAATCTGAATGCGACGACCCGGTAGCGAGGCTTCGAGCGCTTTGACGCGCGCTTCCGCGGCCGAATCCAGCCAGTGCACGCGCTGCTCCAAGCCACCGACGCTGACACCGAGCAGACGACGGTCGTAGATGTCTCGGACGACCCCTTCAACATCGTATTCCGGGTCTTGATAGAGCGGCTGCGGACCCCCGCCTGAGAAAGGGATGCTCCAGAGCCGAATGCGATCGCCGCCACGCGCGCCCAGGGCGAGGACCGACTGGCCATCTGCCGAGAGGCCAATGGTGCCGAAGTCAGGGTCGGTATGTTCGTAGATGATGCGATAGTCATCGCCATCCTTGATACGAATGGTGCGGCGCTGTTCCTTTCGATTGAACTCCGTTCGGCCGACGATCCGGCCCTCGGTATCAATCAGCCAACCGTTGGTGGTGCGACTGCCTTTCTCGATCACGCGCCACTTGCCCGTGAGCGGGTTCACACTCAGCACGCTGTTGGAGGCTTCATCGGGCGAAGAGCCCGCCGAGGCGTTCTCGAGGAGCAGCGCGCTCATCAAAATTTCGTCGGGTGCAGCGCCCTTGCGCGAGAGGAACCCGCCGCTCGAGGGGTAAATGCGGCTGTTGGTCTTGGCCTCGAGCAGTTGGCGAGACGAACCGTCGCGAACGTCAATGGCGAAGACGGCCCCGATCTCGGCTTTGTCTTCGGTGCTGCCACGTTGGGTATAGGTGATCGAAAACTGGGCGATGAGCACGTGGTCGTTCACGAAGTTCATGCCGCGCAGCTTCAGGTTCTGATCGAAATCGACGCGCTGGGTCAATTTCTTGGTATTGCGATCGAGGATCACGATCGACACCTTGTCGCCCGCATACGACGAAGCGATAAAGCGGCCATCAAGCGACAAGGTCACGTTATCGATAATCGGCGTGGTACCAAACGACTCAACTGGTGGTAACGCGGCGCGGGTCGCCGTGGCAGCGAGCAAGCAGAAGAGGGTGGCCAACCAGGGGGCAGAACGCAGCAGTCGCATGGTGCAAGCGCCTCGATGAGTGCAACGAAGGATGACCCAACTGTAGTGCAGTCCTGAAGTGGCCGCTAGAGGGTGAGTGCGGCGCTTGTCGAGGTCCTAACGGCGCCACATCGGGGCATAATTCCCGGTTGACATGACCGACTCCACTCACCCACGAACGCTGTTCGACAAACTATGGTCCTCCCACCTCGTCCGCGAGCTTGGCGAGGGTGTGGCGCTGCTGGCCATCGATCGTATTTTCCTCCACGAGCGTACGGGCTCCGTGGCGCTCAAGAGCTTGCGCGACAGCGGGCGGGCCGTGCTCGACCCCTCACGCGTGTTCTGCACGATGGATCACATCGTCGACACCACCGCGGGCCGTGGCGATCAAACCCGGATGCCGGGTGGCACTGCCTTCATCGTCGAGACGCGTGAGGCGGCGAAGGCAGCGGGGATTCACCTCTTCGACGTGCGTGATCCGCTACAGGGCATCGTGCATGTGATTTCCCCCGAGCTTGGGATCGTGCTGCCCGGCGCGACCGTGGTCTGTCCCGACAGTCACACCTGTACGCAGGGGGCTATGGGCGCATTTGCCTGGGGCATTGGTTCCACCGAGGCCGAGCATGCCTTGGCGACCGGCACGCTACGCGTAAAGCGTCCGAAGACGATGCGGGTGCGTTTTGAGGGTGAGCTTCCAACGGGTGTTACGGCCAAAGACATGACGCTCGCGCTCATTGCGGCGCATGGCTCGGTCGGCGGCAACGGCTACGCCGTCGAATACGCGGGATCGGCCGTCGAAGCGCTCGAAATCGAAGCTCGCCTCACGCTCTGCAACATGGCGACCGAGTTCTCTGCGGTGACGGGTTTTATCGCACCGGACGAGAAGACCTTCGAGTATCTGCGCGGACGCCCCCATGCACCGTCTGGCGCCGCGTGGGATCAGGCTCTCGCCGCTTGGCGAGCGCTACGTACCGATGAGGGCGCCGTGTTCGACAAAGAAATCGTCATCGACGTGTCGACGCTCTCGCCGATGGTCACTTGGGGTACGAGTCCGCAGCACGCGGTACCGATTCGCGCTAGCGTGCCCGATTTCGCCACGAGTGGTACGACCGCTGAGGCGTACGATCGAGCGTTGCACTATATGGGTCTGACGCCGGGCACGCCGCTTGAGTCGCTCAAGATCGATGCTGCCTTCATTGGCTCTTGTACCAACAGTCGTTTGAGCGATTTGCGTCGGGCCGCGGCGATTTTACGCGGCCACAAAGTGGCAGCCGGTGTCCGCGCCATCTGTGTGCCCGGATCCATGTCGGTCAAGCGTGCAGCTGAGGCCGAAGGCTTGCACCAAGTGTTTCTGGACGCGGGATTCGAGTGGCGCGAGTCGGGCTGCTCGATGTGCTTTTTTGCCGGTGGCGAGAGCTTTGGTAAGCAGGAGCGCGTTGTCTCTTCGACCAATCGTAATTTTGAAAGCCGACAGGGTCCCGAAACGCGTACGCATATTGCGAGCCCCGAGACGGTCGCGGCGAGTGCGATCGCTGGGCACCTGATCGACTTTCGTCGCTTGATGAGTGAGGTGAGTTGAATGGAGCCGTTCCGTTCCTTGCGCGCGGTAGCGGCGCCGATCTTGCGAGCCAATGTCGACACCGACGCCATCATTCCCTCGCGCGAAATGAAATCCGTGTCGAAAACCGGTCTTGCCGAGGGTCTCTTTGCTGGCTGGCGCTACACCACGATCGGCGGGCGTGATCCGAACCCCGACTTCGTGCTCAATCAGGCCGGCTATGCAGGAACAAAGATTTTACTCGGTGGTGAGAATTTCGGCTGCGGTTCGAGTCGAGAGCATGCGGTATGGGCATTGCACGAGTACGGTATACGAGTGGTGATCGCGCCGTCCTTCTCGCCTATCTTCCGCGGAAATTGCATTCGTAACGGCATTGTGCCGGTGACGCTGAGCGCAGCGCAGATCGCCGCGCTGGCGGAGTTCGTCTCGGTCGATCCCGCAGGGCGACTGCTCGAGGTGGATCTCGTCGCACAGGAGGTGCGTGCCGATTCATCAATGTATCGTTTCGAGCTTGAGAGCGAAGCGCGCGAGATGCTACTCGAGGGCTTGGATGGAATCGATCTCACCTTGAAGCATCGTGCCGATATCGACACCTTCGTGGCGCTTGATCGAGTGCAACGTCCTTGGATTTATTCGACGGTGGAGAAGGCGAGAGCATGATCCTGATCAGCGAGGTAGGCCCGCGCGATGGTCTACAAAGTATTTCCAATATCATGCCGCTTGAGGCCAAGAAAGCCTGGATTGCTGCCGAGGCGGCAGCCGGTGTGACGGAAATCGAAGTCGGAAGCTTCGTGCCCGCGAAATTATTGCCGCAGCTTGCGGATACGGCTGAGGTCGTGGCCTTTGCTCGAACCATTCCAGGGTTGACCGTTGCGGTGCTCGTGCCGAACTTGAAGGGCGCTGAGGCGGCGATCGCGGCAGGTGCCCACAAGATCACGATACCGTTATCGACCTCGGAGACGCATAGTCTCAAAAACGTCCGTCGCACCCATGCGCAAATGATCGAAGAGTCGCGACAGATCGCCGATCTCATCAAATCGCTGCCCGTCGATCGAAGGCCTAAGTTTGAAGGTGGTCTCTCCACCGCGTTCGGTTGCACGATCGAAGGTGTCGTCCCGCCCGAGCGGGTGGTGGTCTTAGCCGAAGCGCTGATGAAAGCGGGTTGTGATGAGGTGGGTTTGTCGGATACGACAGGCTACGCAAATCCGACGCAAGTCAAAGATTTGGTCAAACGCGTGCGCAGTGCCGTCGGTGAGCATGCCTTGTCGGGTTTACATCTGCACAACACACGCGGTCTTGGTCTTGCGAATGTACTGGCGGGTCTTGATGTCGGTATCACCACTTTCGATAGTTCTTTAGGTGGTCTCGGTGGTTGTCCGTTCGCGCCAGGCGCCTCCGGTAACATCGTCACGGAAGATCTCGTCTTCATGCTGGAGGCGATGGGTCTGTCAACCGGTATCGACTTGCCCAAATTGCTCGACGTTAGACGGATCCTCAAAGAAGCTCTGCCGAGCGATGAGCTTTATGGATTCACTCCGGATGCGGGATTGCCGCTCGGGTTTCAGGCGGCGCCGCGCGCCGCGGGAGTTCGCTGATGAGTCTGCCCGATCCTGTCACTTTGCCGTTGCACGGCATCAAAGTCGTCGAATTCACCCACATGGTGATGGGTCCCGCTGTCGGGGCGATCTTGGTGGAGCTCGGCGCCGAGGTCGTTCGTGTAGAGCCGATCGGTGGTGACTCGACGCGTCATTTGTTGGGCTCGGGTGCGGGCTATTTTCCGATGTACAACCGTAACAAGAAGAGCATCTGCCTTGACCTCAAGTCTCCGGAAGGATTGGAAATCGCGCGTCGCCTTTGCGATGCGGCCGATGTTGTCGTCGAAAACTTCCGCACGGGCGCGATGGATAAACTCGGTCTGGGTTACGAGGCGCTTGCCGCGCGAAATCCGCGCTTGATCTACTGCTCGGAAAAGGGATTTCTCTCGGGACCGTACGAGAATCGTACGGCGCTCGATGAGGTCACACAGATGATGGGGGGGCTCGCTTACATGACGGGTCCGCCGGGACGACCGCTGCGCGCCGGTACGTCGGTGATCGACGTCACGGGCGGTATGTTCGGCGTCATCGGTGTCCTTGCCGCGATCGAGCAGCGTCACAAGACCGGTCAAGGTCAAAAAGTCAGTAGTTCGTTGTTCGAAACGACGGTCTATTTGGTCGGCCAGCATATGGCACAAATGGCTGTCACGGGACAGCCTGCCAAGCCGATGCCGGTTCGTATCTCGGCGTGGGCGATCTACGATGTTTTCGAAACGCGTGACCAGGAACAGGTCTTCGTGGGTGTTGTCAGCGACGGCTTGTGGCAGAAATTCTGTCAGGCATTTTCACTGACCGAACTCGGTGCAGATGAGTCTTTGAAGACGAACTCCCAGCGTGTGCTGCAGCGAGAAGCGTTGCTGCCCAAGGTGCGCGAGTTGTTCAAGCGTTACACGAAGGCCGAGTTGGTGCCTATTCTGGAAAAGACCGGGTTGCCCTTCGCGCCGATTGGCAAGCCCGAGGAAATGTTTGACGATCCCCATCTGGCTGCCAGCGGTGGGCTCGGCGAGACGACGCTACCCGATGGACGCGCCACGCGACTGCCGATACTGCCACTCGAGATGAACGGGCGGCGCCCCTCGCAAGGGGGTGATCTTGCGAAGCCCGGCGAGCATGCTGCCGAGGTTTTGAGCAGTCTCGGCTTCGACGCCGCGAGCATCGCGGATTTGCAGTCGCGCAAAGTCGTGGGTGAGTAATCGTTACAGACGGGGGAGACGATGGCGCACGATCCGCTCGACCTGACCGGTATCGAAGATGAACTGCAGGAGGACGAACGTCTCGTCCGTGACGCCGTGGCGCGCTTCGTCGATACCGAAGTGTTGCCGGATATCGGTCGTCATTTTGCCGATCACCACTTCCCGCGCGATCTCGTCTTGCCGTTAGCGCGATTGGGGCTCTTGGGATCGTCGATCGAGGGTTACGGCTGCGCCGGCCTCAACGCCGTTTGTTACGGGCTGATTTGTCAGCAGCTGGAGCGGGGCGATTCCGCATTACGAAGTTTCGTCTCGGTGCAGTCCTCCCTGTGCATGTATCCGATTTACACCTACGGCAGCGACGCGCAGCGTGAGCGCTGGTTACCGGCGATGGCGCGAGGGGAGGCCATTGGTTGCTTTGGGTTGACTGAGGCACACGGCGGATCCGATCCACTCAACATGAACACGACCGCGCGAAAGCGTGGCAGCGATTGGGTACTCAACGGTTCAAAGATGTGGATCACCAACGCGCCACTGGCCGATGTGGCGGTGGTGTGGGCTTTGACCGAGGAAGGCGTGCGAGGCTTTCTCGTTGAGCGCGGCATGAAGGGTTTCAGCACACAGGAAATCGAGCGCAAGATGTCCCTTCGGGCTTCGGCGACGGGCGCGCTGTTCTTTGATGATGTCGTGCTGCCCGAGGCGAATCTCTTGCCAGGTAGCAGTGTCGGCTTGAAGGCACCGCTGTCGTGTCTCACGCAGGCGCGCTTTGGCATTGCGTGGGGCGTGCTCGGAGCCGCGCAGGCCTGCTTATCGGAAGCCTTGCACTACACGCGCGAGCGTGTGTTGTTTGGTCGACCGCTCGCGGCAACCCAGGCCGTGCAAATTCGACTCGCCGAGATGGCGCGAAAGATCGCCACCGGACAATCGCTGGCGCTGCAGCTCGCGCGCCGAAAGGATCGCGGCATTCTGAGTCCCGTTCAGGTGTCGCTCGCCAAGTGGAACAATTGCCGTGCTGCGATCGATGTGGCACGTGAGGCGCGCGACCTACTGGGCGGCGCGGGTATCACGACGGAGCATGCAGCGATTCGACACGCGCTGAACCTCGAGAGCGTGATCACCTACGAGGGGACGGAAACGATCCATCAACTCTCGGTCGGCCGAGAGCTGACGGGTTTCAACGCGTTCTAGTTGCCGGCGATTAGCCGGTCATTGCGTTCGGCAAAGAGATCAATTGCGCGCCTCGGCTGCGGCGCGCGACTTTACTCTGAAAACGACCGGGCTTGATAACGAGCACGTCGCAGCTCAGCGCATCGAGAATGGCCTCGGCGGTGTTGCCGATCAGCAGGCGCTTAAGGCCCGAGCGCGACACCGCACCCATCACCACCAAGGACGCCTTGGCTTGACGCGCGGCGTGCGGAATCGCTTCGCGAGCGGCACCCTCTAGGATGGCGAGCTTGTGTGAGGGCAGCGGGTGCTTGGCGACTTCGGCTGCCAGCGCGTGTCGGGCGCGAGTCAATGCTTTCGTGCCGCGCCCCGCATCGACGACGATGGGGCCTGATGCCCAGCCTGTCGCGACCATCGTCGAGGGCGGAACACAGTGCACGATGTGCAACTTACCTTTGAGCGACTCCGCAACAGTGCCACTGGCACCGAGCAGCGCCGCGTCGAGACGCGCCGGCTTTTCGTGGGTGTGGAAGGGATCGATCGCAGTCAGGATGACGGGGCGATGGTAGGGCTTGGGCACTTTGACGAGTAAGACCGCGCAGGGCGCGTTTCGTAACAACTCCCAGTCGGTATACGCCAGCATCCAACCGGCGATGTGACGCGTCGCGTGACGCTCCGCAACGATCAGGTCAGCCTTGATGCGCATTGCGCGGCGAACGACTGCCTCAGCCGGCGGATGGTCCCATTCGGCCGCGTAGGTGACTTCGATGTCATGTTTACGCAGACGTTTGGCCAGCGTTTCAAGTCGCTTCAGCGTTGCGGCGAGTCGCTCGTTCTCGAAGTCTTTGAGGCTGATTCGCTTGGCTTCGAGCGCATCGACCAGGATGGTGTCCGATAGTGCGTGGAATAACTCGAGAGTCGCCCCCTGCGCTTTGGCGAGTTGCGCGGCTTTACGCACTGCCGGCATCGTGCGGGCATCGAGATCCTTGATCGCAACGAGTATCGTTTTATACGAGGGCATGGGTCGACCTCCAGATGGTTCGTTCCAGTGTTCCGACTGCGGGCAGGTTCCACATCAGTAGGATTGCGTATATGACTCTAACGCTAAACAGTTTGGATTCGACTGAAATTTTTCAGGATCCGGCCAATCTCGAGGCCTGCTCGGCTGACGTTTACTCACGAGGCGTCACCGCCTGTGCGTTGCTTCGACCGCGCACGGCAGAGCGTTGTGCAGCCGCACTCGCAGAACTGAGCTTGGCGGGGTATCACATCGTCGCCCGCGGTGGCGGCATGTCTTATACGGGTGGCTATCTGCCTGTGCGTGAACGTACGGTGATGCTCGATACGTCGGCACTCGATGCCATCGTCGAGATCAATGCGGATGATATGTATATCACCGTTGAGGCGGGGGTCACTTGGAAGCGTATTTATGAGGCGTTGCAACCGAGGGGTCTGCGTCTCCCATTCTTTGGGACGTTCTCGGGTGCACAAGCGACGGTCGGTGGCGGTCTCTCTAACGGCGCGTTGTTCTTGGGAACGGCGCGCTATGGTACGGGCGCCGATGCCGTGCTGGGACTCGATGTGGCCTTGGCCGATGGGTCGATCGTGCGCACCGGACAAACCGGCTTTGCCGCAGCCAGCAAGCCGTTCTACCGAACCTGTGGGCCTGATCTGTCGGGACTTTTTTTACACGACTCGGGCTCCTTGGGTGTCAAGTTACGTGCGACTTTGCGCCTGATCGAAGCTCCCAAAGAAACCGGGCATGCCTCCTTCGTCTTCGATAACATCGCGGCCGCAGCGAGAGCCCTGTCAGCCATCGGGCGTAGTGGTGCAGCCGAGGAAGCGTACGTCTTCGATCCAGAAACCACCCGCAAGAACCTGCGCTCCGAAGGGTTGCTGTCAGACGCGAACGTGCTTTTGAATGTCGTGCGCAGCGAGACATCTTGGTGGCGCGGTCTCAAAGAGGGCTTAACGCTTGTCAAAGCCGGGCGGCGCTTTCTGTCCGAGCAGGCCTATTCACTGCACGTCACTTGCGCGGCCCGTAACCTAGCGGCAATCGAGGCTGATCTTGCGGCCTGTCGCGTCGCTGCGTTGTCGCATGGTGGTTTCGAGATCCCCAATTCGATCCCGAAAGCAGTGCGAGCCAATCTGTTTCCGCCGCTCGATGGGGTGGTCGGCGGAGAAGGTGAGCGCTGGGCTGCGCTCAACGCGAAAGTCGCACACTCGGATGCCGAAAAAATCATCCGCGCGAGTGCCGAGCGGCTCGCGCCTTATCGCGAGCAGATGAAGGCTCAGGGTGTTTGGATGAGTCATTTGCTGATTGCGATCAGCAATCATGCGTTCAGTTTCGAGCCCGTGTTTCATTGGCACGATGAGTGGCTGCCAGTCCACCAGCGTTACGCGAGCGACAGCATCAAGCAAAGGCTCGGAACACCGCCTGCACGGCCCGGCGCGCGCGAGCTCGTCGGCAAGATGAGATCGGAGTTAGTCGCTCTCTTCGCCGAACTGGGTGCGGCGTCTAATCAGTTGGGTAAAACCTATCCTTATCGCTCCGTATTGAGGCCAGAGACGGCTTCATTGTTTACGAAGCTCAAGAATGCCGTCGATCCGGCGGGTGTGATGAATCCGGGCGCGCTCGATTGAGTGCGAGTGCTCGCGTCAGACTTCCGTCGCGAGCATTCGACCCGTCGTGCTCCAGTCTTGTTCGGCTTGGCGTCCGTAGACGTTCGGACCTTCGCGAGTTCCAGTAAGGACTTCAAGCACGCCTTGGATTCGCCGCATGCGCGAATGGACCAGCGCACCATTGTGGTCGTTCAAGGCGCGACAGCGCTTAGCAAGCTCCGCGCACTCGGCCCAGCGCGGCGGCAATTGTCGCGCGGGATCACAATCGCGAATCAGCATCAACATGCCGGCGTTGTCGGGTGGATAGCCCCGCAGCCGTAGAAGCTGCGCGCGCTCGTCCTGTAGGCGTATTAAGGCGCCCATGCATTCTTGGCGTGATGCACAGGCAATTTCGAGGCGCTCAGGCGAGTCGTCCTCGAGTAACAAGGCCTTTTCGTTCGAAAGCAACTGCTCGAGGCGCTGCAGCAATCGCAGTTCATCCTCGAGCAGTTTGCCTATAGCGACGCGCGCGTCGTTCATGAGCCCTTTTGGACATCGCCTGTGATGCGCCCGAGCAGAAACTCGAAGCGCACCAGCTGATCGGCGACTTTCTGACCGTCGACGCGATAACTGCCATCGGCAATCGCAGCGCGCAGACGTTCGACTTTCGCCATGTCGACGACATCGGTGCTATTGCCGCTCTTGGCAAGATCAAGCAGGTGACGCGTTGTCGCGCCGATCTGCACGGTGCTCTCGCTGTCGGTGCTGGCGACATTCGCAACCGACTTGCTCGCGACCAGCAGCTCCGGCGCCTCACGGCGACTGACCCCACTGGTTCCCCCGCCTTGCGGCGGGCGAACTTCATTTCCGGTGACTTTGACATTCATGACACGGTTCTCCCAGTTCCCTCGTAACGGTTAACGGCCGCCCTCGGAAAATCTTTAGGCCAACTTGTTACCGCTATCGATCCACTCTCGCGACACCTGGAGTATCGGCTCGGGCCTGCACGATGCGTAGGGAGCTCGAGTGCCGAATGCGAACTGGTTCACCAGATCTGGCATCGGCCAAGGCGACCCCGGTCGCGCGGATCTCCATTCCGGGATTGCTCGCAATGATCGTCACCAATTCGCCGCGGCGGATGGCAGGGGGCATCTCTAGTGCCTCGAGTCGGATGGGTTCGCCACTGCCGATCGGGCGACGTGCCGTGTGGCCAATGACCTCGTCAAGTTCGGTGGCACAGCATTGACCGATGCCCGCCACTCGACGTGTGACGATTTCGAGATCGGTCGCGGCGATCGGCTGCCCACCGCGCAGAGCGCGGGTGCTCACGACGACGGGCATTTCAACGCTCACTTCCGCATAGACTGCGAGATTCCAGGGAGTCGGTCCGTTGCATTGAACACGCACCGTGATTCTGCTGCCGGTGATGGTCTGCGCGGCAGGGAGACTCGCTGTGAGCGGGCTATCGCAGCGCGGCAATCGAATTCGCGGATCGAGCGGTGCAATGTCGATCGTGGCCGACGGCGCGGTCTCACTCACCACCGCGCGCGCTGTCGCGGCAATATCGTTGAGGTCATGTAGGTTCGGCGCGCCCTGGGCTTGCGCCAGCGCGAGCGTCAGACCGAAGCCGAGTAGACCCAGCGGGTATCGCATCATTTTTTTCATAGCGGGACTTCAGCAATCGGCGTGCCAGATGATCGCGTCAAAAAAGCGGCACGACCCGTCGATGGGCGCTTGACGCAGGGCTGCTGGCGGCGAGGGGTGGCCTTATCTATAGGGCGCGTGGCTGATCCGGCCCGCCGAAGTGCATCCAATTCGAATGGAACGGACTGCTTGTGGCACAGCCATTGCTGAATTCCCACCGAGGCCATTTTTTTGGCGGAGGTGATTTCGATGTTCGATCTCGATGCTCATCTGCGACTCCACACCGAGTCGCTCAAGCTCAGTGCGAAGCGCAGCGAGGTGCTGGCGCGAAACCTGGCCAATGCCGAAACGCCTAATTACAAGGCGGTCGACTTCGACTTTCAGCAGGCACTCGCCGCCGCAACGGGTGCCGATCGCTCGGTCTCCGGCGCCGCGTTGAGATTAGCGACAACCCGCAGCGGTCACACGGGCGGTAGTGCGCCTGCTGCCGACTCGCCGGTGGATGCAGCCCTTGCGTTGACCGAGCGGGAAGTGCGGATGCCATCGCTGGATGGCAACACGGTCGACGTTCAGATGGAGCAGGCGGCATTCGCACAAAACGCCGTTCGTTATCAAGCGTCGCTCAACTTCGTGAATTCGCAACTACGCGGTCTTATGACTGCGATCACGGGGCAATAATCATGGCCAGTCTCAAGATATTTGATATCGCAGGTTCGGGCATGGCGGCCGAGTCTGTTCGCTTGAATACGGTCGCGAGCAACATTGCTAACGCCAATAGTGTCGCTTCGAGCCCTGACAAGGTCTATAAGCCGCGCCAAGTGGTATTCGAAGAGGTCCGTCGTCAGACGCGTGAGGTCGAGGCGGCCTCAGCAGTTCGGGTCAAAGACGTGGTTGAGGCCGACGTCGAAGCCGTGATGCGCTACGAGCCAGGCAATCCGATGGCCGACGCCAACGGCTACGTCTACGCGCCCAACATCAGCGCCGTCGATCAGATGGTCGACATGATCGCGGCGTCACGCTCGTACCAAAACAACATTGAAGTGATGAACACTTCGCGCGAACTGATGCTCGCAACCTTACGCCTCGGACAGTAAGACCATGAGCATCATCGACAACATCAATTCGGCTCAAACGAGCGGTACACCTAATTCGAAAGGGGCGCTAGAAAGTTTTGGCTCCGACCAATTCCTGACGCTCATGCTCGCGCAGCTGCGCAATCAAGATCCAATGAAACCATTGGAGCCCACAGAATTCATCGGCCAGCTCGCCCAGTTCACCACCGTGAGCGGGATCCGCGAGATGCAGGACTACATGAGTTCGATGGTCGACTCGCTGCGGTCGTCACAAGCGCTTTCTGGTGCGCAGATCGTTGGCCGCGAGGTGCTAGCCGCCGGATCCAACGCGAGATTCGATGGCTTGAGCGCTCTCGGTGGGGCGGTCGAATTACCCGAGGACGTGCGCGAGGCGAGTGTCTTAATTCGTGACGCTAGTGGTGCGCTCGTCGCTCGTGGTTCGCTGCCCGCTGAGGCCGGCATGCAGTCGTTCGGCTGGGACGGCACTCGATCCGACGGAACGATGTCACCGCCGGGGTCGTATCAGTTCGAAGTGATCGCCAATGTAGGCGGTCGTAATCAGTCGATCGAAGTCATGCTGCGTAGCCGCGTCAATAGCGTGACTCTAGATGCCAACGGACGCGGCTTAACGTTGAACACGCCGAACGGATCGCTGCTGCTTAGCGATGTGCGGCAAGTGATGTAATTTTCGGAGGAACGAATCATGAGCTTTAACATTGCCATCAGCGGTCTGAACGCCGCTCAGACGGATCTGTCGACCACAGCGAACAATATTGCTAACGCAAGCACGAGTGGCTTTAAGAATGGCCGTGCCCAATTCTCGGATATCTTTACTCGCGGTTCAGCCAGTGCCGGTGGCGCTGGCGTACGCGTGTCCGGCGTCAAGCAAGAGTTTGGACAGGGCTCGATTGAATTTACCGGTAATGAGCTCGATCTCGCAATCGCCGGTAATGGTTTCTTTGTCGTCAAAGAACGCGACGGCTCGACCTCATACACGCGAGCCGGGGCCTTCAGTGTTGACTCTAGTGGTACGGTGGTTAACACCAACGGCCAAAAGTTGCAGGTCTATCTAACTGGTAACAATGGCACCGGTGGTATTGGCGACCTCAAGCTTTCGAAGGCGGATCGCGCGCCGAAGGCGACCAACAACGTCGAACTGGGTCTCAACCTGCCGGCGAATGCCACGGCGAAGACCGCAACCTTCAGTCAGGCCGACTCATCAACCTACAGTCACTCGGTCTCCACCTTGATCTACGATCAACAAGGAACGGCGAAGAACGCCACGCTGTATTTCTCAAAAACGGCGACGGCTAACCAATGGGATGTTCGCGTCGCGGTTGATGGCGCGATGCAGGGAACCCCGCCGGAGGTTGAGACTATTGCGTTCAACGCCAGCGGCGCTCTGGTCCCCGCGGGTGGCACGGCTACGGATGGCAGCATTAGCTTTGCAGCATTGACCGACGTCAAGTTCACGGTCACCGACGCTACCCAACGCGGGTCTGCGTTCAGTGTGAACAGCATCGATCAAGACGGGTACACCACAGGTCGTTTGACGGGTGTTTCGGTCGATCCAGCTGGCGTGATCAGTGGAACCTACTCTAACGGTCGAATCGAGGCTCTTGGCCAAATCGCTGTCGCGAATTTTAACGGCGTCGATTCGCTGCAACAAAAGGGCGGCGCGAGCTGGGGTGAGACGGTGGCATCGGGCCCGGCATTGCTCGGTACACCGGGTGCTGCCGGCTTCGGACAAATCGAGTCGAACTCGCTCGAAGCGTCCAACGTCGACATGACGAAAGAGCTCGTGCACATGATTACGGCGCAGCGCAACTTCCAGGCGAATGCCAAGTTGATCTCGGCGTCCGACCAGCTTGCGCAGACCATCATCAACCTTCGTTGATCGAGTTTAGCGCGCTAACCCGGAGCTAAGTCGTCATGGATAAGCTGATCTATGTCTCGATGATTGGTGCCAATTCGGCGCTGCGTGCACAGGCGGCGAACAGCAATAATTTGGCGAACATCAATACCACGGGTTTCCGCGCTGATCTTTCGGCGTTCGAATCGCAGAACGTCGAGGGTCCCGGCTTCAAGTCGCGGGCCGTTGGCACGCGGCTCGACTCGGGCTTCAGCACGATGCAGGGCTCGGTCTTGAGTAGCGGAAATCCACTCGATATCGCCATTCAGGGTGAGGGCTGGATTGCCGTGCAAGCCGCAGATGGTACCGAGGCCTACACCCGTGCGGGCGATCTGCGCATCGATCCGAGTGGTGAACTGCGTAATGCCTCAGGGCGTACGGTCCTCGGTGATGGGGGTCCCATTCTGATTCCGCCGAATACATCGGTGACCATCGCCGCCAATGGCGAAGTGTCGGTGATTCCGCCAGGGCAGGGGCCGGAAGCGCAGGCGGTGGTCGGTCGCATCAAACTCGTTAACCCGCCCTCGACCGAACTGGTCCGGGGAACGGATGGCTTATTTCGTCAGAGAAATGGCGGAATTGCTGCTGCGGATCCGGCTGTGCGGGTGATCTCGGGTGCGACCGAGTCGAGCAACGTGAATGGGGCTGCAGCGATCGTCAACATGATCGAGCTGTCGCGACAGTTCGAGATGCAAATGAAGGCGATCAAGTCGGCCGAAGAGAATGCGCGTAGCTCACAGTCGTTGCTTTCGCTGCGTTAGTCATTTCTTTGACTTGGCATGCTTAGTGCAACCCCGAGGTAGCTAAAACGATTTCGCGAGGCAACAACGATGGACTCCGCACTCTGGGCAGCCAAGACCGGTCTCGAAGCGCAGCAGACGCGCATGACGGTCACCGCCAATAACCTGGCGAACGTCAACACCACCGGTTTCAAGCGCAGTCGTGTTG
>JACCDJ011314308.1_pt1 | contig 20072 bp, 20 predicted proteins | sample 7444481 | NCBI WGS metagenome assembly JACCDJ01 (sample SAMN15323435, study PRJNA562643) | freshwater metagenome | isolation source: river surface water | place: USA:Blue River Watershed | collected 2017-08-15 | reverse complement strand
ATATCTCAGTTTCTATTTTATTACTTAAAATAATAGTAAGTGAACTCTCATCATTATCATAAGAATTAATATAAATATCATTAATATTAACATCTTCTTCCGCATTATCATTTAAATAAGATTTAGCATCCACATCAATTTCATTTATAGTCTTGATACTTTCCTTATTTTTACCAGGGATAAGATTGATATCTATATAAAAACCATTGTTATCAGATAGTTGCTTCACATTTTTAATTTTAATTTCGCTTAACTCCAAAGCTATCTTCTCCTGAGAATTACAAATATAGTTTTTACCTCGTTTCTGCGGAATTTTAAATAAATGTTTCATTCTTATTAATATTAAGGTAATTCGATTAATAAGAATGACGCATAACAGTAAACTTATTGGATTAATCATTAAATTTATCAAGGATGAAATATTGAAGTCAGATATAAGAACGGAAATAATAAAACCTATATTAATTTATACCCTTTATTATATCATCCCCTTTTTAATTATCTTTATCCTATTGAATTTTATAACAACTATTACAGCCGTTTTTCTTGTTTTCAACTTTAGAAAATAAAATATATATAAATTAATAGAATAATATGTTAAAGAATAAAAAAGCGGGTTGTTCCTCGTATGCCAGCGTAAGTGACGATTATATCCTTTATAATAAAGCGACTAAGCCTGTATCTGGTGGTGCCAAACGTAATTCTAAAAAAGGTGGTGCCGATTTTATGTCATCCATTCCATCTGCCTTAAAAGATGCTACTACCGCTCTAAGCCAACTCAATCCCACTCCAGCTGCTACTAAGGGTGGCAAAGGCGGTTGTACCAGCTGTCAAAGTCGCGGCGGTGCTCGTGGTGGTGCGGTTGAATTAGCTCCATTTGCTGCTTCATTAGCTTTCCTTGCTGCTCGTATGGCTGTAGATAAGGAATTAAACTTCAAGAAATTAATGGGTATGGGCAAGGCCAAAAGTGCCACTACCAAAACTCGCAAATCCCCTTCTTCCAAATCCCGCAAAGCCAAGTCCGTTTAAGTATATTTCATCTTATTTTTACTTTCATTTAAATATATAATTGATTTTGATATTATCTCATCATTAATCACGTGCGGATTATTTTTAATAATAAACCAACCTCTTTTATAGGTATCTTCGTCTGTTTCAAATGGCTCTTTTTCTATTTTAAAGATAAAATTGTCGTGAATAATAATGATAAAATTAGTAGCAGCCATATTTTAATTTAAATACTATTTCATAATCATTTTTTATATAAAGATGAAATTACTCCAATTATCCTCATCTTTATTTATATCCGTAGTTTTTCACGCTTATTATTTAAATGATTATATTTATCACCATTTATATTTACTAATTACCGTTCTTAGTTTATTGACCCATCAAGAAAAACCAAATGAAATTATTCTATTTATAGATAAAGTGGTGGCACAATCAACTTATATGTATATAAATATTTATGATACACCTATCATTTTCCATAATAATAAAATTATTGTAATCGCACCACTATCCATCTTAGTTATTTACATATATGAATTTATTTATCCTAAATATTCAAAGGGACTTCATATCAATCATTACCTTACATTTATATCTCCAATTAAAATAAAAAATGATTATTTTTTATTAAAATAACAATCATTCATAATGGTCGAAATGTGTATGCATCTATTGGTATTCCCCCTTTCCTTATATATTCCCGTATCCATAATCATAACTTATATCTATAATCTCATCTTCGATTATAATTGAATTTATTTTTTGTGATTATCTTTTAATTATGGAATTGAAAGATATTGATAATCGTTTGGAATTAACAGAAAATAATATTCATATTACATTACAATCCATCTTAGCTGTCCCTACAATTCCTGATACCATTAATGTTAGTAAATCAATATACACAGATACAAATGTTGATACTTGGATATCTAAATTACCAATTACGCGCGGAGGTTCCATAATAATTGATAAGATTATCAAAAACCCGATTCGTAATAAGGAATTACTTATACAAAGACAAAAGACCTCATATGATATCTTTAAATATCAATTAGAAATTCTCAAAGAAAAAGAAAAGGATATCTTATGGATTATGACTTTAAAAGAAGAAATTGACGATGATATGAGTATGAATCTATTATTTCCATCTACTTATATCATCAATCGTCTCAATAATTACCGAGCCTTTCTCGATTGTTATCACTTATATAAGATTATATTTACACCCTTCAGTTGTATTTTTTACCCCCTATCCATTTTCCTAACTCCCTATTATTATCTGAATCGATATATGCATTTAAACCTGAGTTTCTTCAAATACTTAACTATCCTATTTCAATTTTTAAAAATGATGTTTAAACCCTCTGGTAATTATCGAAAGGATTTTATAAAACTTGTAACCTTTATGATATATGTCTTTATATACATCTATGGGATGTATCAAACCTTTTTAATTTCATATATCACATATAAACTTCGAGAAAAGTTGTTAATAAAAATAAAGGGATTGGTGGATTTTATTAAAACCTCTCTTATTATCATCAAACGGTCTAATTTTATATGGAAAACTTATGATATTTTTAATTTAAATAATGAAGAGGTGTTTAGAGCCATTCATAAATTAGATGAGATTAAATATGATATATCAACTATTTATAAATTATGGAAAGATGCTGAATTTAAAAAGTCAATCATAATTATTCTAAAAGTTATGTATCTTCTCGATGTCATTAATACCATCAGTAAACTAAAGAAGAGTAAAAATTGGACATTACCTGAATATTTGACAGATGATGGTGAAACAAAAATATGGGATATGGGTAATCCACTTCTCGATAATAATCAAATATTTAATCCCATTAGTCTTGATAAAAATATAATTATCACTGGGGTGAATGCCGGCGGAAAAACTACTTATGTGAAATCGATTGCAGCTAATATAATCCTTGCTCAAACCTTTGGAATTGTAAATGGTTGTAAGGCAAAGGTTCTTTTATATGACGCGATCATTTCATTTATGCGTGTTCGTGATGAGGTGGGCGTGAAATCATACTTTGAAGCTGAAACTGATTGTTGTAATCAGATGATAATGATAGCTACTGATTTATATGAAAGAAAAAAGAAAGGTCTTTTTATTCTTGACGAACCCATGCATTCCACCCCTCCCATTGAAGGAATGTCTGTAGCTCACGCCATTGCTAAATATTTAGGTTCTTTAGAAGGAATCACAACTATAATAACAACTCATTTCCATAATTTAATATCATTGGGTGATAACAATCGATTTATAAATTTAAGCGTGAACGCTATTGAGGATAGTAATGGATATAAATTTGATTATAAAATTAGAAAAGGAGCGTCAAAACAAACCATAGCTATTGAATTATTAAAAAAACAAAAATTTAATGATGAGATTATAAATAGTGCGATTGAAATTAAAAACAAATTATGTAATGAAAATTTAAGATATGATTTATAGTAATTTCCTTTATTACCTATTTGCTTTATTTACAATAATGATTGTAATGTACGTAGTTTATAAGATTTTTATATTAGAAAATGATATTTATATCCTCAATGATAGAATTAATAAGATTGAAGTTGAATATGGAATGAGTTCAGTAAATAATCAACCGACAACTCATTCCAATGTAATCTATCCTCCCACTTCTCAAGAGATTGATATGAGTGAGATGATTATGAATGAAATTTTTAATGATAAGATTGATATCATTGATATAGATAAAATGGAAGAACAATCTGTAAAAGAAGAAGAGGTCATTTTTGATTTAAAGAAGGAGGTTATAAATGATGATAAGGAATCTGTAATAAGCTCAAATAACCTAAATAAAAAGAAACTTTTAAAATGGAATTTGGATAAACTTAAGGAAAAATGTGACCAACTGGATTTACCTACAGATGGAACCAAAGCTCAATTAATCGAAAGGATTTTGGAAAAAGAAATTCAACAATAACTCTTATCTATAGCACTTATTTTTTTTATTCATAATAATATCTAAAGGTTTCTTATTATTAATTATTATAAATGATAATACGAAGACTTAATAAGAATGATTATGAAAAGTTTTTAGTTTTGATAAAACTTTTTTATAAGAGAGATTAGATAAATGAAAGTTTTGTTAATCAATCTCTATTCCACACCAGAGAAATTTAAAAAGAAAAAAATAAATTTCATTAGAATTTTCAAACATAAAGCAAAATTGGTCATTAAAAACTGGCAAGATAAGAAAGGAATTATTAAAGAAATCAAAAAAGGAAACGTTGATAGAATTATCTTATCAGGATCTGATTTTCGTATTAAAAAGACAAATAAAGGAATCGTTCCTGATGAGGTATTTACCTCTAAAATTAAGATTCTGGGAATCTGTTACGGATATCAATATATGATATATTATTATTCATCGTTGAAAAATATCAAATCATTTAAAAATCATAGATATGATTTATCATTTCGAATTAACAGACCTTTTAAAGTAAAAAAAACGAATTACAGATTTAACCATCACGATTTTATTGTTAAGTTGCCGAAAAATTGGAAAATAGCTGTTAAATATAGAAATATGATTTATATGGCTTATGATAGATATGGAAATGTAGGAGTTCAGTTTCACCCAGAATTTCACAAACAATCGTCAAATCTCTTTTTTAATTATTTTTTCTATAATTGAATTAAAGAATTATAATGATTGTTTATTATTATGGATAATAATTTTGATTTAGGAATAATAAAAATACCTTTATCTGTATTTAAGGAAGTTTATGAAAATCATAAAGATTTTAATAATGAAGGATTGGTAAAAAAAGCCAGGGATTTAATAAATAATTATAATTGTTTTGTTTCAAATTATGATGCTAAGAGTTTATGGGAGAAAAAGAAGATTATGGCTGCTCAAAAGAAAACAACAAAAGTTAATTCGAATAACAGAACACGTCCATTTGTTTTATTAATTGACCTAAATGACGAAGTTAAATATAAGAAGGAATTTACCTCTTTTCTTAATAAACTCACTGATATAAACAAAGAAACGATTTACAATAAAATCTCATTATTTATCAAGGTATTAGATGAGACTAAACTTAATTCCTTATTTGATATCTTAATAAATTTCATTAAGGTTTCTTCTAATAATATTTATATTGATGTTCTTTATTTATTTCCTGAGAATTATATTGATTATCACGTAACCAATTATTGTAATTCTTATTTAAATAATAAGCAATGGTTACCTGCCGAGGAATTTATAATTGATAATAAAAAGCTTTATCATAATGATAATTACGATAATTATTGTAAATTTGTAAAAGTAAAAAAGCAATCCATATCAATTTTGAAGGCATTGATTAATATAAATAAGAAGTTGGACAGAGAGGAGTTCCTGAGTTTAATTTTAAATGATATCATTGTGGCAGTGGATAATTACATCGATGATAATCAATATAAACATATCACTGAATTTCTTTTGGATGAAATCTTATTAATTCTCGATGTAGTAAATAATAAGAAGATAATTAAAAAAATAAAAGATTATGATTTATCTATTTTGGATTATTCGACTAAATTTAAAATAATGAAGGTGGTTGATAAATATTCTGTTTGATAAATAGAATGAATATTCAAAAGCAATGTCCGAGTCATCAAATACTTAATCCGAAAACCAATCGATGTGTATCAAAAACAGGAGCTATAGGAAAGAAGTTGTTAATGACTCAAGTAGTTGATTATAAGAAGGCCATTATTACTAATCTTACCGAAATTAAGAATTATTTAATACAACAAAATGATTATTATCGCGTAAAAGCTTATTCAAATGTCCTAACACAATTATATGCGTATCAAAAACCAATAACCTCGTTGGAGGACTTTAAAGCCAATATTAAGGTAGGTGAAAAGATTTTAGAAAAGGTAAAGGAACTGATTGAAACAAATAAAATTAAATATATAGAGAAAAATATAATCAAAGATGATATTTATAAATTTAAAGAAGAATTAAAAGATGTATATGGTATTGGTTATAAAAAAGCAAATGAACTAATTTCACAGGGAATAACATCTATGGCATTATTAAAGAAAAATCAACATCTTTTAAATGATAAACAAAGAATAGGTCTTATTTATTACGAAGATTTAAGTAAAAGAATTCCGTTGAATGAATTTGAGAAACATAAGGAAAAACTTGAGATTGACCTTAAATCAAAGGGGTTTATATATGAATTTGTCGGGTCTTATCGAAGAAAAGGAACCTCAATGGGTGATATAGACATCCTAATGATGGAAAATAAAAACTTCGACCTACTTTCATTTGTAAATAACTTAAAGGAAATTGGTTATGTAATTGAGGTATTGGCATTGGGTAAACATAAATTTATGGGTATTTGTAAAATAGGTAGAAATCCTGCAAGACGCGTCGATATCCTAATTGCACCTAAAAAGGAATATTACTATTCCCTTTTATATTTCACTGGTTCCGCTGAATTTAATGTAGGCTTTAGAAATTATGTGAAAGCTACTTTTGGGGTTTCTCTGTCCGAACACGGTTTAAAAGGACTTGGAGATAAGAAAGCCCCAGTTATTACAAGTGAAAGAGATATTTTCAACTATTTTAAAATTCCATATTTAAAACCGGAAGATAGAAAAGTATTTATTACGCCAATAAAATAATATTTATAATAGAATAGAATAAAAATGAATTTGAATATAGCATACATAATTAAATTATTAAATTCATTATTGGTTATAATCCTTTTAGCCCTCTTATATTCCTATATAATGAGTCTTGAAAGCAAGGGTTGTGAATGTGCTATGACCCCCAATGTAGGTTTCATTAAGGGCTTCACTCTATTCGCAATTATCTATCTATTACTTACTGCCTTTGTCCCTGAGTCAACTATTCGCCAAACCTTTGGAAATAACCTCCTTATCTTATACAAATATGTTGATTTAATATTCATATTAGTCTTTATCTATTATCTATATGTTGTATTTAGATATACTCGTTATTTAGTGGATGAAAAATGTAAATGCTCCACCGATATGCGTCGTGATATAATTATGATTGGTTCTATTATTGAGCTTATCCTTCTCGTTATCCTATTTATTCTCAGTGTTGTTACCACCGCTATTTTAACAGTCCTTTTCAGCGTCGTTAAGTCGGTAGAGGAAAATAGTGATATTGCTCGAGGAGCCATTCGTGACCCTATCGGTTCCTTTTCCAAGGTTCCGAAAGCTTTGAAAAAAGAAATGTCTGAAATCAGTTCTTATGTAAGTAAGACTGGTAAGGAGCTCCGTAAAATTGGCACCAAACGTTCTAAGAAGTAAGCAATTTAGATATTAAGAGTTCTTTTATTTTTACCTTTCACTGATTTATTTAATAATTTAAGGTCAGTGGCATCTTCAATAATTGAAGTTATTTCTTCATCGCTTATAGATAAAGTCTCTATACGATTATCATCATCTAAATTAGGAGTAATCTTATTATGAACATTATTTATAATATGATTAATGTCATTAGTACTTTTATCTCTTGATTGAGGCATCATCGGCATCTTTGGACTATTATTAAATGCCGGTGAATTATTTAAACCTCCAAATAAATTACCAATCATACCAAATAAACCACCTGCATTTGGTTGTGACTGATTTGAAGGTCTTTGCTGTTGTTGAGGAGGAGCATCCATACCTATACCTGTATTTTTATATACGAATTGTTTAGCAGCAGCATTTTGAAATTGTTTCATTAATTCGGGATTAGCCTTAAAAACCTCTTCAACCCCTGGTATAGAACTTTCCTTAAACATCTTAGATGTTAAATGAAACATAAAAGCACTTCCAGTAAGACTTATAAATAATCGCAATTCCGGTGCCATCTTTTTACCTTTGGATTTATACTTCTCGTGAAGTTCCTCAAAGATATCATCATAATCCGTGATATTCTCGTGAACCTGGTCTGACCATCCCTCTAATTTAATGGCAAATGGGTCATAACGAGAATTTAAATATTCCGTTCCTGATACAAATGCCATAAGCATCTTTCGTTGAAATCGAATACTGGCATCTATATCCTTATCTCTAACAATTCTTTCATATTCCTGTTTCATTTCTTGTAAGTCACTATTCATATTATAGTTACCTGGAATGGTATAACCCTTTGCCTCCAAACGATTTAATTGATATAAAATTTCACGTTTTTCGCTTATTTCATCTCGTTTTTTTCGCACAATTCGACTTTCACTATCATTTGAAGTCATACTTCTATCATCGTCATCTTCATCGTCCTCTTCTTCTTCATCGTCGTCTTCAGCTTCACCATCATCATCTTCTTCATCGTCTTCATTATCACCGTCATCGTCATCATCGTCGTCATCTTCAGGTTCCTCTCTTTTAACAAATTTAAGAGGCTTATTACTACTTTTGGGCTTTCTTTCACTTGAGGCACTTGATAAAGAAGATAAAGATGATGATGATAAAGATGCTACTTCACTACTTATTTTATTTTTATTAAATAATAAATCAGTTCCTGTTATAGGTTTTTTATTATAATTATTTAATTCTAATAAATCATTCATCTTATCTTTAATTAAAAATTATATGTTTATATCGATTATATAAACGAAGTAATTAAAAAAACCAATTTAATAATTTATTGGTAGTCCTAATTTCATTATCATTTGTATTTAATGCTAATGGTTTAATTGAAGATTCTTGAGTTGTTAACGGAGACGATACCGGTTTTCTTTCAAGGATATTTATGATGTTTGTTTCCAATTCCTTTAATCTATCACCGAGTGTTTTAATTTCTGGTGGCGGTTGATTTACAGCACATTTATTAGTACTTTCACTTATAGTAAAATCTAATCCAGATAGATAATAATAGTTATGTTTTGTTAATTTACTAATTTCATCCATAGGAACAACTGTTTTATAATAAATGAAACTGTATAAATCCATATTGATAGTTCCGCCTTTATTTATCATTAAAGGTGCAGACCCTAATTTAACCTTAAATTTTTCTGAATTAGTATATGTAAATTTACGTCTATTTAAATAAAAGGTTACATCGGTAGCTGAATAAACCAATCCAATAACGACAAAATCATTATTAATAATTGAATTTCTGTCAATATCATTAATAAGTCCTTTATATACCACATTGCCAATAGTAATGATTATATCAAAATTTTTATTTGGGTTCTCCTTTAGATTAATATTTATAATTGATTGGGAATATTGAAGATTTGTATTATCTGTGGTTTCTGTGTTTCCGGTCATTTCAAATAAGATATTATTTTGAGCACCAATGTTTTTAATTTTAGCAGAAATAATCATACTGAATTCTGTGAGTTCATTTGTATTTATATTATTCGCAAAATAAAAACTTTTGGGACCATTTAATTGAATGCCATTTAAACTTGCACCCATTGACCCATTTTTATTAATATCATTCGGAATTAGGTTAATATCAGATTCATACGTAAAATAATGTTTCTCATTTCTTTCAATACCAGTTATAGTGGTTAAATCACATTCATACCATCTTTTTTCATTATTTTTAATTTTAGTTGTTGTGCTATCACCAAATGTATTTATACACATATATTTATTATCCTTGAATGGTATTAGTCTTGAATTCGCTAAATCATCGGGTGTAGCAGGAGTAGTAGTAGCAGGAGTAGTAGTAGCAGGAGCAGGAGCAGGAGTAGTAGTAGTAGCAGGAGTAGTAGTAGCAGGAGTAGTAGCAGGAGTAGTAGCAGGAGTAGTAGTAGCAGGAGTAGCAGGAGTAGTAGTAGCAGGAGTAGTAGCAGGAGTGGTGTCAGTGAATTTATCTAAATTTTTGAATGTTTCTAATTTTAAATTCTCTACATTAAAATAATTTATCAAAATGATTGTAATAAAAAACCCCAGAAAAAAACCCAAAAGTTTAGTAATCATTATATCTTAAAATTATATAAGAATTAATTTAATATTTCTAAGCATATAAAAATATGTCCTCTAATGATGATGATAAGAATAGCGTGTGTTCAGAGAAAGAAGAATTAGAAGTTAAGGATAAGGAGGAAGAAGACGAGGAAGAGGAGGAGGAAGATGAGGAGGAAGAAGAAGTTGAAGACGATGAGGAAGAAGAGGAGGAAGAAGATGGGGATGATGATGAGTTCGACCCGTCCATCATTCAATTTGAGCTACTCAAGAATTTTCTTGTAGACGAGGAGGGCACTAATGTTTCAACACATTTGGGCTCCATCGCACACGAGTTGCGACGTCTCAATAAAATTCTATCAAAAAAATAAGTAATTAGGCGATATTATATTTGGCCTTTGCGACACTATAATTTCTCATAGTATCTTCAGCGTCCGCCACAGGTAAAATAACCTCTTTAAGAGCATAAAAACTGGGATTACCTCTCACTCTATCTCTTAAGGTTTTTAATGGGCACATATCCTTGGTTTCATATAAATGTCGATTCTCATCAAGGATTAATAACAAAGGAGAAACAATCTTTTTACGTCCCTCTGGTTCATAATAAGAATTAGGAAACATAAATTTAATATCGATAACTCCATTATTTCCAATTTCATAATAATTCTTTGTTTTTTCAAATGCGATTTCCTCACAAGGAAAAGGCAAAGCAGTTCCAGAATATGACATCCGAGTATCGGGTGGATTTGGAGCAATGATAACTTTCTTGCTATACATCGAAGGATTTTTTAAATATCCCTTAACAATCATATAGATATCCTCTCTAAAAACACGACAATCTATTTTATCATCGGTAATTGTGATTATCTCCATTATCTCTATTATATTAAAATATTTTAGTAGAGCCTAATCCTTTCTCATTTGTATATCCATTATAACAACTAACACCATCACAATAAACTCCATACATATTCTCAAGTTCCGGATTTTTCTCATTTATCAATTCACCTTTATTACAAGGAATACAAGGCATTAAGTTATTTAAAACATTCTTTCTGTTTTCTTCCATAATCATATCAGAATTTCGTTGAAGAAATAAACGTTGCTCATAACTTGATTTAACTACATTATTCTTGGCTAATAAATCATTAAGATAAGCATTTCTGGCACATCGAGTTTCATAATTGGTAAAGGCACGACCATCCGCCATTTTTAAAGGACAACTTTTATTATCATAAGTAGCACTACAGCAACTCATATCTATTCTAATTATAAATATCATAAAAAAAATTTAAATTTCATGTTCATAACAAAGATTGTGAATGTATAACTGTTCCTTTCTACCCGCTCTTTGTGCCCTTCCAACTGCTTGTTGTTTATCAATACCCATAGAATGATAAATAATAACATCAGTTGCATAATTAATATCGATACCACTGCCGGCATATTGAGTATTTAATAAAATAATCTTAATTTCTCCCGATTTAAACTTCTCAAGAACATTCATCATATGTTGAGTGTTCCCTTTTAAAAATTCAAACTTAATATCATCATCAATCATCTTCTTTTTAATCAAATCAAAACCATTATCATTTCTCGTGAAAACTAAGAATTTACCGTCAGGTTTATTTTTAATGATTGAAATAAAAGTATCCTCTTTATATAAAATTTCCTCTACAGGATTTGCTGAATTATTTTGATTTACAATTGCGATTAAATTATTATAACTTGCTATTCTTGTTCTACAATAAGGACAATTATTATTCCTCTGTATCCAATTCATAATACAACCACCACAAAAGAGATGAGTACATTCAAGCATAATTGGATTTTTAACAGTATCCATACATATCACACAATTATCACTTGATAATGATTTAATTCTTTCCGTTAGGTCACTAATTTTACTCTTTTGAATCTCAATCTCAATATCCAATTTCTTAAGTTTTTGTTGTTTATCATCTTCTGAAATATCCAAATCACTAATATAAACCCTCTCTCTTTCCTTATTCCACAAATCCTTTTTGAGTTCTTTTGAAACCAATTCAATGATATTATCCTCGGTATCACTTTTACCTCCGAGTTCTCGAATGGCACCAGCAAAATCATTCGCATTAATCTTCTCCAAAATGGGACCACTCAAAAATCTTCTTGCGATTAAATAATTAGGTGGTAATTTACATAAATAAGTCTTTTCAATTGGTTCAGGTATATCAAAACTATTCTTGATAAATTTATTACTATTCTTTACTAAAATCAAATTAATCATATGTTCATTATTTATCATTTCCCTAATAGAACAAGTATATTGAGTATTATTATAACCTTTTAATAAATCCACATAAGTTCCTGAAATATGCCAAAAGAAATAATAATGGAGGTTATGTGGCAATTTATTTTGAATATCGTGTGCTTCATCCACCATAATTCTCTTCCAATTTTTAATTACTGGTAAATCTTGAAAGTAATTACAGAAAACAGTTAGGGTAGTATTTTTAATTAAAACGATATCAAAACTTTCCAAATAACTCATTATTTCAGCACGATTATTACCATCAAATTTAGGAATATTATTTTTGATGAAATTAAGATTCGTAATAGAAAGTAATCTTAGATTGGTATTTTTCTTTACAGTTTCCTCCCATTGAACATATACGGGACCTCTTGGAACAATCACAAGAGTTGTATTGAGAATATTATCATCCGTCTTAATTAAATTATTTTTACTGGTAATACTAAGATAATTATAAGAACGATAATAATTATTATGGGTTCTTGTTATATTTGGATTAATATAAATATTCATTGGATTATTGGAAGCTATTAATGATAAAGCAATTAAGGTTTTACCATAACCAACTTTATCCCCAAGAATACCAACATTACCACTCACCTTAATATCAATTGGCTCATTTTCTGCATTCGAATGATGATAAATATTAAAATTCTTAAGTCTATAATGAATTTCCCCCTGATTTTCCATTTCAATCGCTTTATATAAGGAAGTTAATTGATGAGGCTTTAATTTCAATAATATCTTATCAGGCTGAGCTGCTAAACAATCATTCTCATTTAACTCCAAGTCATAATGAGTATTTGTATCCATTTCTATTATTAATATTGCCTATTTTTTATATACAATAATGAAAATTATATAAGAAAATAAAACCTACCAATGATATATATGGAACGAGAAAAGTCAATCGAAGAAGAAAAACCAAAGAAAAAAAGAGTGGTAATTGGACTTCCTGGTGATAACTTTACCTCAAAATTCCTTATCTCTTGGACAAGTGCTTTGAACGTCCTTTGGGAAACACAAAAATATGATTTAATTGTAAGTCCGGGTGTTAGTTCTTATGTTACATTCGCTCGTATGCAAACTTTAGGTTTAGATGTCCTTCGTGGCATTCAACAAAAACCATTTAATAATCTCGATTTTGATGTTTGGGTTACGATTGATAGTGATATTATCTTTACTCCACAACAATTAATTGATTTAATTGAATCCACTGAAATTCATCCCGTTGTTAGTGGTATGTATCGAATGTCAGATTTAACCCATTTCCCCATCGTAAAAGATTGGAATACTGACTATTTTGCTAAAAATGGAACTTTTGAATTCCTAACACCTGAATTCGTAGAGAAATGGAAACAAGAGACAGGTCTTAAATATATGCCTGTAAATTATACTGGTATGGGTTTTTTTGCTATGAGACGTGAGGTTTTACGTAAAATGACTTATCCCTATTTTAACGCTGAACTTCAAGAGATTATTTGTGATGATGGAACTATTCTTCGTGATATTTGTTCTGAAGATGTGGGCTTTTGTAAAAATATTCAAAAAACAGGAACCCCTATTGTCGTAAATACTGAAATTCGAGTAGGACATCATAAATTAATCTCCGTATAAAAATAAATATGGATATAGATATTTATAATTATCTATTATTAATCGTTTTAGTTATTATAGTTGGATATTTTTCATTGAAATATCTCTTTTTTATTTTAATTGGATTTATATTAGGTGTCTATTTAACCTATTCTTACATCAAATAGTTTTTTAAATCTTTCAGCACATACCTTAACACTTAAATTTTCAATTACATATTCCCTTGGTTTATAAGTATTCAATTTACTTAAAAATAATTTAAATTTATCATCAAATTCATTACTTTCGTAAAAAAACTCTCCACATTTTTCACTCCAATAAGGGATAGATGTTGCAGGATAAGGTGGATAATCAAATCCTTCTTCCTGATTAAAATTGGTAACATCCCATACAAATAGCGGTAAATTACAACTCATCATTTCTTGAATTGCAAAACCTTGACTTTCGTGACGTCCTATGATAATTGCATATTTAGATTTTTGTATATGTTGAATAAAATCATTTTCATCATATCGATGTGAATAACTAAAAATTACATAGTTATCAATTCCTTTATTTTTAAGTTTTTCAACAACAAATTGAAGCTCTGTTGGTTTTCTGTTTTTAAAATAGATTAAAACTTGATTTTTACAAACATCATCAATTTTATTAAATTTATCTGTATTTACAGGAAATGGAATTGGTTGTAAATTTAGTTTTAAGTTATATGATTTATATATATCACAACACCATTTTGATAATATTATAAATACAACATTATTACGATACTCATTAATTGAATCAAATTTATCATTATCAGAAGGAAGTACGCAAAAATGAGGACCAAATAAATAAAGTTTATTTGGATGTTTATGAATATCTACGGGAAACGAAGCACTGTAAATAATTTTATATTTATCATTTGATATATCCTCTTCGTTACCATAAGTAAAATCCATATTTAAATATTTTAATACTGCTTCAAATCCCTCGCGATTTTTGTGATGTATATATTTATTTATAATTAATAGCATTTAGATATAAACTATAATTAATTCCTTAAATCATTAACAATGGCCGCAAAGATAAATAATATCATCTTTTGAATCATATAAATCCTTATAATTTAAATAATTATGATTATGTAAATTTAACTTTTCAGCCTTTATAACCAGATTAAGAAGGTTATTATATTTCAAAAAAGAAATTAACTCATTTTTCACATAAATAGCCAATTCCTCAAATGATGAATAATCTTCAATATCTATAATCAAATGAAATCCCCAAAATAATTCATCAGATATTTGAACTATTTTCTTCATTATTATCCTATCATTTTCTAATATCTCTTAAGTCTATTTTTAAATCCTCCTCCTCGTCGAAATAAAGATGACATATAAGTACTTCTGTCACTGGTCATTATTGGTAGTGATGAGGTAGTTGCTTTTGGAGTACTGGAACTTACAGTAGTAGTATTACTTCTATAATTATTATTTGATGATGATGATGATGATGATGAAGAGGAAAATAGATAATAGAATAATCCTATTAATAATACTACTAATAATATACCTAAAATTGAAAAACCAATATAAACCCAAATTTTAAATCTATCCCTTTTTGTTGTCTCATCATTCTTTTTATCTGACATTTCTCTATTATTTTAAATGGAAAAATAAATAGATTTTTAATAAATAGATATGTCTTTAAAAACTATAAATGTTATTCGATGGATTAATTATGATAAAAGTGAAAAATATTCAATAAAGATATTTGAAGATGACAATCTCGAAGATGGAGTTAGTAAGATTGCTTTAAGTATAAATAGCAAAAGTAGATTCTATGTTTGGAATAATAATTTTCCTGAACTTCTTTATTCAATTGAAGACGTTAAATGGAAAGGTTATAATAATAATCCCTTGAAATCCACTGACAGAAATAATAGTATTATCAAACAACCCATCATTTATAAATATAAATATGGATTATGTTATTTTAATAAGATTAATATTATTTTTGAAGATGATTTTAAAGATTTAAAAAATAACCATTATTATTTCACCGAGAAAAAGGTTAAGTCATTGGAGGAATTAAAGAAAAGAGAAGATAAATTACTTGAATTAGAAAAAAAAGAAACTAAAACGACTGAAAATAGAATTAATGTTCATCGTTATGAATTAAAGGGTCATTTATCATCGAAATATCAATATTTAGCCGATGTTTATGACAAACTAAATACCAATGACTTTGTTCAATATATTCAATGGGTTAATGATAATTATACACTGGTTCATAAATTATATATGTATCATAGTATTTCTTCCAATAATCTAAAATCTTGGACGAATATTGATAAAATAACAGATACTCGTTGTATCAATTGTTATTGTCCTCTTAACAGTAGCTCTACTATCAAAATTACTATTCATAATGATATGAGCATTACTATTAATTTCATTCTCGATTTACGTAAAAATGTTGTAATGGAAACCATTGAAAAAATAATCCAAAATAAAATTAAGTTATATTTACAATCAGTCTTTGAAGAAAAGATTAATATCACACCTGTCGCAATTAAAATCTTTAATTATATAAGTATTTCTAATGTCTCCATCGAAAAATTAGCAAAAGTCATTTCCAGTTATCAAGATGTCTTTAAGTCCATTAGTTTTAAGAAATCAATCAATCTTATTTATAAAAGAAGTTCGAATTTTACAAATGATTCATTTGATTATAATATTTATGTTCGTAATCGTCTTATTTTAGGTGTAGATAAAAAGGAAATTATAGAAGAATTGGTTACATTTAATATAACTGAAGAAGAGGCTCTTAAAATAATTGAACAAGAAATTGACTTCTTAAATGAATTAGAACAGCAAAAAATTAAGGCAGATTTAACAGAACAAAAATTAAATACCATCGTTGTTATTAAGCCCAGTAAAACTGGATTTGATATAATCATTCATAATATACCCAATAAAACTGAATTGGGCTATTTAACCTTCTGGTTATCCAAGATTGTTAGCTCAGCACAAGAAACCGTCGTAGTCACCAAAAAGAAGGTTGTTAAACCAGTAACCCCTCCATCCTCATCTTCCTCAACGAAAAGCGATGAAAGTGTTGATTTAGGAAAAATAAGCTATTCATCATCTGGTGGTGCCAAAAATGATGATAAAGATAGATATAAAATTACTTTATTACAAAATACAGATAAGGAGTTGTTTGGTGAAAATTATGCCCGTGATAAATGTCAAAAGAAAAATCAACCTTTAGTCATCGATAAAGAAACACGTAATAAATTAAAAGAAGATGGGAAATATTATGTAGATAATGAGGTTTATTATGGCAGCAAAAAGGAAAATATGAATTATTATATTTGTCCTCGATATTGGTGTAAGGTTTCTAAAGTTCCTGCTCATCCTGAAACTGGTGAATGTCCCATACCTGACGAAGAAAAGATTGAGAGCTTTTTTGATAATCCCGGGGAAGTCGGTGTGAAGCGATATGTACATCTGGTGAAACCAAACAAGGAAAATGATATTTGTGCTCCTTGTTGTTTTAAAAAACCACCAAAGGAAGCCGATTTGGGTAAATGTAAAAATTATGAGACTTATGACCCCAAGAATTTAACAAAAGGGGTTATTGATGAAAAAGATGAAAATTATCTGGTAAATGCGAATGCTCCCATTAATCCAGGTAGATATGGTGTAGTTCCTAAACAATTACACGAATTATTATCATTTTCTACATCTATAAAGGCTGATAAAATACTGGTAAGAAAAGGAATTATTCATAAAGCTTCCACTAAAGATAAGGTTATTCATACCGATAGTTTAATATTTGCTCTAAGTTATCTTTTAAATTTTGATAAGAAACAAACATTTATAAGTGATTTAATTGCCAAAATGGACTTGATTACTTATATGAGTTTGGAAAATGGAAATGTTTGTAAAGCATTTATGGATAGATTACCAATCATTCCAAATGAAAATTTGGGTTTAATTAATGAACTTCAAGAGTATTTAAAGAAATTTCCGGCCATAAGTGAATTATATAAACTTGATTTTAATAAACACGATTATCGTTTATCAAGATTTTTGGCAATATTCAAAAGTTATAAAAAGTTTATCAATTATTTATCAGCAAATGATTATACCACACCTAAAAGCTCTTATTTTATATATGCGATGATTAGTATCATTTATAATAAACTACTTGTTATTTGGGATAAATTAGATGACAATATTTCAATCTTATGTCCTTATTATACATCATTCGATGATTTAATCGCAATTATGGAAATTAATCCAGAGGTAATAATGTTATTGAAAGACGGTAAATATTATGAACCATTAGAAATACGATTTAAAAATAAAGAAACCACGAGAATATTCAAATTAAATGACTATCCTAAATTGGAGGAATTATTGAAATCTTGTAGTGCCAATAATAAGAATTATGATATAAATGATAAAATTTACAGAGACATCTATACCCTTAATAATTGGATTAAAACTAAAGTAGTTTTAGATAATTATTCCAAATTTTTATTTGAAACCATTCTTATCAATAATGATTTAACTATTGAGCATTTCTTAACAAAAACAGGAATTCTTATTACTATTGATAAGATTGGTATAAGTTTTCTTCCAAGAATAATAAAGGATTTGAATATTAAAAGGATTGCGTTTTATGATGATTATGTTTCTAAAACCTTTAATATAAATATTTCACTCAAAGATTTAGAAACCTTTAAAAACAAAGTTTTATCTTTAGGTACTATTAAATATAACATAGGTGTTTTAGATACAGATAAACCTCAAAAAGAACCCGTTAATCAATTATTTACCATTCTTACTATAGAACCAAAAGACTTGGGAAATACTAATATCATTCATTCAAGAGTCGAGGACGACCTTTATTTTTATGATAAATTTAATGAAACTGAAAACAAAAAATGGTTTCAATTACAAATGATGGTTTTTAATAAACTTTTAAAGGAATTAGATGAAGAGAAACTTAAAAAACTTCAATCATTACCACGAATTGATTATATAAATAAGATTATGAGTTTTTTTACTACCAATCCAGATAAAAATAAAATTAGAATTATTATTGAGGAAATTCCTATTTATAGCATCAATCATATTAAGAATTATTTAAATAAAATGACTTTATATTACAAATACAATTTCTTAGATTCAAATATAATCAAAGATGAAAAAAGAAAACAATTCCAATTTTCACAAGTTGCTTTAAATAAAGGTATGGATGAAATCATTAACTATCACAAATCAGCACCACTTACAAGCTTTAATAAAGAAAAGGAGATGGTTTATGAATTTGATAATAAAACAGTAAAAGAGGATACTTCAAAATTACCAGAATTAATGAAAGGCACATTTGAACCATTGAATAGTAAATGGGTCATGCATAAGAAAAGTAAATGGTATTTAATGGAAATACTTAAAGTTGATTATTATCAAAATAATTATTTTCGTGAATTTTTTGAATGGTTTGCCAATTTTATTCATATTAAAACCAGTTATCAGAACTTACTTGATATCACAGTTCAAAAATTAATTGATTATAGGAATAATGAGAATGTAATGAAAACCTTATTTAAAGATAAGACCATTTTTAATGTCTTTTCCCTATTAAGTGGTAAATTTTATAAAAATGTAAATGTTTATTGGGAGAAACACTACTCAAAATTGACAAATAATCAAAAACTGGAATTAATTGACAAAATTAAAAAGGATGGATTACATCCAAATGATTTAATGATTATTACAATGTCAGAAATTTTAAATATTTCCATTCTTATTATTCATCGAGCTGTTTATGGAACCACCAAAAATGATGATATCAGAGGTGGATTAGATGATTTAATTGTATCTTCAACTTTTATAAAAGCTCTTAATAATTATAAAAACAGACCTCTTTTAATCTTCTTTAAACTCACTGATGAAGACGAAATAACCAATTATCATTTAGTCTTTAATAAAACTACTCCTGTAAGTACTAAAAGCTTTTATTTAAAATTAGATGATATTCCAAATGAAATAAAATTACTAATCGAAGAACATATTAGACTTGACGAAAATAAAGATATGGTTTTATTAAAGTAATAATTGAGAATCCTAATAGATATAGCCATCCAATATTTGAAAAATAACACCACATAGAACCCCATGTTTTATATTTCCAATGATAATATAAACTTACTGATAAAAGGGTTACAATAAATATAAATGT
>JACCDJ011811569.1_pt1 | contig 20105 bp, 13 predicted proteins | sample 7444481 | NCBI WGS metagenome assembly JACCDJ01 (sample SAMN15323435, study PRJNA562643) | freshwater metagenome | isolation source: river surface water | place: USA:Blue River Watershed | collected 2017-08-15 | reverse complement strand
TAAGCAATGAGGATCATTACAATTCATTGAAAGAGAATGATAAATTCTACAATGAGTTCTTCAAGATCAGTTTTGATTTGGATCTTATTGTCAAGCCAGAGTTTTGTTATTTATTGTCCAAGGACACACAGGAGAATTTTTCGCGTGATGTGAGCATTTTCATTGCAGTGCTTTGTTATGAATTGGACAAGGATGGTCAAAACTTCATGGAGATGATGGATTACCATGAGTTCAATTATGAAGAGATTGATCGCTATTTTGAAAACAGCTCTTTCATTGATTTGATAGAAAGCAACAAGGCATTGAAAGATGCGGATAGCAGAAGAACACTAATCAACGGTATGGCCAGAAGAAACATCGTTCACAAATCATTCGAAGATCGTTTCATCTTTACCCAAGCGCATCGTGTATTCATTGAATTTGCCAAGGAATTGGCCATGCGTAAGATGGCGGTGAGTAAGGAAGAGAGTGTGGGTGAATGACATTAAATGAAAACCCCTTAAATCAACATAATATGAAAAAGTACATTTTATTCTCTCTTTTTGGCGGATTGATATTGTTTATTTATCAATTTCTATCTCATGCTGCCATTGATTTGCACAAGGATTTTCATCGGTATACTGATAAACAGGACACCATAACCACTTTTTTGGAAAGCTTGAATTTGGAAGAAGGGTCGTACATGATGCCAATGTATCCAGAAGGATTTTCTAATGAAGAAATTGAAAAATACATGGAATCCAAGCAAGGAAAGCCATGGATTATGTTGCAATATCACAAGAAATGGGACATGGGAATGGTGATGCCCATGGTAAGAGGATTGATTACTGACATTTTGGTAGCTGGGTTGTTGATGGTATTGCTAAGTAGTTTGAAAGATTGTTCAACCAAGAATGCGATCATAGCCAGTTTGATGGTGGGGTTGATGGGCTTCTTGTCTATCAATTACACCACTTTCATTTGGTATGAAACCCCTTCCCTATTTGCTTGGTTACTGGATGGCATTTTACCTTGGATTGCTTTAGGTTGGTTGGGAGCAAGGATGGTGAAGAAGTAACGGCTTGGAATACTTCTCACTAAAATGAATCAATTACTCTCGATTTAGATTCATCAGCTATTACCTTGCTAACTGAACGCAAAAAACAATAAATAAAAAAAGTCTCAGGAAACTGAGACTTTATTTCTTATTGGCGGTTCGGACGGGACTCGAACCCGCGACCCCATGCGTGACAGGCATGTATTCTAACCAACTGAACTACCGAACCGTTCATCTTCCCTTTGGAAGCGGTTGCAAATGTAACACGAGTTTTTATTTTTCCAAAAAAAATAATGTCCTTTTTTCGAAAAAAATGGACGTTGCTTGTAAAAGATATATTTCTTAAAAAATAATCATGCCAATGGGTGATTTGGCACGCCTCGTTTAATCACCAAAATGACTTTTGATTTTTTTCACATTCCAAATTTGCATTTGAATTTCCTTAAATCTATTTTCATTCAAAATTAAAGTTATGAAAAGGATCCTGAACAAGTACGATGTCCTTAAACTTGGACACAAATTGCATCAATTGCAAAAGCGTTTGTCAAGAGCAATCGCCAATGGATACCCACAATCTAAAATTGACGATCGAACGAGGAGAATCCGAAGAATTCAAGAGGAGATCAAACAAGCAACGACATGATAAAAAAAAGGGCCTCGGCCCTTTTTTATTTTTAAGTTACTCAGTCATTGTGTTACACTCACGCCTACCTAGTAAAAAAGGAATTCGTTTTGTTGTCTGCTCTTTTCAAGATTGGTGCAATTTTAAAAAATCGACGACAAATATCGGAACGTATCAAGAATGATTAATGGAGTGAATTCTAATTAAGAAATTCAAACCTTTTTGTCCAATGCCTTTAGATTTCCTCTCCTGAGCTTTCTTCGTCACTCCCCCTAGACTTCTTTCGCGCCTGCTTCTTCATCTCTTCAATCCCCTCTTCCACTTCAATTCGTGCGTCTGTTCTCACCTCATATAACCCGTGAAGAATGCTCTTTCTGACCAATTCGATGGGGTTTTTTGCGCCCAGTATTTTTAGCAATTCAATCCTTTCAGCATCAATTGTTTTTTTTGACAAATTCATTTTTTGCCCAATCTGCTCACTTGTATGGCCATCACAAATCAATTTTAAAATGAGATGACTCCTTTTGCTCAGTCGGATGGGAAGAATCATTTCATCCTTGCTCATGACATTTTTGCCCTTTGAAAAGTCGGCTGTTTTCATTGCCACAGAGGTATGTTGGCCTCTGAATTTGACATTGAAAATGGCGTCCATCATTTCATCAAATGAACAATTCTTTTTTAAAAAACTCTGAGCTCCTTCTCGCATCATTTCTGAGACTATCCATGGGTCATCGTACATGCTCAAAATGATGACTTTTATATCTGGAAAATTTTCTCTTAAGATTTGAAGTGTCTCCTTACCATCCATAATGGGCATATTCAAGTCAAGCAGAACTACATCAATCTTTTCTTGGGTCAATTTTGAGAGAAATTCCGCGCCATTTTCTGCATGAAAAGCTACCACCACCCTTGGTTCCTGTTTCAACATCATGACCAATGCCTGATTGAGTAAAGTGTGATCTTCTACCACCGCCACACGAACAATTTGGTCTTGTGTATTCAATTTGAGTTGGGATATTTGGTGTGTAGCACTCCCTATTGGTTGGGCATTGGAGATGTTGCAAAATTAAACAATTTACTTCATAGGGCTATTTTTTTTTCTTTGAAACCGGATTGATGGGATAGCATTTCCTATTTTTTGGTGAAACGTTTTTGACAAAAAATATTCATCTCAGGTTTGACGTTGTTCCGTTAAATTTGAGACATGATGAAAAGGAAGATGGTATGGTTAATCATTGTGGTTTTTTTGCAAACCTCAATGGCTTGGAGTCAATTCAGTAAGTACCGCCAATTTGGTGTAAAAGCCGGAATGAACATCAGCAATGTTCAAACTGAAATATCGTCCTATAATACAAAGGACTTATTGGGTAGTAGTTTGAGTTTGACTTACGACCGTGTCAGGATGCGTTTTTTGACCATTGGCACAGAGATCAATTTTATCCAGAAGGGTTACGGGAAAGAAGTAACCATGGTGGATTCAATGTATCAACCATTGGGGAGTTTTATCCATCAAAACAAAATCAGCTATATTTCTATCCCTTTGAAATTGGGCGTTCAGTTGGGAAATCGTTTCTACATTTTCGGAACGGCTGCCATCATTCCAGGATTGGTGTACAAGGCTGTAGCGGAAGTTCCTGTGTTTGACGCAAATGGCAATGTTTCATCTACCTACACAGAGAATATCAAGGATGAGGTTTCCATTTTGGATTTGGCCTCTCAAGTAGAGGTGGGATTTGGAATTACCAGAGGTCGATTCAAATTTTATTTGTCTGGAGCTAAAATGGACTCTTTTGTTAATTTATGGGATTCTCCCGCTTCTGTATTCAATATCAAAAGCCAGGGATTGATTGCCGCTGCCGGAATGAAAATAGAATTTGGCAAAGGGTTGCTCAAATAATCTTTTGTTTCATTTCTTAATCTGGTTCAAGTTTTCAAAGTCCTTCATCTGCTAGCTTTGTCCTATGAATAGGAAGCGATTTTTACAATCGATGTTATTATTGCCCCTTGGAGGATTAGCCATGAAATTGAATGACCTTTATGCCCAACAGTTGTCTTGGGAGACAACTGAAAAAATGCCTGTATTATTCTTGGGACATGGTAGTCCAATGAATGCCATTGAGGAGAATGAATTTGTTCAAGGGTTCAAGAAAATCAGTGAATCTTTGCCTACTCCTCGGGCCATCGTTTGCATCTCTGCGCATTGGGAAACCAAAGGCACTTTTGTCACGGCCATGCCCATGCCCAGGACCATTCATGATTTTGGCGGCTTTCCAAAAGCACTTTTTGACGTTCAGTATCCAGCTCCGGGTTCGCCTGAATTGGCAAATGAAATACAAGCTTTGACCTCCTTTGCCCACATTGAGATGGATCATCAATGGGGATTGGATCATGGTGCTTGGTCTGTGATAAAACACCTCTATCCCAATGCGGATATTCCGGTTATTCAATTGAGCATTGATTATTCCAAAGGTCCAGAGTACCATTATCAATTGGCACAATCCCTCAGTCAATTGAGAAGAAAAGGAGTTCTCATTATTGGTAGTGGTAACATGGTTCACAATCTAGGAATGGTTGCGTGGGACAAGCTCAATGGTCCCGCTTATGGTTATGATTGGGCTTTGGAAGCCAGCTCGGAAATGAAATCTTTTTTGATGAATGGAAATGATCGAGGTTTGGTAGATTTTAAAAATCAAAAAAAATCATGGCAATTGTCCATACCCACTCCTGAACATTTTTTGCCTTTGATTTACACACTGGGTTTCAAAGAGGAAAGTGATGAGGTTTCTTTATTCAATGATTCACCTGTGGCAGGTTCATTAACAATGACATCTGTGAAATTCATTTGATTTTAGGTTTCTCTTTTTGTCTGATGCCTTAAGTTTGTGAAAAATTACGATTATGGCATTGATAGAAGAAATGGACAAATCAGGAAATTGGTTGTTCAAAGGTCGCTCTTATTTTCCTTTGGCTTTGTATGCCATGGCCGCATTGGTTATTGGTATGGGTTGGGATGAACATTTGACTGACTTCAATCCTATCACGGCTTGGGCATGTCTTTTTATTTCCTTATTGGGTCAGTTCATCAGAGCCATTGCCATTGGATATGTTCCTAGGGGTACCTCTGGTAGAAATACCAAAGAAGGCCAAGTGGCTGAAGTCTTGAATAGTACGGGCATTTATAGTTTGGTGCGTCATCCGCTATACCTGGGTAATTTCTTTATGTGGTTAGGTATCATCATTTATGTTGGAAATTGGTGGTTTACAATTGTATGCTGCCTAATTTATTGGGTTTACTACGAGCGCATCATGTTTGCGGAAGAATTTTTCTTGAGAAACAAATTTGGCCAAACCTATTTGAATTGGGCCAATCAAACACCCGCCTTTTGGCCAAAACTTTCTGGCTGGAAGTCACCTACTTGGGAGTTTTCCATGAAGAATGTTTTAAAGCGTGAATACAATGGCTTCTTCGCTATTTTCTTGAGTTTCGCTTTGCTGGACGTTTTTAAGAATTACATGCACTTTGGTTATACCGATATCGCCCATGCTATCACCCCGTTTTGGCATACTGCGTTATTCTTTTCTTTCTTGATTTTCATTTCTTTGAGATCGATGAAGAAATACACCAGAATTTTGCACGTTGAAGGCAGATAATCTTTTCGTCTAATATTGGTTCGATTTACTTTTGCCGCCTTATGAATCATACGGCCGAAAAATCAGATTTGAAAAATCAATTGTTGCATCATCCACTTTATTCGATGATGAAAACAAAGGAGGATATTTTTGTTTTCATGGAATCGCATGTATTTGCTGTATGGGACTTTATGTCACTATTGAAATCGCTTCAAAGAGATTTGACCTGTACAACAACGCCGTGGGTTCCACAATCCAATGCCACTACCCGATTCTTTATCAATGAAATTGTATTGGGTGAGGAGAGTGATGTGGACCCTACTGGAGGATATATCAGTCATTTTGAGTTGTATTTAAGGGCAATGAGGGAAAGTGGAGCCAATACGCAAATCATGGAAGCTTTTATTGATCATATTCGAAAGGGCCATACCATTTCAGAATCGCTCCATCAATCTGGAGCACCGCAAGAAGCGATAAAATTTGTGGAGTCAACATTTGAGCAAATCGAAAACAGGTCATTGCATGAGCGCGCGGCACTCTTTACTTACGGAAGAGAAGATTTGATACCTGGTATGTTTTTGACCATGGTTGAGTCTCTCCGCAATGAGGGAGCGCAATTGGATACTTTTGTTTATTATCTCAAGCGCCACATAGAGTTGGATGGAGACCATCATGGAGCACTTTCCAGTCAGATGACCAATGCCTTGATCAATGGGGATGCTCAGAAGCAGAAGGAAGTGGATGACATCATTGCTTGGGGATATCAGCAGCGGATAGATTTATGGAACGGGATAGCTAAAAGAATTGAGAAGAAGAGAGCGGAATTAAACTAAAACTAAAACGTTTAGGACACTTTTGCTATTCCAATAATTTTCATTTTTTTTATTCATGAATTCTATTTTACAATCGGTTAAAGTTTAGTAAGTTATTTTTAAAATTACTGGTAATGGTTTGGGGCGCAGGGCAGGATTAGAAAGTACTGTTTCTTGGATTTTTAGAATGTTTATAAAAAGGCAGACTGTTACAACTGTTTCAAATTTCTTCTCTGATGAATAAAGAACTGTTCGTTCATCTATAATCTCCTACAACGGGTGGCAGCTTGGCGCTGGGCTTTTTTGCTCTTTCTATGTTTCGTTAAATTCAGAAAATTCAACTTTCAAAACCACACTTAGCGCGAAGGACGAAGAGCAAAAAAGACTTGCGCCAAGGTGCGGTTATACGATGCCGTTTTGTTGAATTGAAACTGAAATTTCACTTTCCGAAGACCAAGTAAATTGAACCAAACCAACCACTGAAATTCAGATTAATTGATTTGTCATTCAGAACTTTCCAGTCTTCATTGAATGGATTTTTTAGGGTTTTTGCGTTGAGGTGGTTGTAACCAATTTTGAATCCTATGCCGCATACCAAAGACTTTTTCAGATAGTCATATTCAAATTTTAATGCCGCCTGACTTTCGATGTTGTTGGCATGATATAGAGCATAACTTGAAGCAATTGGAAGTGTTGGATAATGAACGTTTATGGTTGCGTTTGACAATGAATTGCCAACTCTTAATTCGGTCAAGAGTCTTGAGCGATTTAGAAATTTGCTTTCCTTTTCATGCCATTTCAAAATATGGTTGATGTGAATATTCGTGGTTATTCCATAACCAACGGATTGAATCAATAGGCTTGATGTGCCATGATTTTCCGTGATGTTGCCAATATCATCACTTGAATTGAAGATTGGATTTCCTTTAAGTTCTGATTGCTGTAAGTTTCCATATAGCCCAATGTCAAATAGTTTAGATGGTTGATAACGCACACCAACAAAACCGTGATTGGTAGTTTTTATATTGTCTTTGAATAGTAATTGCGGTTTGGCCAAGCTATCAATATAGAATTGATTTAGTTTGCACATTCCAACTTGCCCAATGCCGTAACCAGCTTCAAAGGAGAGTTTGCCTTTGTCTTGAGCGTATGACGTTACTGTCATCGTTAACATTAGAAATAGAATGAATTTATTATTCATGGTTGTGGTTTTATTCAATGATTATTTCTGTTTCTTCTGAACCGTCTAGGTTCATTATAAAAAGTCTTGACTTTACTTCAATATCAAAGTCGTTTAATTGGTTTAAATCTACTCGTGTCCATATGATTTTATCAACATTTGAATGGTAGGTTGGGTCAAGATAAAGTCGAGTACGACACGATGCCTTAATTAAAACCTTTTCACCAGTTAAGTAGTTGGACTTATATATACCCTTTTCATAGGACCAAATAAATTCAGTGGCATTGAGCCAAGTTGAACCGCCACTAAAATTGTTTTGATAAGAATCGAAATAAACAATAGTGTCATTTGTAATATCAGACACTTTTGGACCATCACCGCCCATTCCGCAAGCCAAGCCATCTTGCCTCCAAGAACAATTACTACCAAGTCCTGTATTTTGCAAAGTGTCGAATGGAATAGCATCAGGTGTATACAGAATCGTTTTTTGAAGATTGTCAACAAACGGACCACGGTGTGCAGAAAACATGGAACAATCAGAACGCCAAATTGGATAGAAATCATTCCCTGTGTTGGTCAACTGAGTTATATCAGTTCCATCCGACTTTATTTTCCAAACACTATTTCCTGTTAGATTCATCAATATCCAATCGTTGCTGCCCCAATCTGGAGCAAAAATTTGGTTGCCTGTATGCAGCAAGGTCTTGGTATGAGTAGTCAAGTCGTAGCGATAGAGTTTTGTCAATCCATTACCATACTTGCGATGTGTAAAGATTATTTCGGTTGCATCGTTAGGATTGAAACATGGATAGAGATAAAAGGCAGAATCAACTATGTAATTCCACCCTTGAAAAGGTGTAATTCCCAATTCTTGGCAATCTGAAACGACTGGTGTTATCACCTCAATACTATCCTCTTTGCAGCAACTTGCGAGAAGGCAAAGCAGTATAATTGTAGAACGTTTTTTCATAGATACGAAAAATAAAACTGAGTGGCGGGGCGCAGCTCCGCCACTCAGTTGGTTTTACTCGATGATAATTCTTCTTGTAATTTCTATGTTGTCCTTTCTGAACTTGCAAATATAGACACCACTTCCATACTTATTAGTATCAACAACCAAAGGAGACGATGAGAAACTCCACGTGATATTGTCCACCAATTGACCAAGTGAATTGTAGATTGTCAATTCAGCATTTTTCCAGACATTCGTTCCAGTATATGCAAACTGAATTTGTTCGTTAGCTGGATTTGGAAATGCCACCAAATCTGTTTCTACTTCTGTTTCAGTTATTGCAATGGGGGTGCTATCATAAAGATGCAAGGAATATGGTGTTTGTAATTCGGAAGGATGAGCCGGAATCCACACATCTACATTCTGACCACCTGATGTAGTGAGGATGTGCCAACAATACGTGGTCACAACCACTGATGCAACGTTAGCAGTAGTTGTAATTTGATAATTGCCATAAGTGGCACCAGTGACGGGGTTGGCTGCGGATACGCCAATTACATCGCTGTATCTGCTCCAAGCAGCAAGCACAGATGTGGTAGGTGGTAAGACATTCAAATATGTATGTATCACTTGAACTCTATCTGCGACATACCAACCAGCGGCTACACCATTAATATTTTGGTTGAGTATTATATTCAGTCCCGCAAAAGTAGATTGACTGGATGAAGCTGGCGCAGCGCTATGAAATACTCTGTATTGACCACTAATCTTTGCTAAACTTTCGCTAGCATCTAAAAGGCCATAGCCATTTTTCTCGTCATACCCAGCTGGATAAGTATTCCCATTGAATGTTCCTTCAATGTCATTCGCATACATCTGAACAACATACTCAACATCCTCAGGCGATAGATTGTTAGCGGCTCCAACGGCCGTGTTGTGCTTGCTCAACATCAATCCAACAACTCCTGATACATGAGGGGCAGCCGAGGAGGTACCGTTGAAACAATTGTAGAGGGCGTCATCGTTTGTACAGTTGCTACCTGAGCCATCTATGTCGTTGTCATCTAGTGGGTAAACTGTTGTTCTAACTATGTCGGTTGAACCTGGGGCTATCAAATCCACACCGCCACCGAACGAAGAAGCCCACCATGAATCTCCATTGTCCGTTGTTTTATACGTGCCGTCATTGCCGCTTGCACCCACACTTATTACATATTCATCGTTATAGGAAGCAGGGAAATTGGTTCCGTCATTACCATCATTACCACGAGATGCAACAACCACACATTTATTTCTATACGCAGTTTTGAGTGCCGCCAGCATTTCTGCATCATTGGTGTTGCCTCCCCAACTGTGGTTCTGAACGTGCAAGCCATAGCCGAAATCACCATTGCTCACAGCACCTTCAACTATAGCATCTGCGGCATCTTCAAGACCAGAAAATCCGTTATTACCAAATATGCCCATAGAGAATAGTTGAACACCTGTAGAACCAGTTCCATTAACATCTCCACCTGCAATACCCGCTATTCCCAAATTATTATTTCGCAAAGCTCCAATAACACCAGCGCAAGCTGTACCATGACTTGAATTTGGAGCTGTAACATTGCTTATGGCTTGATTACCTGCCCAATCCCAACCGCCAACAATTTTTGAACCTGTGAATGTGCCATCACCAAAGTCTTCGTGCGCCCAATAGATTACATCGTCATAAATGCCAACCTTTATGTAGTTCTTTCCTGTTTCAATATCCCATGCCGCATCAGCATTGATGTGTGCATTTGGAAATTGTGTGGACGGTATAAGACTTTCTTGTTGCCCTATCAAATCATCATTAGGAATATCATCAAGATGAAATATGCTATTGAACGAAACATATTCAACAATCGGAAATAAAGCGCTAATTGTATTGAAAGCATTAACATCATTCAAGGTGGCTGGCAATGTCACAACAATTGAAGACCAATGTTTATCAACTCCTACCGTGTTGCCTAATCTGTCTATTGAAACATTATCGGCAGTAGTCATGCGCTTATATACTTTGATGGCCTTCTGATATTTCAAGTCAACGCCTAGTGCGGCATTTAGAGAATTGAGAGCAGTTTGGTTTATGAAATCGCCAAGGTCGCCAAAGATTTTTCCTTTATCGTCCACCGTTGTCAAATTCATAACATCAGGCGCAAAATGAACAATCAATTCTCCTTTGAATCTTATTGGCTCTCCATCAGCATTGTTAAGAACAGTTTGTGTTCGTTCCCATTTTTCAAAGCGGCTATCTAAATATCTTTTTCCTTCGGTAAGGTCGGCCTGTCCACTCATATAGATGAAATTGTCTCCGCCAACTTCCATATGTCTGCCACTGTCATCACCACCGTTTCCTCCATCAATGGTTTTCATCCATTGCCGCTGTCCACTTTGATTGTAAACAGCAATAAGTGCGTCCTGACCCAAGTCAGTATCAATATCTCCAACAAGATAAATGAATCCTTCATTGTAGGTAATTTTCCATGCAAGTGAATTCCCGTTGTATGCACTAGAAATTGTCTGTTGCCATTGAAGAACACCACTGTTATTATACTTCAACAAAAACGCTTCTTTGTGGTTGTTTGCAGTGGTAAAATAACCAGCCACATAAATATTTCCTGAATCATCAAGCACAACGGATTGGCCCAAGTCATTGTGGCCATATCCGTCTTTAGTTACTGACCAAACAATATTGAGTTCTTCATCCATTTTCATCAACTTTATGTCCTCGCCATTTCCACTTGTGCCAATTCTCCCAACAACATAAATGTTGTCAGACGCATCCTTTTTCACGTCCAATGGTTGGTCGAAATAAGTGGTAACACTCCCAGAGCGTTTAACTCCAAGTTGAGTCCCTGTGGCTGAATACCAAACAGAACAGAAGTCACCATCAGTCCATGAGTTGCCACTGCCTCCTGTCACAATACAATCTCCATCTGAATTGACTACAATTTTTGCAGCTAATTCATAGCTGTTGGCATAATCGTAAAATTGAGACCACAGTAATGTGCCAGAGTTGTTTAATGCAAGGGTGCAATAGTCCGCAAGCGTTGTAGCGCCTTGTCTAACCCCTGTAACAAAAACGTTGCCTTGGTCATCCAATGCAATGTCAGACGGAATATCCAATCCACCTGCAGGGTCAGCATAGATATAACTCCAAACCAAAGCTCCAGTGCCGATGTCATACTTTAGAACGACATAATCAAAGTCATTGTTGGTGACATTGAAAGTTGCGCCACAGACGAAAACGTGGTTTGCATTGGTGGCGATGGCTGTGCCATAATCATCACCATTTGTTGCACCGTTCCAATCGGATTGCCAAGCAACACTTCCGTCCGCATTGTACCGAATAGTTGAGATGTTTGTGCCTTGTCCGCTGGCTACCTTGTTGCCTGTGGTACAAAGTTGATGTTGTGAGTCAAGACTTGTTGAACTCCAATCGTATTGGCCAACTGAACCAGTGATTGAAGTCCATTTTGTATTAACCATTGTGTGTTGCGCACACAGACCTGTGTGAAGAAATAATTGCAGCGCAATTATTGAAAAGTAAAGTAACTTTTTCATGTTGAAATTTATTAGATGTTTTTTTGAATTTGTCATTTATTATGTCACAAATTTATTGCTCGTGACGGGCAAGTTTTTCAATTTTTCTAATCGGGTTCTCGTGCGCAATGCGCCCCGTACTGCTTTGTGTAATATGTGCCTTCGCTTCCGCATTCCGTTATTTGGTTTAAGGAGTACCGTTGGCGTAACGGTATCGTATAACATTAAATTACACGCAACCTGTACAACCAACAAGCATCCTAGGTTACGGTATTTTTATCAATCCCATCATTGCGTTCATTCTTAAAAAGAGATTTAAGGTGAAAGAATTTACTTGTCAATACGCCTTTTGACGTATTTTTCAATTTTCATTTTGTACTAAGAAACAATATCAAATGATAACCATCAAACAATGGCGTGCGCTCAATCCAATAAGTTCAACAGTTCTTCAGACCTTGTTACTGCTTGATGATTTGTACCGAATCCAACCAGCTTCCTCCACTTACCCAATGGGCTTGATAGAGTCCTGGCGAAAATGAAGACATGTCAATTTGCAATTGAAATTGGCTTCCAAAATTGTTGACGGGCTGGCGTTGCACTTCACGCCCCATCGCATCGATGATGATGATCTGAGATTCCGAAAAGTTGGATTGCACTTTACTGGCCAATTCCGCATTCCATTGCAAGGTGCATACATCCACTACAGGATTGGGATATACCTGAATGCTATTTTCATATCCCACGACAATCTCAGTTGGATTGACGTTTTGACACCCGGGTTCTAAGCAGCCGTATTCGTCTAAGCGCATGAGCCAGACTTGATGCAGATCGCCCATGTCGCGTATATCGCCCCAGCCACAGGTTACAAAGCCGCCATTTTCAAGCGGGGCTACATCGCTAATAAGATATTCGCTATACATCTGTAACCAATCATCATCTGGATGGTAGTAGGTGCGAAACCAAAGGCTGTCCAATTCAGAATTTAACATCATTAAAAATCCTCTTTCAGTAGGCTTCGTCCATAGTTGGTTGATGGTATCATACGTATCACCCGCTGTGCTCTGAATTATTCCCCATACCAAAAGATTGCTATCTACCATCTCCTCAATTCCATAGGCATCAAGCACATTGGTTGTATGTGCATATTTTAGATCTTCTTCTATATTATAGCTATCTCCTAAATCTTCTATTTTTTGAAGTTGCAGCCATTTTCTATACCACCAGCCTGTTCCTGGCTCATCCACGAAATCATAATTCCAGCTATTGACCAATATGATTTTACCTTCACTTGTTTCTACAATAGCTGAATGCGGACTTACTAACATTCCACCTAATGTCAATCGCCATTGCTCTTCTCCTAGTCCATTTGTTTTAATCACCTGTTTCTCATCAACCCAAGTTGCGCTCATCCGACCACAATTGAATATAACATCTCCGTCAGAAAGAGTTTCCAAAAAAACTATGGAATAACTATCAGGATATTTTTTCTTCCATATTTGTTCCCCTTGAGGAGTCATCTTTATCAATAATGCATACGCCGCTTCTGGATCATTCATTTGATCATCAACCCGGCGGTTACCGTATAACAGCAAATTTCCATCATTGTCAATCCTGTTGCCATTGAATGTAGTGAAGTAGTCCCCTTCAAATCCTGATATTCCGAATGAATCTACTACGTTCAGATTTCTATTTATCATTAAATAAGATGGTGAGTTGATTGAGTCTTGACTGTCATCCCAATAATTGACCGCCAATCTAATGTATTCATCATTTGTTGTAAATAATTGATCATAGCCTGCATACAAACCACTAGAAGTGGCGTTTTCAAAATCAGGGGAAAAGTACTGCTTATAATCAAGCAAATCTCCATTTGCAATGTCGTGTTTAGAAATAACCAACCTGGAATTTGAGGTTGAATCCACAACCACAAAAACAGAAGAAACAAAAATGGTATCATCTATTATACGGATGCCACGTGCCTGAGCTCCACCAAAGTTGAAAGGATTCTCAATAAGGCGTTGCCAAGACTGTGATTGCGCCAAAATGGTTATGAAGCAAGCAAAAAGGAAAGTTAAGTATTTCATATCTATAGCTGTTGAATTCTTCTGAATTAGTCTATAATGATCAATTTACTATTTAATATGGATTGCCCCTCAACTACAATACTCAATAAATACACACCTGTAACCAGCCGCTTAGTGTCAATCTCAATTATGCCCTTGCCATTGAGGATATTGCTAGACACCAACTGTCCCATTGAATCATATACTTCCAGTTTACCAATTACATCTGCTTCCGCAGGATAAGTAATAAAAGTATGGTCAGTAGCAGGATTTGGGTAAGCGCTCAAATCTGGTAAATGAACATCAGGCTTAAGAAGATCAAGGCTGAAAGCACTACGGTCTTCAAAAGGCATTTCAGGCTCGGGAAGTACCTCCGACACCTCCAACGAATGCAACACACTGATAGCCGAACCATATGCAGATGATTGAGAGTTAATCGCCCATAGCTCTATATCTGCTAACTGGCTCGGGTTTGCCTGTGTCCAATCGTTGTTCAGCGCCAGCTGCATGGTTTTCAAAGAAGTATAATCAGACATGGCATTCCATGTTTCCATTTCATCAATCAAAGCCTCGGCCTCTATTTGATTGCCTTCACTGATGTGGTATTCCAGCAGCCATATTTTTGCTTCTATACTACCATCGGCCAACATCAAGTTTCTTATGTCGTCAGTATGATCCACTTGGTCTGCATTTTGGTTGTAGAGGTCAAGCAGAGCTGCGAGTGCATTATGTCTCTCGGATTCACGAGTACTTATTTCATTTTCCAGCAGTTTGCGGTAGTTGATCACGCCAGTAATCTGTGCTTCATAGATAAAGCTCATAAAGAAGTTATTCAACACATCACTGCTTTCCAAATGATACAAAACATCTTTGGTAAGTGGACCGTTGGCAAGTAATATTTGTGTAAGATGCCATGAATCTAAAAGTCCTATTTTGTCGATGGTTTCTTTCATTATATGGTCGCTCAATGGAGAGCGAGACAGCAAGTAATCTCGCATCTGACTGCTCTCCATTGGAAAAGCCTTGTTGATTTCCGCTTCAATATCTGTTTTTTGATTAGCATCAACCACCAATTGATACAACGCCCTCGCAGCTTCCAAATTTTGAACAGCAATGCTATGCTCTGCCATTCCAATACTGCCACCTACTCCTGTATATCCTGTTGGCGGAATCACAGGACAGTGATTATTGTAATTAAATGGTACATCATTATATCCAAGCGGACAAAAATCTTGCATGTGGGGAGACAAACAGTCAGCACCGTCCCACGATTCTTGTGAGTTAGAAGCATGGAACTCGTTGTCTGGTCGGATGTAGTCAAAACTGTAACCTGCGAAATGTACCGGATCCACATACATATCATAGCGTGAGGTATTGCAGTCGGGAATTGAAATGCTGAACTTGTTATTGGCAAGGTTAATCATATCGCTTGCTTCGCCTTGGTTATGTCGCCACTCGGCATTACTGGCTAGGTATTGGTCAAAGCGAATGTTGTTGTAGATGTTGCAGCGCAATTGCAGTCCAGTCATGGCCTCACCATTGCGATTGTTACCCTGTACCTCTTCGCCCTTCCAGAGGTTTATAAAGTCATTGCGATAACCCAAGTTATCAGCTCCGCCACAATTAACGAGCATTGCCCCTACATTTTGAGCAGTGGTATTGATATTTAGGTTGGATGATATTCCGGCAAAATCATTCTCACGAAATGTGAAACCGGTACATCCAGTTAGGATAACTCCACGCGGTTTTTCAGCAAATACATAAGCATTACTGGGTATGGTAAAGACATTTTGAACAATGCTTTCATTATTGACCGCATTAGCGCTTAGTCCAATGTTGCACTCCTGAAAATACATGCTTTGGACGGAGAAAGATGTCGTACCTCCGTTAATTGCTTTAATACCAATACGCCATTTATAGAATGTTGTATGAGTATTGTCACCATGACCATCATAAGAGCCGCTTCCACCACTCAGACTGAAGCGAGAGTTGATGGCTAAAATGCCAGTGCCCCGGTTGGGCATCAGGTAAATCATGTAGGGCGTTGAGTTAACAAAGGAGCAGCCATTGAAACCAATATTGCCCTTCATATTGATCATATGTACCATTCTACCAGGAAATGCTGTAGGATCTTTCAGTTGGGCATTGATTATCCACCGACTGGTGTACCATACACCTTGTTGAATACCAGAGTAAGGTTGATACTTTACTCCATTCTGGCAATTTACGAAAGTAGCAGTATAGCCCTTAAGCACCCCTCCTCCAGTTGAGTTTGACATGCCTACTTCCACTCCAATTCGCGCGTTTTCAATAGTGGAATTGTTAATAAGCAATATTCCTTGTTGTGACCATGCATTGTCACTAGAACTTTGTGCTTGTGATGGGTTGCCCATGAGATTTACCCCGGGCCACATGAGCCCATTACATTCATAACTGGTCCACTTACTATTGCTATTGAGCTTTACAAATGCACCCACATTGATAACCACATCAGCCTCTGGTCCGAAGCGGAACTCCATGCCATTGATGGTGATATTGGCGCCTGCGTTAAATACAAGATCACCCATTAAATAAACAGGACCTGTGGCATTCCATGGATTGTTGCCTGCTCCGTAGCTCCAGGTGGTAGTGCCTACCCCAACGGTATGACCCTGATAAGCATCACCTTCAATATAGTATTGGCAACAAATAGCATTAGACATTGATGGTATTTGTGCGTGTTTGTAAGGCTGCTTAGGAAGCAAATACATTCCGCTAAAAGGAGAGATAGCAAAATTGTTATCCGATATTGGGTTTATTGGAATGCCGTTGGCAATGAAGGTGGCAGTACTCATATCATTACAGCCTTTTAAAATGCTAAGCCCACTTGACGTAATAAAAAATATTGAAGGCACTTGTTGGTAGTAATTCATTTCCATCCGTCCATTTATATAGTCACTAGGATTAGCAATCGCCACAAGGTCAGCCAGCTCGGTTACCGTGTTGTTTTGTATATCGACCACGCCAAGGTACGGAGCCACATTAATCGTATAGAATAGGTATTTACCATTTTCTGAAAACTCAATATCACCAGTCACACCTGAGATACCCTCTGTATGAGGGTTGTAGGTGTTTGTGATACTGAATGACATGTTGCTATTTAGGTTGGTTACAAACAAACTTGATTCTTGAAAATTGATGCTCCCACCAGCAGAAATTCTATTGGCTGCCATTTTTTGGCCATTGTATTTTGAATATTCTAGGGATCCATAAATTGGTAAACCTTCACCATCTATTCCTGGTATAGATTCATTATTAAGATAAAAGGCTCCATTTGATCTTAACTCATATTGAGTAATATAGCCATCAGCAGATATGCCAAGATATTTTGTTCCATTAATATTGTCATCGTATATATCTTGGTATATCGCATTTATAGCATGTCCAGCGTCGCTTTTAAAAGGCAATTGAACATGATAATAGTTAACACCCAATATGTCAAAACCAGGGGGAAAATTTTGTGCAAAAAAAGCAGTAAAATCAATGTCGCCATAAGTTTCAGTATTCTGGAGTATGTAATTAATTGGCAGTAGCCCGCCCATGCGTTCTTCATTATTTGGAAAAAAGTGATTGGGTAATGACAAATCAAGTATTGCAATATTAGCGTTTACAATCAAATAATATTTATCACATTGACCTGGAACCTTGGTTACAACCAGATTATTAGTAGTCCTGATTCCAGATACGGTTGTGTGAGCATTGTCCGGAAAACAAATTTCACAATTGACACTATCTGCATCTGCAATCATGAACCCTTCATGATCATAGATGTTGCCATCTATAACGAAAAATAAAAGGTTTCCATTTTGGTCATACTCGGCATACTGGTTGTTATTGGCCACCTGACCAGAATACACGTAGGGTTGTAAGGCAGTAGCAACTGTAGGTTGCGGCAGAACTGGGGTGGTGATGAGGTTAGAGTTATTGAAGTCCACCAGCTTATCGCCCACAACCCACAGGTTGTTTTGTGCCTGCCCTATACAACAGTGCAATAAAAAAATAAGTATTAAGGAGGCACTTGCTAGTTTTTGGGAAATGGATTGAAATACAAAATAAAATACTTTTGTGAATAGTTGATTTGGAAGTGTACAAGAGCTTTTTTTTAATAGAATTCGTTTCATAGAATAAAGAGTTGATTGTAAAAAACTAATGTTATTTTTCGACCTGATACTGACTCGAACAAATATCACTTCAATAACCAGCCTTGTCAATACGCTAATCGGCGTAATTATTCCTAATCCTACTTTTGTAATAAAAACCAAATTTCAAATTGATCTCAACGAGCGATACTCACCCGGCCGTCTATGAACTTTGTTTGAAACATGATTTATTGCTTGATGATTTGCACCGAATCCAACCAGCTGCCTCCACTTACCCAATGGGCTTGATAGAGTCCTGGCGAAAATGAAGACATGTCAATTTGCAATTGAAATTGGCTTCCAAAATTGTTGACGGGCTGGTGTTGCACTTCACGCCCCATCGCATCGATGATGATGATCTGAGATTCCGAAAAGTTGGATTGCACTTTACTGGCCAATTCCACATTCCATTGCAAGGTGCATACATCCACTACGGGGTTGGGATAAACACTCATCGTGTTTTGTAATCCTATTACAATTTCTTTAACCCCAACATTTTGGCAACCGGGTTCTAGGCATCCGAGTGAGTCCACTTTGAAGAGCCAGGGGGTATTTAAGAATGGATTAGGGTCGCTGTAAAGTTGCCATACATAACCTGAACATACCCAACCACCATCGGGTGTGGGTTTGGAATCTAATATGTAATGTTCTCCCACTTGCCATGGGTCATCTCCGTCCAATGCATTGTTGTAATAAGCATAGCTGCGCATCCAAACACTATCGCGGTTCATATCCAACTTCATCAGGCAGCCTTTCCAGCGATAAACGATTTCTGTTCCTGCACCTTGTTGAGGTGATAGTTGATTGTCGCTTACAATTAGGTATCCATCATTTGGCAAGTAATGCAGGTCAGTGAAATTACCGTTATAGGCATTCAAATATTTTTTCATAGGAGTGGTTTCTAACAGCATTTCGTTGAATTGCTGTTCAATCAAGGTTGTAAAATAGTATCCTCTATAAGACTCACCGGGGCCATTGTCTTCATTGGTCAATCTTCCCACAAGCACCACTTTGTCTTCTTCATATTCATGGACGGTCGCAATCTCATGGCCACAGTTACCGCCAAAAATAATTCGGTCCTGCTCGTTGCCCAATTCATCAGTTTTGATGAGTACAAAATCTAAATTATAAAAACCATCAGGGCATTCACCTAACGGGGTGGTGTTTGCGCCAACCCAAAACCCACCATCCATTGCTTTTACTACGCCAAGGGTTGCGTAGGTGTCAGAGTACTCCTTTTGCCAGATGTGATTACCGAGGCTATCAATCTTCAACAAGAACGCATCAGGCTCGATGTTGTGGATGACATCCAATGAATCTTGATACCAACCAAATGAAACATAATTAGAGTCTGAAAAGTCTTCGATAATACCTATGTTAGCATATCTAGCGAGGCTGCTATCAATAAGATGTTGTTCTGTGATAACTCCATTGAAATTAACTTTTACTAAGTAATTTCTTGAATCAACATCATCTTCATCACCACTGACGAAAGTTGAAAATGTCGAAACAATTTGGTCTGAGTGATTCTGAATCATTCCCCCCATATTTCCGGGTGTTTTATTGAACCATTGCTCACTCATGTCTATTTCATTATCGTCAAAACGATTCCACCAAACCAAGTCGCCATAGGTATTGAACTTAGCAGCAAAGCAACGGGTATAATTTACCACACTATCAGGATGGCAAAGCACTCCGTTGCCAAAAGCCAAATACCCATCATAGAAATTGTTTGGAGCGTCAATAACAAATATATTCTCCGGTTCACCATGCGCCGTATAATTGTATGCGGGCCACTGGCAACTCACAGGGTGTGCCTGATTGAACTCTGGCCATTGGGCAAAAGTACTTTGAGTAAGCGAAAAAAGGAAAAACAAACAAATTGCTTTCATGAGATTGAAGATTGGGGTTTGTTTAATCTTGATTTACAACAGTGAGTTTGATGCTCTCCACCACCTTGTCAAAAGCAATGAGTTGAACAATGTAAATACCGCTTTCATAGTTTTTCAATGAAAGTTCTACCAAACCATGGGTGTTGGGTTGGAATGAATTCATCAGTCTTCCT
>JACCDJ011729626.1_pt1 | contig 20150 bp, 18 predicted proteins | sample 7444481 | NCBI WGS metagenome assembly JACCDJ01 (sample SAMN15323435, study PRJNA562643) | freshwater metagenome | isolation source: river surface water | place: USA:Blue River Watershed | collected 2017-08-15 | reverse complement strand
TTATCGCCATTGATAGGTGGAAAAATTCAATCATTTCCATGGGATAACTGGGAATGTGAATTTGCCATCGCTGAAAGCATTGATATTAAAATTATGGAATGGACATTGGATCAAGAAAGGTTGTATGAGAATCCTTTATTAAATCGAGATGGACAAGTAAAAATTACCAATCTTTGCAAGGCGACAAACCTTTCTATACCTTCTATAACTGGTGATTGCTTTATGCAATCTCCTTTTTGGAAGGCTAAAGGGGTTCTGCGGCAAGATTTAGAAAGAGATTTTATAGCGATATGCGAAGCCTGTTCTAAATTAAATATTAAAATAATAGTTATTCCTTTGGTAGACAATGGCCGAATTGAAAATAATGATCAAGAACAATCCCTGATTAATTTTTTAGGAGAACAAGTTGATCTATTAAAAAAGTATCAATTAAGAATTGCATTTGAATCAGACTTACCACCTTTAGAATTGGGAAATTTCATTGACAAATTTGACATAGACTTGTTCGGCATTAATTACGATATTGGAAATAGTGCTTCAATGGGTTTTGATTCAGATCTCGAATTTAATTCATATGGAACTCGCATTATAAATGTCCACATTAAGGATAGACTATTAAATGGAACTACGGTGCCATTAGGCGAAGGAAACGCTAATTTTCCGAAGGTCTTTGAAGGACTTAAGGGTTTTAAATACAATGGAAACTATATAATGCAAACTGCACGTGCTATTGATGGCAATCATCTTCAGGCGCTAAATAATTACAAAAAATTTATTCTTAATTTCTTTCTTATTTTGTCCTAATAATGAATCTTGGCCTTACAGAAAAAAAAGTTTTTATTAGTGGATCATCAAGAGGCCTTGGTTTTTTTATTGCTAAGCAATTATTAAAAGAGGGTTGTTATGTTGCAATAAATGGAAAAAATAACAGTAGGCTCGATGCAGGCTTTAAATTATTAAATAATGAATACAAAAATAAGGTAATAAAAATTCAAGGGGATATGTCTATTCCTTCAGAGGCATCAAGAGCCATTAAAAATTTTATAAAAGTTTTCGGTTCATTAGATGTTTTAGTTTGTAATGCAGGAAGTGGAATCTCAGTTCCACCAGGTTTTGAAACATTCAATGAATGGCAAAAATCATTCTCAACAAACTTGTGGAGCGCAACAAATTTAATTGAAGAAGCAAAAGATTACTTAATTTTAAGTAAAGGCAACATTCTCTGTATATCATCGATTTGTGGGTTGGAAGTCATTCCCAATGCCCCTGTTATATATTCAGTTGCAAAATCAGCTTTAAATGCTTACGTCAAGGGCATTTCAAAGCCCTTGGGGAAAAGTGGCGTTAGAATTAATGCAATAGCACCCGGGAATTTGATTTTTAAAGGCTCGATATGGGAAAAAAAAATTAGAATAAATAAAAATAAAACAATTAAAATGCTAAAAGATGATGTCGCTCTATCAAGATTTGGAAATCCCGAAGAAATTGCAAATTGGGCAGCCTGGATTGTGTCAGACAAGTCAAGTTTTTCAACAGGTGTAATTTACAGAGTTGATGGCGGGCAGCTAAGGTCTTGAAACTTACATGGTAAAAAATTTGAAAAAATTTAATTTGCGTTCAAAGTGCGCCCTAATAACTGGAGGTGCTGGTTTACTTGGAGTTGAGCATGCCGAAGCCCTCCTAGAAATAGGTGCAAAAGTAATTCTTGCTGATATAAATTTAAATGCTCTGAATAAGGCAAAATCAAATCTCTCTAAAAAATATTCCCAAGATTCAATTATTATTTTTGTTATGGATGTTACAAATCCAGACTCAATAAAGAAAGTTTCTAATGAAATTTTAGATTATGGATTAAGTGTTGATATTTTAATAAATAACGCTGCGATTGACCCAAAAGTCAATAGAGATAATTTTTTGACAGAGAGCTCAAGATTTGAAAATTTTCTTCTTGATCAGTGGAATTTAGAAGTTTCAGTTGGTCTAACTGGAGCATTTCTTGTGAGTCAAATTTTTGGAGCTTTAATGGTTAAGAAAAAAACAGGTGGAGTCATATTGAATATTGCATCCGATCTATCGGTAATATCCCCTGATCAAAGACTATATAAAAAAGAAGGGCTATCTGAGGATGTACAGCCGGTTAAGCCAGTAACATATTCTGTTATAAAAACAGGACTAATTGGTCTAACAAAATATTTATCTACCTACTGGGCAGATAAAAATATTCGTTGTAATGCTCTCTCACCGGGAGGTATTTTTAATGATCAAGACGATGCTTTCGTCAAAAAAATCAAAAATCTAATTCCCCAAAAGAGAATGGCAGACAAGGATGAATATAGAGGAGCAATTCAATTTTTATGTTCTGATGCTTCGTCTTATATGACAGGACAAAACTTAATCATAGATGGCGGTAGATCCGTTTGGTAATTGTTTTATGAATTTATTTTTTGTACGAAATTCTATTGATTTAGATTTTATGATGCCATTGATAATCGAATCTAAAGAAAAAATTATTTTTCAGTATGAAAAATTTCCCCTAACATACAGCAATAAAAAGTTATTGGATGCTAACAATCTAGAATTTATAAAACTTTATAAGTTATTTTCTTTTACATTCCTCAATATTTTTTTAAAAGTAATGTCAAAAAATATTTTATTACGGCACTTTAAAAATTTGCTTTTTTTAGCTGCAGAAGATGCGATTTATAATGAGCTTAATAAAAATAAAAATTTACTTTCCGGTGTTAATAATATTATTTTTGATCACACAAACTCTGAAAAAGCAAAATTAATAATTAACCTTATAAAAAATAAGTTTCCAGGTCGTAATAAATTTATAGCCGTGCCTCATGGACTGGGTATTTTTAAGAATAAAATGAATGAATATCGTGATGTTATCCCACCTAAGAAATTAGATCTTAGTTTTTATGATATGGTAGTTTGTTCTGATTTCTGGCATTTCGATACAATCGACGCACCGAACAAAATAATTATCCCCCCACTGAGGTACACTCGTGAGTGGATAAGTAAGAATGAAGAAATTTATCATCATAAAAAATCAAAAAAAAATAGTAATAAAGAAGTTGTATTTATTATTCACTCAAAATTTTCAGGAAATATTAATGAATTAGAATTTTATAGAATTATTAATATCCTAGAAAATATAAAAAAATATGATATAGTTATAAAAATTCATCCTAGAGCAACTTCTAAAGAAATTTCTAGGATTAAAAAAAAATGTAAATCATGTATTTATAGTCAAGATAATATTTTTAATTTAGTAAAAAAATCTGACCTCATAATTTTTTTTCAAAGTTCAGCTATATTTGACGCATTTCTTCAAAATAAGATTGTTATATTTCCCTCTTTTGCAACATCAAATCAATTAATCCCATCTGTTTTAAGCAATGTGATTAGTTATGATTCACCTGATGATTTTTTTAATGGAATATCATCTATTGGCAAAACTATTAAAGATAAAAAAATAAGATTTAACCCACCGAAATATGCCGATCTATTAAAGAAGTGGAATTTTGTCCTTGATTAAGAATTTAAAAAAAAATGTTTTTATTCGGTATATTTCTCGAATCCCTAAGAGTTTAGCTCTAGCCCTTCTTCTTTTTTTAAATAAATCGCCTAAAAAAGGCTCAAAAATTTGGTTGATCTATAAAGAAAACTATTATGGTGGTTTTGTAACAAATATTAAAAGAAATCTAATAAGTGATCAAGATGAAAGAACTTTTGAAAAATCAACCCATCGCTATACAGGGGGAGATAGAATGTTCCACCATAACTATGCCAAATATTATTCGAGCAAGCTAAAAAAATTTTTAGGTAAAAAAATATGTTTATGTGAAGTAGGCATTTTGAAGGGTTCAGGCCTTGCTGTTTGGTCTGACTTGTTTCCGGGTTCTAGAATTATTGGTCTTGATATTGATCTTACGCATTTCTATAATAATTTTAATTATTTGAAATATAAAAACGCTTTTTCAATAAAAAATCCAGAGCTATATATATTTGATCAATTTAAATTAAACAATAAAAAAATTAAAAATTTTCTAAACGGCGATACAGTTAATGTAGTGATTGATGATGGACATCACAGCGAAGAGTCTATTATGCAAACCTTTAAGTCCTTTATGCCATTTTTGAATGCTAATTTTGTTTATTTTATTGAAGACAATAAAAATATAGCATCTAAGCTAAAAATATTTTTAATTGAAAATAAAAAACCATGGATACTTGAATCTTATGGATATATGACTATTATCGAGTCTCGGTCTTGAACAGCAAGCTTAAATTCATAAATTTTTTTTTCGATAATAAGATTCATTCGCTAAAAAAAACATTAATTACTTTTTTACTTTCATTTGCTTTTGTAACGTCTACCTTATTTACCAATATAATAAATATTAGCCCCTCTAAAGTCAGTTTTTTTATACTGACTATTATGGCAATAGGTGATTTGTCTAAAATTTTACAAATAGAAAAAATTGGAATATTTATTGGGATAGCAATTATTTTTATTTGTATAGTAATTTTTTCATCTTTTTTTAATAGCGGTATAATTTTTTCAAATTTTGCATTAAGGTGGGCCGCTGCATTTGTTGTTTCACTCTCGATTTCAACGCTTTTGCAGGACTATCGCATAAGTGCCAATATGAGATACAAAATTTTAATTTATTCATTTATTGCTGCTGGAGGTATATTTATTGCATATACTCTTATTTTTGAGAATTATTTACCGTCTTTAATTGACTTTATATTCTACAATAAAGAGATTAGTCCAAGAGCTTCATCACTTGCTTCTGGGCCAAATATTTTAGGTATGTTTGGCTCCTTGCTTGCATCAATCATTTACGTGAAGAAAATAAAAAATGTAAATTTATTTAACTTAATTCTCATTATGTCCTCAGTGATTATTTTTATCTCAGGCTCTAAATTTAATGCCTTAATTTTTTTATTTATAGTGGCAAGTACTTTTTTTATTTATAAGGATTTTTTACTATCTGCGCTGAGAATTTTTTTACTATTTATTTTAAGTTTTTTATTCTTGATGCATACTCAAATTTACAGGTTAGTTTTTCAAGATTCTGCGTTTGACTCCTATAATGATCGAGTTACAATTGCTTCTAAAATTTATCATAACTCAATTAATTCAAATGATAAATTTATGCATTATATGTTTGGTTGGGGTCCGGATGAAGTTGAAAAAATTATTTCTTACGGGCAGTCTCACAATTGGATTTTTGATTTATTTTTAAGAGTTGGCTTTTTAGGTTTATTAAATTTTATTTTTATTATTACTTTTTTTTATTTAGCTCAAAAACGCAATAAAATAAATCTTTCTTTTCCCCTTACTGTATTACTAATATCTAATCTGATGTCTGGAAGTTTTGGGGCCTCCTCTATTTCTTATCTTATAATTATTCTTGCCTTTTCTTTTAATATTAAAAAAATAGTAGCAAATTGAATGAATATTATGAATTCTAATATTGTAAATAATAAAAAATCGATATGTATCTTTACTACTGTGAAATTTAATTCATTTGCATTTGACATTTCAAGATGCTTTGAAGATTTTAACGTCAATTATATATTTAGCGGATCTAATAGATTTTATCGGTGGTTTACTCGCAATGCTCCTGGTAATTCTTTATCAATCTTAAATTTAACTTTAGAGATTAACTCCATTCTTTCTCAACGCTCCTCGAAAATTCAACCTGATAAATTTCTTGATATTAAACTGTCTAACTTCGAAAAAAAATATGAGCTCGGTTTGTTTGGAAAGTTAATTACTGCTGATAGAAGGTTTGGGAGGGGATATGTGAGAGGCGCGCTTTGTCGACCAGATCATTTTTCTAATATTATACAAAGTAAAAATTATCCTTTTTTTATGCAGGATTTTATTCTAAATTTAGAAGGCCTTATTGAGAAATATTTAAAAGATACAAAACCGAAAATTGTTTTATTTCACGCAATTGCCGGTGCTCCTGCACTTCTTATATCGAAAATTTGTTCTAATCTAAAAATACCTATTCTTCATTTTGTTCATACCAGGATTGGTAATAGGTATTGTTTAGATTCTGATCCGCTTGCAAGGCTTATTTTTATAGAAAATTTATTCCTCTCTAAAAAAACTTATATTTCAAAAAAATCTCTTGATTGGTCTAAGAATTTTATAAAAAATTCTTTCAAACCTGAATTTAAGCCTGATTATATTTTACCTGGTAGGTTCTTATTTTTAAAAAACCATTTAAAAATTTTATTTTTTTCTTTTTTTGGTTTTTTTTATTATTCATTAATATTTGAAACTTTCTCTTATAAGTCTGAACAAATTAAGAGACAGGCCTATAAAATTTTCTGCTCAATAAAGGCTCTTTATTATTTATTTTTTAAATCTTATTCTTCTTTTAATTACGATCAAAAGTTTATTTATTTTCCTTTACACGTTGATCCTGAATCTTCGACTATGGTTTTAACCCCTTATTTAACAGACCAGCTATGGTTGATTGAATCCATTTCAAAGTGTATGCCATCTAATTACTTTTTAGTTGTTAAAGAGCATAAGCCTATGCTGGGCAGAAGACCTTTTGGATATTATAAAAAATTATGCTCACTTCCCCGGGTATTCTTGGTTGACCCTTTTACTGATTCAGATTTGTTGATACAAAAGTCTTCATTAGTCTGTAGTATTTCTGGTACTGTTATTTTAGAGTCTATTCTTAGAAAAAAAGCATGGCTTCTTTTGGGTGATGCTCCGTTTAGGATTATTGCTAAGCCTCATCAGTGGGACGGCAATATCTTGAATCTTAGTTTTTTTATAAATAATGCAATTTCTAATCCGTCATTTTCCCCAAAAAAACTAATAAGATATTTTAGTCTTATTCACCAGAATTCATTTGAAATGCCATCTTATTTTTTATGGGGAAATTACGCTAAGATTTCTAATGATGAAAAATCAGTTGTACTTAAGAGTATTATCAAGAGAATTAGATTCACAATAAATAATTAGTCATGATTAATCTTTAAATATAGTTTAAATAAATATGTAATAATTCTTTTAATGTTAACTAATTCATCAATTCTAATTACTGGCGGAACAGGTTCTTTCGGGCATAAATTTGTTCCATTAACGCTTGAAAAATACAATCCTAAGCGATTGGTAATATTTTCTCGAGATGAAATGAAACAATGGGAAATGGCTAAGATTTATGGGCATGATGAGAGAGTTCGTTTTTTTATTGGAGATGTTCGAGATAAGGATAGACTTCATCGTGCATTAAGTGGTATCGATTTTGTCGTTCATGCTGCCGCTACTAAAATAGTCCCAACTGCTGAATATAATCCTTTTGAATGTATTAAAACTAATATTATTGGTGCTATGAATCTAATTGACGCCTGTCTTGATCAGGGTGTTAAAAAAATAGTAGCTTTATCTACTGATAAGGCAAGTAGCCCGACCAATTTATATGGTGCTTCAAAGCTAGCATCTGATAAACTTTTCATTGCTTCTAATTCTTACAGAGGGCCTTCAAACTCTTCTTTTTCTGTAGTTCGATATGGAAATGTTATGGGTTCAAGAGGCTCTGTAATTCCACTTTTTATGAGTTTAAAAGATAAATGTTCTGTTCCTATAACCGATTTTCGTATGACTCGTTTTATGATAAGTCTTGATGAAGGCGTTGAGCTCGTTTGGCATGCTTTTAATGATATGGTGGGGGGTGAAATTTACGTTAGAAAAAGCCCTTCCATGAAAATTGTAGACATTGCCAAGGCTATCTCCCCCGAATCTGAACTTATTGAAATTGGAATTCGACCCGGTGAAAAGCTTCATGAGCAAATGATAGGAACCGAAGATGCGCCGCATACCTATGAATATGATAAGTACTATAAAATCCTACCAGCAATTCATGAATGGAGTAAGGACCCTATTAGGATAAATGATGGGCGTTTGGTTAGTTCAGGGTTCACCTATACTTCTGATAATAATTCTGATTGGATGACTGAAGAAAACTTACAAAGATGGATTAAAATCAATCTTAATTTGATTGGTAATATTTAAAGAAAGCTTTTAATATTTTAATTTCAATATGAAACTAGCTCTGGGCACAGCTCAATTTGGTCTTCCATACGGTATAGCAAATAATAATGGAAAAGTTAGTGCTAGTGAAATGTCCAAGATACTAGAACTTGCTCAAAAATCAGGTATTCATTATATTGATACGGCAATTTCATATGGCGACTGCCATCATCGCCTTGGCCAAATTTCTGCAAATGATTTTAATATAATCACTAAATTACCCAAGCTACCAAGAAATATTTCTAATATTAATATTTGGGTCAGTGAGCATATAAATCAATCTTTAGCTTCATTAAAAGTTAAATCTATATATGGAATTTTATTGCATAACCCTCAAGATATCCTTTCAAGTCGCGGTCGCGAGTTATTGTCATCATTAAATCATATAAAAGACCTTGGCTTAGTCAAAAAGATAGGCGTTTCTGTATATCACCCAGATGAGTTAGTTGCTCTTTATAATGAGGCTGATTTTGATATCGTTCAGTCACCCTTAAACCCCCTAGATCAGAGATTGATCGAAAGTGGTTGGTTAGATCGATTAAGCTCGAAAAATATAGAAATTCATACAAGATCCGTTTTTTTGCAGGGTTTGCTTTTAATGAAGCAAGATTTAATACCAGTAAAATTTAAAAAATGGACTACCGTCTTAAATGATTGGCACAATTTTTTAATTAAAAATAATGTAAATCCTCTTAATGCCTGTTTAAAATTTTCGACATCTTTTAAGGGTGTTAGTAAGGTAATTGTAGGTGTTAACAGTGAAAATCAACTAAGAGAGATATTGCTTGAATATCAAACAAGCTCTTCAGTTTTAAAATTTCCTAATATTAATTTAGAAGATGATTTGTTAATTAACCCTTCAAAATGGAATCTGATTTAAATTGAAAATTGTTGCAATTATTCAAGCTAGAATGGGCTCTTCAAGGCTTCCAGGAAAAGTTATGAAGGTTATAAATGGCAAGCCTTTGATAGAGTTATTAATTTGTAGACTTTCCAAATCTAAAGAAATTGATCAGATTGTAGTAGCTACTTCATCAAATAAAAACAACTTGCCACTTATTAAATATATTCGGTCATTAGGATATTCTTGTGAGGTAGGAAGTGAAGATGATGTTTTAGATCGCTTTGTAAACGCTGCGAATAAGCATAATGCTGATACAGTGGTTCGCATCACTGGCGATTGTCCTTTAATTGATCCTATTTTAGTTGATAGTTGTATTAGATTATTTAGAGATAAAGGCGTTGACTATTTATGTAATCGAACTCCACCCTCATATCCGGATGGCTTAGATGTCGAGGTTATAAAATTCGACTCGTTAAAAAAAGCCGCAAAAGAAACCACTTCTTTATATGATCGTGAACATGTTACGCCATATATATATCAGTCTGGAAAATTTTTAATTTCGACTATGCAGCATTCGGTAAACTTATCTAAGCTAAGATGGACGGTAGATGATGGTAAAGATTTTGAGGTTGTAGAGGGTATTTTTAATTATTTTTATCCAAATATTCATTTCGGATGGGAAAAGATTCTTGAGTTAGAGTTTCTTAAACCAAATATCTTCATGGCAAATAAAAAAACTATAAGAAACGAGGGTGCATTAATGGGAAAGGGGCAAAAGCTATGGAGAAGGGCTAAGGAAATTATTCCTGGAGGGAATATGTTGCTATCTAAGAGGGCTGAAATGTTTCTTCCAGATTATTGGCCTAGTTACTATTCTAAGGCGAAAGGCTGTAGAGTTTGGGATTTGGACGGAAAAGAATATATTGATATGTCGATTATGGGCATAGGAACAAATACACTGGGGTATGGAAATCAGGAAGTTGATTTAGCAGTTAAAAACGCTGTAGATGCAGGGAATATGTCGACACTGAATTGTCCTGAAGAGGTTTATTTAGCAGAACGACTTATTGAAATACATCCATGGGCAAGCATGACTCGTTTTGCACGATCTGGAGGAGAGGCTAATGCTATAGCAATTAGAATTGCAAGGGCTGCTTCGGGGAAGGATAAGGTTGCAATTTGCGGTTATCATGGCTGGCATGACTGGTATCTTTCAGCGAATTTAAATGACGATAAAAGTTTAGATGGGCATCTGCTTCCAGGGCTTGAGCCAAAAGGAGTTCCTAGAAATTTAAAGGGAACAGTTTTTCCTTTTAAATATAATTCAATTAATGAACTCCAAATTTTATTGAAAAATCATGATATTGGTGTAATTAAAATGGAAGTTCAAAGAAATAACCCTCCCGAAAATGATTTTCTTAAAAACGTGAGAAAGCTTGCTACAGAGAATAATGTAGTTTTAATTTTTGATGAATGCACTTCTGGATTTAGAGAAACTTTCGGAGGGCTTCATAAAAAATATGGTGTTGAGCCAGACATGGCCATGTTTGGAAAAGCAATTGGAAATGGATACGCAATAACTGCGATAATTGGACGTAAAGAAATTATGGAGTCTGCTCAATCATCGTTCATTAGCAGTACATTTTGGACTGAAAGAATAGGCTCGGTAGCCGCATTAAAAACATTAGAGGTAATGGAACGGGTTAAGTCATGGGAAATTATTACAAGCACAGGCCTTGAAATTCAAAAGGGTTGGCAGAATTTAGCAGATAGATATAATTTAGATATAACTCATTGGGGTATCCCAGCGTTGGCAGGATTTTCATTTCAAAGTCCTAGATCACTTGCTTATAAAACTTTAATTTCACAAGAAATGTTAAAAAAAGGATATTTAGCTTCTAATAGTGTTTATTCCTCAATTGAGCATACACCAGATATTGTAAATAATTATTTTGAGAATCTAGAGCCAATATTTTCTTTAATTCAAGAATGTGAAAATGGCAAAGATATAAATTCTTTGCTTCAAGGTGAAGTTTCACATTCAGGATTTAAAAGACTTAATTAATGAAAAAAATATTAGTTACGGGAGCAACTGGATTATTGGGCAAAAGTCTTGTCCCAAGGCTAAAAAAAATTAATGCTAAAGTTTACACTCAATCCCTTAAGTCTCCAGGTTCAGACTTCATGCTTGATCTTTCAGACCGGGACAAAGTACATAATACATTAAATAATATTATGCCAAATATTATAATCAATCTGGCTGCCTTAACAAATGTTGATTATTGCGAAGAGCATCCCAATGATGCTTTTTTGGCTAATTCATGTAGCGTTGTAAATATTGTTAGTTGGATATTAAAAACAAAAAAAGTTTGTTTTTTAATTCATATCTCAACTGATCATTTGTATGATGGTATTGGTCCTAATCTTGAAAATGCAATCAATATCAAAAATGTATATGCCCTCTCTAAGTATTCGGGTGAAATAGCTGCTTCACTTATCCCTTCTACAATTATAAGAACTAATTTTTTGGGTCATTTTGAATTATCCAAAAGTAAAAATTTTGTAGATTGGCTATACAATGCCTTAAAAAGACAAGAAGAAATTCAATTATTTTCTGATATTTTTTTTAGTCCTTTAGCTTTGACTACTCTTATAGACATGCTCATTCTTATAATAGAATATCAGCCGATTGGCACTTTTAATTTAGGCTCTAACGAAGGGATGAGTAAAGCGCAATTTGGTTTCTATTTTGCAAATAAATTAAATTTAATAAGCGATAACATAAAAGAAGTTAAGAGTGAAAATATTGAATTTTTAAAAGCTTCAAGGCCAAAAGACATGAGGATGAATTCGAAAAAATTTGAAAAGCTTATGAACATAAAATTACCAACTTTATCTGAGGAAATTGATAAATTAGTGAAGCTATATGAATAATCCTAATTGTATTGAAATTAAAGGCAAAAAAATAGGGCTAGGTTATCCCACATATTTTATTGCTGATATTGCAGCAAATCATGATGGTGATTTAACTCGCGCAAAAGAATTGATCTGGCTAGCAAAAGATTCTGGCGCTGATGCTGCAAAATTTCAGCATTTTAAAGCTGAGACAATTGTTAGCGATTATGGATTTAAAAAATTGGGGGAACAAAAATCTCACCAAGCAAAATGGGGGTCAAGTGTATACGAAGTATATAAAGCGGCATCAATAGATTTAAATTGGACTCATGAGCTAAAAGAAACATGTAATAAAGCAGGCATAACTTTTATGACTAGCCCATATGCGTTTGATTTGGTAGATGAAGTTGACGGCTATGTATCCGCATATAAGATTGGTTCCGGTGATATCACCTGGTTAGAGCTTATAGAGTATATAGCAAAAAAAAATAAACCCTATATTCTTGCTACTGGAGCATCTTCACTTGATGATGTTGTTAGGGCGGTTCAAACATGTTTGAAACACAACACTCAACTTGCTTTGCTGCAATGCAATACTAACTATACGGGCAGTATTGATAATATGAAATTTATTCACTTAAATGTTTTAAAAAAATATAGAGAAATTTACCCTGATCTAGTTTTGGGTTTAAGTGATCACACACCAGGCCACTCGACAGTGCTCGGTGCAATTTCCTTGGGTGCTAGAGTCATTGAAAAACATTTCACTGATAATTGTTTTCGCGTAGGACCAGATCATGCATTTAGCCTGGATCCAAATAGCTGGAAGATTATGGTTAATTCAGCAAGGGAGCTTGAAGCAGCGCTTGGATTAGAGATAAAAAAAATTGAGGAAAATGAAGAGGAGACAGTAATACTTCAAAGAAGAGCTATTAGAGTGAGAGTTGATGTTATAAAAGGGCAAAGAATTTCTCCTGATATAATTGAGATGTTAAGGCCATGCCCACAGGATGCCATGCCACCATATCTCGCAAATACTCTCTACGGAAAATTTTTTAAAAATAACCTAAAGGCAGGGGATTATATTAAAGCGAATGATGTTGATGAAAAATAATATTGCAATATTAATACCTGCATTCAACGAAGAGAAAACCATTAGCCAAGTTATTAGCTCAGTTAAAAAATTTGGAGTACCTTTAGTTGTAGACGACGGATCAACTGACAGTACTTATAATAAAGTAAAAATCAGTAAAGCAATAATAGTGCGGCATAGTCACAATAGAGGATATGAAGATTCATTGTACACAGGATTTAATGAGACAAAAAAACGGAAATTTAAATATGTAATTGTTATGGATGCAGATGGCCAACATAATGCTGAATTCATAGAGAAATATATTTTAGAATTTTCACGCGGTGCAGATTTAGTTTTAGGTTACCGAGAGAATTATCAACGGTCTGCCGAGTTTTTATTTTCTATAGCAGGAAAATTTTTATGGGGTATCAGAGATCCACTATGTGGCATGAAGGGCTATAAAGTATCAATATTAACTGATAACTTATTAAAAAAACAAACTAATTCTATTGGAACTGAGCTTTCTATAAGATCGATTAAGTTGGGAGCAAAATTCTCACAAATACCAATCAAAATAATACCAAGGAAAGATAACTCACGATTTGGCAACGGATTATTTTTAAATTTAAAAATGCTTGTAAATTTGCTTATACTTATAAAGAGATATCATTAAAGCATATGGCTCAGAAAAATTCCATTGACTTTTTCTTTTTTGTAAATAGCTATATAGATAAGAGAGGAAGTATTGGATATAGAGCGGGTAAAATAATGCAGCATCTCAGCTCTAAAAACCTGAAATCTATATGTCTTTGTAAGTCATATGAAACTCAAACTGCAAATGTAAAATTTATCAGTTTATTTCTTTTAAAAGTTATCATTAGAACTATAAAATTAATAAGAATCTTAACAAAGGGTTCCATTGATCACCGCATTATCGACATTTACCTTTTTGAAAAAATTGCTATTTTTCTTCTTAAAACTAAATATAGAAATTACCAAATAAAAGTTGCACATCTTTGGGAATATTGCCCAAGGTTAATAGAGGAGTTAAAAAAAAGAAATGTTTGTGTCATTCTTGATGTGCCAATAGCTCCGGCAACATATGCAGAGAGAGTATCAAAGGATTTTGATTTAAAATTTATGAGGCAAAATGGAAGAATGATTAAGATTCAAAATGATGCATTTCGAGTCGCAGATAAAATTGTTGTTCCTTCAGCGTTTGTATTTTTGGAGATTGAAAAATTAAATATTCCTAGGAAGAAAATTAGTATTGTCGAGTTTGGTGCTGAAAATAATTCTATTATTCATGATGGTAATATTAAGCTGAAAAAAAGTGGGACCGATTTTTGTTTTTTGGGGGTATTAAGCCCACGAAAAGGATTGATAGATATCTTAAATGTCTGGAATGACCCAATTTTTGAGAATGATAGACTTCACTTGTGTGGGCGAGTCTATCCAGAAATTAGAGATATGATAAATAAAAATAAATTTGAAAATATCATATTGCATGGATTCATAAATCCTTATGAATTTTTGCATAATTATGATGTTTTTCTCTTGCCTTCTTGGATGGAAGGATCGTCAAAGTCTATATATGAAGCTATGGCTAGTGGACTTCCATCTATCGTATCTTATTCATCTGGCTCTATCATAAGACACAAAGAAGATGGTTTTATTATTAACGCTGGAGATCGTTATTCGCTTCGGAAATACATGATAAGACTTAAAACGAATGAAGCTTTAGCAAAAAAAATGGGCGAAGCGGCGTTGAGGAATGTAGCAAAGTACAGCTGGACAAGATACTGTGAAAAGGTAGAATCCTTGTATTAATAATCCTAGCTGCATAAAATGAAAATTAAAATTTTAGTACCATTCGTAGAATCTAGCTGGGGAGGGTCTCACAATTCTTCGAGTGATCTATTCAGCGAGTTAAAAAAAACATATCATAAGAAAATAGATGTAAATATTATTCTTCCAAAAAGTTCGCCTGCCAAAAAAATATTTGAAAACAACAAACTTAAAGTAATAGAATTCTATCCAGTAATCTTTAATTCAAATATTTCCACTATAGTTTCCCGAATTCTTAAGATATTTATTGGCTCCATTTATGCTATATATTTTATAATAAAATTAAGCCCGAAAATTATTGATGTACAGGACTCGCAGACTCTTTTTTCCTGGGGCATTCCAGCAAGACTTCTCGGTATTAAAGTTGTTTGGCACTCAAGACAATTCTCAAATAATAGTTTTTTAATATTTCTTCGTGGAATTATAGCTAATAGAATTATTTGTTTAGGAAAGAATGATCCAAACTTAAAATATTTTCCGAACAAGTGTGAAATAATATCAAATATTTATGATATTAATTATTTAAGATCATTAAAGCCCTTTTTAAAAAAAGAAATTTTTAAAAAGGACCAAATGGATGATAAATTGATTGTTTGCGTTGGAAATTTTTCCAAAAGAAAAAGACAAGACTTTGCAATTGAAGTCATCAACCACCTACATGAAAAAAATATTAAGGTTTCATTGTTCTTTATTGGAAATGATAAAAATATGTATGGCGAGCAAATAAAAAAAATACCCTTAATTATTCCAAATAAAGTTAAATATTTAGGCGTAAAAACTAGAGAATTCACTCTCAGATTTATAAAAAGTGCAAACGTTCTTATTCAGACATCAATTTCTGAGGCTGGACCTCGAGTTGTATACGAATCTCTTTTGCTTAATACTAAAGTTGTTACGACGAATGTAGGTGACGTAGGTTCTATTAAAAGTAGAAACCTATCGATTATTGATTTCGATAATAAAGATCTTTTTATTAAAGAAGTTGAAAAAGCATTATTTTTATCAAAACAATCAAAAAAAATTTTATTTTGCAATCAATTTTCCTCTAAATATGTTGTAGCTAAAACTCTATTATCTTATGAAAAATTATTTAAATAATTTAAACAAAATTAGGCATTTTCTTCCGCGGTCTGAAAAATCGCTTGGACCAAAAGTTTTGCTTGATAAAATTATTTACAAAATACTCGATTTATTTTTTTTAAAAAAAAGAGTAACAAACTTCAAGGGAATTAAGCTAGAGGATTGGAACAATTTTGCACTTCGACTTAGCCCAAAACTTAATATCGAATCAGAAAGGTATTTAAAAAGTCATTTAAGTAAGTTGAGTCTCATCGAGAAAAATATTCCATTTAAAATGGGGGGTGCTGCTGCGATAAGAATTTGTTATTTTTTAGTTCGGTTTTTAAAGCCAGATACTGTCCTTGAAACTGGTGTTGCAATTGGAAACTCCTCAAGAGCTATTCTTTCTGGCCTAAAGATTAATAAGAAAGGCATCTTATATAGTAGCGATTTACCTTATTTATCTCAAAAAAATGCAACGAAATATATTGGTATTATTGTTGAAAAAAAATTAAAATCTAAATGGAAATTATTTGTAGGCCAAGATATTGAAAATTTAACTTTGATAAATAAAAAAATAAATAAAATTGATTTTTTACACTACGATTCTGATAAGTCATACCATGGTCGAAAAGTAGCTATTGAATTGATTGAAAACAAGTTATCTTCTGATTATATTTTAATGATGGATGATATAGAAGACAATCCATTTTTTCTTGATTTTGTTAAAACTCGCAAACTCCCTTACAAAATTTTTATTGTTGATAATAAATATGTCGGACTCACAGGTAAAAGTAAACTAATTTTTAATTTTGATTAATTTTTGAATCGACGGAGTTATAGCTGAGTACGACAAAAAAAAAGATACTTCATATTATTTCTGGTTTAAATCTTGGTGGAGCAGAAAATACTTTACTAAAATTATGCTCATTATCGAATAAGAATAAATTTCAACATATAGTTATTTCTCTTACTGGAAGTGGTGACATTGGATTGAAATTTAAAAAAAATAATATTAAGGTTTATTTATTCAAATTCAAAAAAAATATTTTTGACCTAATAATATTCTACAACCTTGTTAGGTTAATTTCAAAAATTAAACCCGATCTAGTTCAAACATGGATGTATCACGCAGATATAATTGGTTCTATTGCAACCAAAATTTCAAGTAAAGCACCAATTTATTGGAATTTGAGGCATGGTGACAATATCTCTAGTAAATTTTACAACCCTGTTATTTTAATTTGTATTTTTTTATCAAATTTTTTTCCAAAGAAAATTGTTTCTTGCTCTTTAACATCATCAAAATACCATGCAGATTTAGGCTATCCGAGCGATAAATTTCACTTTATACCTAATGGTTTTGACCTGTCATATTTTTCACACAATCAATTACTTCGGGAAAGATTTAGACGTAGATATGGATTAACTCATGACGATTATTTGGTTGGCATGCCAGCAAGGTTTCACGCGCAAAAAGATCATGAAACTTTTATAAAGGCGAGTGCCGAAGTTATTAAAAAGATTCCAAATTGTTTCTTTATTCTTTGTGGAAGTGATATTTCCAACAAAAATAAATCTCTTATAAATCTTTTGAGAAAATATAATTTAGAAAGATATTTTTTCCTTTTGGGAAAGCGAAATGACATGAATGCCATTTATTCATCCATAGATGTTTGTTGTCTAACCTCATCTTATGGTGAAGCTTTTCCAAATATTTTAGCTGAAGCAATGGCAACTAAAGTTCCATGTATTTCAACTAAAGTGGGAGATGCTAAATTTATTCTAGGTGAAAAGGGATATATAATTCCTGTTAAATCATATAAAAAGCTTGCTTTCTATATAGTTAGATTATTATCAATGAACTCTAATCAAAAACTCTATTTTGGCAATCAGTGTCGAGACAGAATATTAAAAAATTTTTCCATAGATCAATTTATTCGAGAGTATGAAGATTTGTATCTCAAAGAATTGTCATAATGCGTCAATACAAAATTTTATTTATAGTTAATAGCGCAAAGTTTTTTATTACGCATAGATTGCATTTAGCATTAGCAGCAAAAAAAGAAGGATTTGATGTTCATATAGCTGCACCAATCGATAAAAAATCAAAAAAATACTTGCTCGATTTTGGTTTTAGGTTGCATGAAATTTATCTCGAGCAATACTCTCTTAATATTGTTAAGGAAATCAAATGCATTTGTTCCATTAATATTTTAATTGCAAATATAAAACCTGAGCTTCTTCACTTAATTACTATTAAGCCGATTTTTTATGGATCTATTTTTTCTTCTCTACTAAAAGTGCCTTGCGTTATCATTTCATTTACCGGATTAGGACATTTGCATATTGCATTAGATTTTAAAACTAGAATGATTCGAAAGATAATTTACTTCTTCTTTAAATTTATTTTTAATCGCTCAAAACTTTGCGTTATTTTTCAAAATTCTGATGATCAGTTTTTTTTCGTAAAAAATAAAATTATTAAAAAAGATCAGTCTTGCTTAATTAAAGGCTCTGGAGTCGACTTAAAAAAATTTCGTTTTAATCAAAAAGAACCTCAAGGAATTATTACTGTAATGATGGCTTCTAGAATGCTTTGGATGAAAGGTTTGTCTGATTTTATTGAGGCCGCTAAAAAATTAAAAGCACGTGATTTGAATGTAAGATTTGTTTTGGTTGGCAAGCCAGAACTTAATGTTTTGTATGGGGCTAACCTTAAAACTTTAATTAAACTTAATAAATCAGGCATTGTTGAATGGTGGGGATTTAAGGAAAATATGGATAAAATTATTCAGCAATCACATATTTTTTGTCTTCCAACCAAATACGGCGAAGGAGTTCCAAAAGTTTTGATTGAAGCAGCTGCTTGTGGCAAACCATTGGTGGGTTCCAATACCTCCGGTTGTAGAGAGATTATTTTTGATGGTTTAAATGGCTTTTTATCCGAACCAGGAAATATTGATTCGTTATCATCTTCATTAGAACGTTTAATCTTATCTAGGAAACTAAGATTAAATATGGGACTAAAATCGAGAATTATCGCTGAATCGGAATTTTCTATTTCTGAGGTAACTAACAAAACAATTACTCAATATAAAAAACTTTTAAAATTATTACCTTGAAATTCTTTAGATTTATAATAAGTTTATGCTTAACTTCAAAAATTAGGGATTTTGATAAAAGAATAATTTTCTTTACTTTGTAGATAAAAGAGAATTTTTAGATTTAAACTAATTTTTTTACTTCGCGCCCTATATGGCGAATTCCTTTTTTCGCTGCCAAAATAATTTGTTTTTGACGCTCAGTTAAACTTCTTAATTTTTCTGGAGTGAGGCTATTAAAACAATAAGGGCAAGAGATACCTGGGGTGTATTGGTCACTTTTCATCTCGTCTTTAGATAACGGATAACGGCATGCGAAACATTGATCATAATCACCCACTTCTAACCCATGCTTAATCGCCACACGTTGATCGAATACAAAGCATTCACCTTGCCATAGACTCTCATCAGGCTTTACTTCTTCTAAGTATTTAAGAATGCCACCTTGTAAGTGATAAACCTCATCAAAACCTTCCGAGATCATATAAGAAGAGGCTTTTTCACAACGAATGCCTCCGGTACAGAACATCGCGACTTTTTTATGTTTCTTAGGATCTAAATGCGCTGTCACGTAGTCTGGAAACTCTCGGAAAGTTTTGGTTTTTGGATTAATCGCATTTTTAAAAGAACCAATCGCATATTCGTAATCATTGCGTGTATCAATCAACACCACTTCAGGGTCAGAGATAATGGCGTTCCAATCTTGAGGCTTCACATAGGTGCCCACCATTTTGGTAGGTGACACACCAGGCAGGCCTAAAGTCACGATCTCTTTTTTGAGTTTTACTTTCATACGGTAGAAGGGATGTTTATCTGACCAGGATTCTTTATGGCCCAATTCTTTAAATTTACCTTCAAAGACGGAATCGTTTTTTAAGAAATTAAGTAATTCATGAATAGATTTTTCAGGACCTGCGACGGTACCGTTAATCCCTTCATCCGCTAAAAGAATCGTGCCTTTGATGTCTTGAGATACACAAAAATTGAGTAGCGGCTCACGAAGTTTTTCAAAATGTGGAAGACTCACAAAATGGTACATCGCTGTGGTGAGGTAGGTGTGTGGCATGCTTTGATTGTTGTTTATTAATGCGCTCAAAAATGTTATTTTAACAGTCTTTTCAACGTTTTTTAAATCTTACCGGAGTCCATACAATGGCAATTGAACAAACCTTATCGATTATCAAACCCGATGCAGTTAAAAAAAATGTGATTGGTCAAATTTATTCACGTTTTGAAAATGCAGGT
>JACCDJ011077004.1_pt1 | contig 20166 bp, 19 predicted proteins | sample 7444481 | NCBI WGS metagenome assembly JACCDJ01 (sample SAMN15323435, study PRJNA562643) | freshwater metagenome | isolation source: river surface water | place: USA:Blue River Watershed | collected 2017-08-15 | reverse complement strand
GTCGGGAAACGGGTACGACCTTTGTGGCCTTTTCACCCGTCGGGCGCGGGGCGCTCGCGGCGGCAGTCCGCGATCCGGCGGATTTGGTGGATAAGGATCTGCGCCGGGGCCAGCCGCGCTTCAATGCAGAAAACTGGCCCACAAATTTGAAGTTGATCGAGGCCTTGAACGCCATCGCGGCGGATCAGGGAGTTACCCCAGCACAACTTTCGCTCGCTTGGGTGTTGTCGCGGGGCGACCATATCGTCACCATCCCCGGCACGGCCTCAATCCCGCATCTGGAAGAGCATATCACGCGCTGGGATTGGCAGCCTTCGGCAGAGGTGTTGGCCCAGCTGGATGTGCTCATCAACGAGAAAACAGTCGCCGGCCCGCGCTATCCCGAGGCGATGCAGCGCACGATCGATACCGAGGAGTTCGCCTAAGCGCGACCAAGGAGGCCTGCATGACCAAGGCTATGATCAACTACGCCGCGCGGACCGATTTTCGGCAGCGTTATTACGCCAATGATCACAGCCGGGACACGGTCGTCATCGATGGCCATCCTATGGAGCTGACAGATGCGCGTGCACTCTCGACCGACCTGGATCGGGAAGGGTTCAAGCTCGTTCCCCACAAGAGCGCCATAGCGGATTTTACGGATCGAGGGGCTGTCGCGGCGCGGCACGGGCAGGAGATTGTTGACCTGCTCTTGGCGGAAACCGGCGCGGACGCGGTGTTCTGCACCAGCCCCGGCATTTTGCGCTTTGGCGAAAAGTCTAAGCTGGCCGGCCAATTGAACAACTCGATGCCCGCTCGCTTTGCGCATATCGACACGAGCTTTGAAACGTCCAAAGCCTTTGCGGAGCGCGGCTTGCCCGAAGGCAAAGCCATGGCGCGCTATGCTCATTACAATGTCTGGCGCGCCTTTTCTGCCCCGCCGCAGGATGTCCCGCTTGCGGTGTGTGATGCTTGTTCTGTCCAACCGGCGGACCTTCTGGAGGCAGACGCGATTTTCGACGAGCCTAATGGGTCGGAATGGTCGTTCATCAGCTATGTGATTGCCCATAACCCGGCGCATCGCTGGCATTGGTTTTCCGATATGCACCGCGATGAAGCGCTCATTTTCAAGACAAGCGATAGCCGGTTCAATAACCCGATCCCGCACGTCGCCTTCGACAATCCTGATGTTCAGGCGGACACATCGCCCCGCGCCAGCATCGAGATGCGGGCGATTGCCTATTGGTTTGACTGAGGCTTCGTCCTTATCGCCCTTGCTTTCGTAACAATTGTTAGCAATCTATCCCTCAAGACTCGATACGAGGGAGAGAGAGCGTGAAAGCTTATCCGCAGACCGTCCATTTTGTCGGCCTGAACGCGCCTATTGGCGAAGAATATGACATTGGCGATCTGGTGATTGAGGGCAACATTCCGGCGGATGTTGACGGCGTGTTCTTCCGTGCTGTGCCCGATCCTGCGCATCCGCCCAAGTTCGATGATGATAACCTGTTGTCGCACGATGGCATGATCTCGGCGGTGCGCTTGCAGGGAGGCAAGGCCAGCACTTCGATGCGCTATGTGAAGACGGCGCGCTATCTGGCGGAACAGGAAGCGGGCAGGGCACGCTTTGGGCGCTATCGCAATCCCTTCACCGACGACGACGATGTGAAAGGCGTCGACCGCACTGTCGCGAACACCACGCCCGTCTGGCACGCTGGACTGCTACTGATGACGAAGGAAGATGGGCGGCCCTATCGCATTGACCCGCAAACGCTGGAAACGCTCGGCTCTTATGATTTTGGCGGGAAGCTGAAATCTGAAACCGTAACGGCGCACGTTCGCATCGACCCCCAAACGGGCGAGCTTTTCTTCTTCGGCTATGAGGCAGATGGCGTCGCCTCCACCAAGATCGCCTATATGATCGCCGATAAGAATGGCACGCTCATCAAGGAACAATGGTTCGACGCGCCCTATTGCGCGATGATGCACGACTTCACAATTACGGAGAATTACGCGCTCTTCCCCATTTACCCCACGACGAGCGATCTGGAGCGGCTGAAGCAGGGGGGCGACCACTGGATCCACGAGATGGAGCGGGACAGCTGGCTCGGCGTCATGCCGCGCTATGGCGATGTCTCTGAAGTCCGCTGGTTTAAGGGGCCAAAGGGCGTTTCCTGCTATCACATGATGGGCGCGTTTGAGGACGCGGAAGGGCGGATTCACTTTGATCAATGCCTGTCGAACGTGAATGCCTTCCCCTTCATCCGCGAAGCCTCAGGCATCCATATGCAACCTTGGGAAGTGCAGGGGGCGCTGACCCGCTGGACCGTCGATCCGAAAGGCGATGCAACAGAGGTGGCGGAAACCATCGTTGGGCCACCCGGAGATTTTCCTGTCATCCCCGCAGCCCTGCAAGGTCGGCCCTATGATCATGGCTGGATGCTGACGATGAACCCGGAGATGAAGGGCCCGCCGGTGTTCGGCGGCCCAGTTGGCGCGATGTTCAACATGCTCCTCCGGCTCGATTTCAAGGGCGGTCCCCCGCAGGCGTTGCCGCTGGCACCGGGCATGAGCTTTAACGAACCGGTCCACGTGCCCTCATCTCAGGCCGGGCATGAAGGTTGGCTGGTCACAATTGTCGATACGCAAACGGGCGAAAATGATTTCACCCATGCCTGCTGGATCATCGACGCCGGGAACGTGGGGGCGGGCCCTGTCGCGAAGATTGCCATCCCGCACCGTCTGCGCCCGCAGGTTCATGGCTGGTGGGTGCCCAGCAGCCAGCTTGCCAGCGCTGCCGCATGACCAAGGTCGCGATTACGGGGGCGTCGGGCCATTATGGGCAATTGGCGACCGATAAGCTGATCGCGCAGGGGCGGGCTGAGGATCTTGTCCTGATGACCCGTCGCCCTGAAAAACTGGCGCACCGAACAGCGCAAGGCTGCACGGTGCGCTATGGCGATTATGACAAGCCCGAGACTTTGGGGCCGGCTTTTGCGGGGGCAGAAAAGCTGCTTTTGATTTCCGGCACACGGGTCGGCGCACGGGTCGTGCAGCATAAGGCGGCCATTGATGCGGCGGCGGACGCAGGCGTTTCACATATCCTCTACACGAGCTTTATTGGGATCGACGATCCCGCCAATCCTGCTGAGGTGCGGCACGACCATATCGAAACGGAAAGGCTCATCCGCGCTTCGGGGATGGCGTGGACGATGTTGCGCGATGCCCATTATGCCGACGCCATGATCTTGATGGCAGGCCCCGGGGTGATGCAAACTGGCAAATGGTTCAGCAATTCGGGCGAAGGTCATGAAGCGATGGTGTGGCGCGAAGATTGCGTCGATTGTGCGGTCGCCGTGCTGACAGGGGCAGGCCATGAAGGCCAGATTTACAACATCACTGGGCCGGATCGGCAGAACTTTGCCGAAGCTACCGCGCTAATGTCCGAGATTACGGGTGTGCCGCTCGACTATGTTCCGCTCGATGACGAAGCTCAATATGCGATGTTTGACGCGATGGGCATTCCGCGACGCCCGGTCGATGACCAAGAGGTCAACGGTATTCCTTGGAATAGCGACGATATGGTCAGTTTTGGCCGGGCGATCCGGGAAGGGTTTCTCGATATCTGCACCAATGATGTGGAGCGCCTCACGGGTCACCCGGCTCGAAGCGTGCGGCAGATGATTGAAGAAAATGTGGAGATGTTGAGGGCGGCAAGAGCCTGAGCTCATTCCTCCAAATGCCCCTCCGTCATCGCTTCGCGATGCCACCTCCCCATCGCAAGACGATAGGGAGGAATGTCTGTTCGGTATGGGATGCCAACGACTTCGAGACGCAATGTATGCCTCCCCAATGTCGTGCATTGGGGAGGGGGACCGCTCGAAGAGCGGTGGAGGGGCTGGTTTTGTTAAACCGCCCCATCGCGGGGCGACAGGGAAGAGATGATTTACGTCAGCGCGTAATAGCGGACGAGATTGCCGTCCGGCTTGCGTTCGCCGACACCAACGAACACATGCCGGGTCATCCAGTCATGCTTGCCTTTGGGCGTTTCAAAAGTCGGCTGGGCACGCAGATAATAATCCCCGTGATCGACCGGGGGGCCGCCTTCAAACGCCCAGGCGCGCAGCCGGGCCATCGCATCGGGGGTGCGCCCCCAAAGATAGCCCTTGTTTTGCATATAGATGATCGTGCCATCATCGACTTCGAGCAGATAGCGGGCGTCAAAAACGGCCGTGTCATCATCCCGAAAATGGGCATAGTCCCCGCCCGAATTGGGAATGGCGCGGCCACGCAGGCGAGGCCCCTCAAAATATCCTTCGTCCACCAACACAGCCGATCGGAAGCCGCCATTATGCACGCTGGGGACAGAAAAGACGCGCGTGAACATCAAGCGACATTCAAAGGCGAAGTCGAGATGCGGCGCATCCATGGTAGAATACATTGAAGGGCCCTTTCTAGCAGTCGCTTAGTCTTTGAAGCCTTCACGCGCGCGACTGTTGTCGAGCACGATCGGCTTGCCGGTGACGGGGTGGGGGTAATGGAATTCCACGGTGTCAGTCGCCGGCCAGAGGCGCGGCGTCGGCGTGATCAGTTCGTCGGGCCCGAGCGGGTCTTCCGGGAAGCAGGTCTTGGCCATTGGGATAAAGTCGATCGGCGTCTTGGCCCAGCCATCTTGGAAGCTGCCGTGCCAGAACGGGAAGTAGCGAAGCGCCTTAATCTTCCACACGCCATTATCGTTCACATATTCATTTTCGTAGATGCCGCCTTCCCACCAGGCGCGCTGCTGGCCTTCAGCGCTTTCGTGGAGGCCGGCCTGCATCATCGAGCGCCCGCGGACCTTGGCGGTCTTGCGATCATCCGCCACGTCGATCACCATCTGGAGCTGGGGGTGATCCAGCAGCCAGCCATAGCGCGGGCCATTATGGCCCTGCGTGAACTGGGTTTGGAAACGCTCGATATAAAGGCGGCGGACGCCCGCTTTGCCCTTGTAGATCCCGCCAAGGAACCAAACGTCGCCATCTTCGGCGAAGAGATCGACAACTTCGTTATACTGGGATTTGTCGATGAAATAGCCATAGCTATATTGGACGCGACGGATCTGGTGGATGTCCTGCTGGATGGCCAGTTCATGTTCCAGCTTGTTCAGCCGGGCTTCGAGGGCGGCAATATCGGTCATGGCTCTCTCCTTTTTCGGTTCAATAATTTGATAAAATGGCAAGGCTAGGCGCATCGAGCGGCAGGCCCTTTTGCACCTTTTTCAACTCTTCGGCGCGGGTCTTCGCCTGAAGATCGATCAGATAGGCGTGGAGCGCGTCGGCGTCGCTCTCGGTCAAAACATCATCCCAGCGGGGCATGCCATTGGCTTGCAGCAGGCCCTTGAGAACGATCTGCTTGAATGCTTGATGCGTGGCAGGCTGCATCCGCCGCAAATCAGGCGTGATCGAGCGGTGTTGGTTGCTGTGGCACAGCACGCAATTGGACATGAAAAGCCCTTGTCCGCGTGCCAGCAAGGCAGGGTTTGCGCCGGCGATCTGCGCGGGCGGCGGGGGCGCCACCTCAAGCGGCGGCAATTTGGCAGGCAGGGGAACCGGTCCACCGCCCAGTTTGAACACAAGAAGCCGGCCTTGATTGCCCCGCTGATAGGCCGCGGCATAGCGCGGGACATAGGGAAAGCCGCCGCCGCCCCATGCTGCCATCACCGCCACATATTGGGTGCCATTGACGCGATAGGTCATGGGAGCAGCAAGAATACTCGTGCCCGTTTCGATGGACTTCAGCAACTTGCCCGTCTTCGCATCAAAAGCGCGCAGCTGTCCCGCCAGATTTCCCTGAAAGACAAGGCCGCCAGATGTCGACAGCACGCCGCCGCGATCTTGCCAGCCTTGGAGCGGTTGGGCCCAGACGGTTTTGCCCGTCAGCGGATCAATCGCGCGCAATTCAGATGACCAAGGCTTTTCCTGCACCCATTTGAACGCCGGGAGCGCTTTAACGGCGGCCGCCATTGGCGGGGGTAGCGTGCTAAGGGCCGCTTCCAAATCTGCAGAGAAGATGAGCGCCGCATCATTGTTTAGCCGCTTTTTCGCATAGGGCTTCGCGCCTGGCGTCATGAAGATCAAATTGCCCATGTCCTGCACTGACGCAAAATACAGGCCGGATTTGGGGTCATAAGCGCCGGGATGCCAGTTGCGCGCTCCCGTCGTGGCTGGGAAAACGATCTTGGGGCCGTCGCGATAGTCCGAAGATTCCGGCGTCAGGTTTGGGCGACCCGTTTTCGGATCGATCCCCTTCGCCCAGTTCATCCGAACAAGTGGGCTGGCGCGCAGCACTTTCCCATCCCGGCGGTCAATGACGTAGAGGAAACCGTTCTTGGGCGCGTGGAGGATCACTGGTCGGTCCGCGCCATCAACCCTCATCTTGGTCAGGATCATCGGCTGGGAGGCCGTATAGTCCCAGTTATCGCCCGGCACTTCCTGATAATGCCATTTTACCCGTCCGGTCTTGGCATCAAGCGCAACAAGCGAGGAAAGGTAAAGATTGTCGCCGCCTTTGGGCGAGCGCTTTGCCACGTGATAAGGCCCGCCATTGCCGGTGCCGATGATGACAAGCCCGGTTTCCGGATCATAGTTGATCGCATCCCAGGGGGTGCCACCACCGCCAACATCCCAGCGGCTATTGGCGTCCCAAGTCTTGGTCGCGGTTTCGAGATCAGGATGATCCTGCGGGCCGAGCTTTGGGTCGCGGGGTACGGTATGGAACCGCCATTTGAGTTTCCCCGTCTCGAGATCATAGGCGCTGACATAGCCGCGCACATCGTATTCCGCGCCGCCATTGCCAATCAGGACCACATCGCCTGCCACTTCAGGCGCGCCGGTCGAATTAATTCCGCGATTGGGGTCGTCGACCGTATTGGCTTGCCATAGGACTTTGCCCGTTTTGGCATCCAGCGCATAAAGCTGGGCGTCGAGCGCAGCGACGAACACCTTGCCCTTCGCAACGGCAACGCCCCGATTGGCCATGTCGCAACACACGGTGCGGTTGACCTGCATGTCGACTTTGGGAGTGAACGACCAAATCGGCTTGCCGGTCGCAGCGTCAAACGCATAAGCGCGGCCCGCGACGCCGGAGGTATACATCACGCCATCAATGACGATCGGCGTGGCTTCCAGAACGCGGTTGGTGCCGAGGTCCGCGCTCCACGCGAGCCCGAGCGACGCCACATTGGCGGGGCTGATATCGGTCAGCGTTGAATGATGCGATTTGCCAACGTCTCCGCCCGTTGTGCGCCAGTCGTCTCCGGCAGGCGCGTTCGGACTGCCCGAACAGGCAGACAAGAGGAGCAGAACCGCAAAAGTCAGTCTCTTCACAGGACCTCCCAAGGGCTTGGCATATTATAGGGCACCGTAATGAAGTTCGCTTCGATCTGACAGATCATGCCGTGATCAATTTTGAAAAGTTCCGCGATATAAAAGCTATGGGGCCGCCGCACGGGGGAGCGAACGGTGCGGCCATCGGTCAGCTGATATTCGTCGAGCCGGCCGGAGTGGTCGATAAAGCCGAAGGCGAGCACGAGGCCGCGCTCCTCATCGACCATGGGGAAGCGGCGCGCGCGCAGACGATCATCATAACGGTAATTGCCCATCCGGAACTGCTCCTCGCACCCCAGAGCAGATACCGGGACAATCTTTGCGAATTCCGGATTGCGCGTTGTTTGGACGCCGTTTTCCACGCGGTTGCAGTCAGGATGAAATTTGGTGTGGATCGTCCCGTCATTGAGCTGGAGCGTATCAAAATAGCCGTCGGAGAGCCGCACCATCTCATCGCGGGAGACGGGGGATTCAACATCGGCGTTCAAAATAGGTTTGTCCCAATAGCGGGGGTTTTCGAACTTTATGCCGGAATCGGACTGGCGAACCACGAGCATTTCGCTTTCTGTGACGCGGCCTTGAGCATCCACCTTGAGGCGTAGGGTGAAAGCCGATTCCTCGATCGGTTCGTGCACCGTACCGAAATAGCCGACATGACCCGTCGCAGGGTCCGCGAAACGCAGCTTATAGTCGCCTACCCGATCAATCGTGCCCCAAAGGCCGTCGCCGACCTCGAGCATGACATTATTCTCAGAATTGAGGGGAGAAGCTGCCCAGTTCACTCGTTTGGGATCGCGCGCGTCTAGGGCAGCGAGATAATCATCCAACACATCATAGAGCGCTGCGCGGTCCATGCATCCTCGTCCTTGATTGTTATCGCTGGACTGTTACACACCATAACAATTGTTACAATAGGAGAGGTGGGGAAAATGGCCTACACCGAAGACGAACAGACGAACCTCGAGCTGTGCCTAGGTGTCTATCGCGAGGTGCTGATCCCGATGGACAGCAGTCGGGTCGATGACTTTATCGCGCCCGACTATATCCAGCATAGTTCGCTTGCGGAACCGGGTGTCCCCGCGCTCAAGAAATGGCTGGATATGGTGCGCGTGGAATCTCCCGACGCGCGGCAGACCATCCACCGGGCTTTTGCCGATAAGGACCATGTCATCGTCCACGTCCATGTCGTCCGTTGGCCGGGCGATCCGGGGCTGGCGGTCGTCGATATCTTCCGTTGCGCAGGTGGGAAGATCGTGGAGCATTGGGATGTTATTCAGGAGCTGACGGAAAACCCCATCAACCCGAACAGCATGTTTTGAGGAGGAAGCGATGCGCTTCAAAGGAAAGAACGTCCTCATTCTTGGCGGTAATGCGGGCATCGGCGAAGCGGCAGTGGAATTGTTCGCGTTGGAAGGCGCAGCACTTGCCATCACTGGGCGCAATGAGGCCACCCTGGCAAAGGTCGGCGAAAAGACGGGGGCTCTTGCTGTTCGGGCCGATATCGGGAACCTCGAAGAAAGCCGGGCGGCTATCGGGCAAATCGCCGTCACTTTGGGTGGCATTGATGTGCTCCTCGTCAATGCCGGGATTGGCGGCTTTGCGATGGTGCCGGACGTGACGGAAGAATTTTGGGACGGCATCCATCAAGTCAATTTGCGCGGCGCCTTTTTCGCCATGCAGGCTGCGATCCCGCATATGCGCGATGGGGGAAGCATCGTCGTGACCGGGTCGATTGGATCCGTTGCGGCCGTACCGGGCAATGTGGCCTATGCCGCCGCCAAAGCGGGGCTGCGGGCGGTCGCACGGATCGTGGGGAAGGAATTACTTCCTCGGCGCATTCGGGTGAACATGGTCTCACCAGGTCCGACCGACACAGAAATCTTCAAGCGCGACGCCTCGCCAGAGGACATTGCCGGTATGCGAGAGATGCTTTCGGGCGTCGTCCCCCTCGGGCGGATGGGGTCATCGGAGGAAATTGCGCGCGCGGCACTTTTCCTCGCGAGCGACGAAGCGAGCTTCATCAACGGCGTTGATCTGTTCGTCGACGGCGGCTGTGTCGAACTATAGTGCCGCCGGCATCTCGTCGAGCAGGATGGTCTTGAGCTCGAGATAGGCCATCAACCCTTCAACCCCACCTTCGCGACCTATGCCCGATTGCTTGAACCCGCCAAAAGGCAGGCCAAAGTCCATCCGGAGCCCGTTCTGACCAAAGCCACCGGTTCGAACGCGCCGGGCGATGCGATAGGCCGCCTCATGATCGTGCGTGAGTACCGAGCCATTCAGGCCATAATGGGACGCGTTGGCGATGCGGATCGCGTCCTCTTCGTCTTCGCAGGGGATAAGGCTGAGGACCGGGCCGAAAATCTCTTCCTGCGCGATCCTGCTGTCATTCTGGACATTAGCAAACAGGGTCGGTTCGATGAAATAGCCCCGGTTCATATGCGCGGGTCGACCGCCACCTGTCACAAGGTCGGCTGTCTTCTTGCCCTCTTCGATATACATTTCCACGCGCTCCAGCTGGCGCTTCATGGCAAGCGGGCCGAGTTGGGTGGCTGTGTCATCGCTGTGCCCGATCACGACCTTTTTCATCTCGCGGGAAATGGCCTCCGCCAGTTCGTCATGCCGCTTGCGCGGCACAATCACGCGGGAGAGCATCGCGCAAACCTGTCCGCTCATCAGCGTAATCGTGCCGGTCAAAAGCCCAGCTGCCGCTTCAATCGGAAAGTCATCAAGGACGATCGCCGCCGATTTGCCGCCAAGCTCGAGCGTGCAGCGTGCAATGCGTTCGCCGCAGACGCTCGCGATGCGCTTGCCCGCCAGCGTTGAGCCAGTGAAGCTCACCTTGTCGACCCCCGGGTTGCAAACCAGATGGTCGCTCGCTTCGCGATGCCCGCAGACAAGATTGAGGACGCCCGGCGGCAGGCCCGCCGCTTCGGCAGCTTCGGCAATGATATAGGCCTCAAGCGGCGTTTCGGGCGACGGCTTCATGATGACGGTGCAGCCCGTTGCGAGTGCATAGGCAACCTTGTTGAGCATGATGCCATAAGGCCCGTTCCAGGGAGCGATGGCGGCAACCACGCCGACCGGTTCATACGCGACGAGGCCCACCTTGGCACCTGTTGAAGGGCGGTGCTCGACGAAGTTGAACTGCTCGGCCATGGCGATGATGCCGTCAAAGGTCATCGTTGAGCCCGCCGTCATCGGCCCTGCAAAGCTGGCGAGCCCGCCCATTTGCGCGGTCCAAGCCGTGCAGATTTCGGGTTCTCGCTTGCGGAGATGGTCCGCCATGCGCTTGAGATAGGTGAGGCGCTCAGCGGGTTGAAGACGCGTCCATAGGCCATTGTCGAAGGCGTCGCGGGCAGCAGCGACGGCGGTGTCCATATCGGCATCCCCGGCTTCGGCAACGCGCGCGACAACCTGCTCCGTATTCGGAGAGACAATCTCGATCTCCCGGCCACTTTTCGCAGCGCGCCAGCTGCCGCCAATGAACAGCTTGTCGGGATGTTGAAGATAGACGCCCTCGGGGGTCATATGGTCGCTCCTTTAGTCAGTCGTTATTCCCCCCTCTTGCATGCCAAAGAGGCTGGGAGGGGCAGGTTTCAGGTCAAATCATCCAATCCAATCACCTTGCCGTCTGCTGCCGCGCGATTGGCGGCACGGCGGAGGCGCTCGATATGCAGCCGCCCCTCGGGCACCTCTTCCTTCGGCAAGGCGTCGAGCGAGGTTCTATAAATTTCCTCAAAATCCTCGGCAAATTCGGGGTGGGTCAGGATCAGGCCCCGATTTTCCGTCATCCCGGCGAGCGTCTTTTGCCCCACTTCAAGCGGGTCCATGCCCAAATCAAAGGCGGTGCCGAACTGTTCCAGTTCGGCCTTATCCGCAGGCTGGAAGCCCGAGGCCGAAAAATCGGCCGGGCGACGCAGGGCCGAATCCCACGCATTCGTCTTGGTCAGTCCGGGGCACATCAGCGAGACGCCGATATTGTAGGGGGCAAGGTTGAAACGCAGGCTTTCGGTCAGGCCGCGGACGGCAAATTTACTAGCGGTATAAATCCCCGCCTGCGGGCCGGACAAATAGGCCGCCATCGACGCCACATTGACGATATGCCCGCCTTCGCCATGCGCCTTGATCTTTGGAATGAAGGAAACAAGGCCGTTGACGACCCCGCCAAAATTAACCCCCATGATCCAGTCATAATCGGCATAGCTGGCTTCATCGGTCGGCCCAAAGACGCTCACCCCAGCATTGTTGACGAGGACATGGACTTTGCCCGCTTGCTCTGCTGCTTCAGCAAAACCCGCCCGATCGGTCACGTCCAGCTTGATGAAGCGCGGCAGAGGGTGGCCGTTCTCCTGGAACCAGCGCGCCGCTTCAGCGCGATAGTCCTCATTCCGGTAACTCAAGATAAGGCGCATGCCTGCTTCGGCGAAAGCGCGGGCAATACCAAAGCCAATCCCTGATACGCCGCCTGTGATGAAAGCGGTTTTTCCCTGCCAACCCATCTGCATTTCCTCTCGCCATGCACCGTAACATTTGTTAGCAATGCATACAAATCAAAAGCACGTGTCTGGAAGAGGAGAGTTGGAATGTCTGACGTCGAAGCCCGGTTGGCTCAGCTGGAAAACCGCGTGGGCGAACTGGAAGATATCAACGCCATCCGCCGCCTACACTGGGCCTATGGCTATTATATCGATTTCAACCGAGCCGACGATGTCGCCGAGCTCTTCGCGGAAGACGGCGAAGTTATTTTCCTCTCAGGCGTCTATAAAGGCCGGGAAGGGGCGCGGCGGCTCTATGGCACTTGGTTCAAAAGCCTGTTCTTGGCTCCGGGTGAAGAAGGGCCGGCTTATGGCTTCCTCCTCGATCATTTCCAGATGCAGGACATCATCACGGTGGCGCCTGACCGGCAGACGGCCAAGGGGCGCTTCCGCGGCATGTTGTTCGGCGGCAGCCATGAAACGCGCGATTTCAAGCCCGAGGGGTTGCCGCTCCAGTTCATGGAAGCAGGCATCTACGAAAATGACTATGTCCGCGAAAATGGCGTGTGGAAGATCAAGCGGCTTGATTACATGATGCAATGGCAGGGCGACTATGAAGCTGGCTGGTCAAAAACCACCGCCCATCTTCAACCGTTGACTGAATGCTATCCGGAAAATCCGATTGGCCCAGATTACATTCGTAGCGAAGAAATCCGGCAGACATGGCCACATCGCCATGACGTCCCCATGCACTTTGCGCATCCCCGATTTGGTGCGGTGCTGGCGGGGCAAGAACGTTAATATGCTTTTGAATGATGTGGGTTAGCTGGCGTCGTCGGGTTCCCACTTCATCACCTGCCGGTACAGTTTATCGAGTACCGCGGCCATGCCCGCCCGTTCGTTGATATCCAGTGTCTTAAACAAGAATTGGGCAACGCGCTCAATTTGCGGAGACATTGCGCGATAAGCGGCCCAGCCTGACTCGGCGAGCTTATGGGGCTTGCGACGGCGATTAGCGGTGTCTGTGACTTGAACAATCCATCCCCGTGCGCTCAGCGAGGCGAGCGCGCGGCTGACGTTCATCGGCTGCATGCCCATGAGTTCGGAAATCTCATGCCCGGCCATTTCTCCCTCGCCGCCCAGTGCCATGATGATCATCAATTCATTGCTGGAAACGCCAACGGGGGTGGCGACGCCGTCACGCATCGGTCGGTTGATCAGTGCGGCAAAGCGCAGCATCGAGATGAGCAAGCCGGTGTCACTATTGTCGATCGGTCCGGCTTCAGACGCATCGAAATCTCGCATTTTCTCTCCCTTTTTCAGGCTCACTAGCTGCCCCGATGCATTTTTGTCACGCTCTTCCTGAATGTTTTTGGACTTGGAAAGGTGAAGAAAAGTAACTTGCTTTCTCATTAATCGTATGCATTACTAACAATCGTTAAGGTTTGTTGGCAGTCATGCTAATCGGATCTAACTAGGGTAGGAGAGGACTGACACATGGGCAGAATTTCACACAATTCTTCTGTTTTCCGGACGGTGCTTGCGCTGTCGGTATCGGGCGCCGCTTTGGCTGCCATGCCGGCCTTCGCGCAAGAAAATGCTTCCGAAACCGCTGGTGATGTGGGCGACATCGTTGTGACCGCGCAGTTCCGCGAGCAGCGTCTGCAAGATACCCCGCTGTCGATCACAGCGGTTGATGCGGCGTTGCTAGAATCGCGCAACCAGACGGATTTGTCGCAGATTGCAGCGCAGGCGCCGAACGTTTCGCTCAATGCGATGGGCGGTGCTTATGGTTCGTCGCTCGGGGCGTCGATCCGTGGTGTCGGCCAGTATGACTTCAACCCGGCTTATGAGCCGGGCGTCGGCATGTATGTCGACGATGTGTATTACGCGACCTTGACGGGCGGCATTTTCGACCTGCTCGATCTTGAGCGCGTCGAAGTTCTCCGTGGGCCGCAGGGCACGTTGACGGGGCGTAACTCCATTGGTGGCGCGATTAAGCTTTTCTCGAAAAAGCCGACCAGTGAAAACTCAGGGTCGATCGAAGCCTTTTATGGCAGCCGGAACCGGGTTGATCTGCGTGCCAGCGCCAATTTTGCGCTGACAGACTCGCTTTTTGCGCGCATTTCGGGCGTCTACAAGCAGCAAGACGGCTATGTTGATCAAGTCGACTATGGCTGTGCCAAGCCGGGTAATCCGGAAGGTATTACGGCGTTCCCAAGCTCGCAGTCGAACTGCGTGATGTCGAAATTTGGTGAAAAGGGATATGCCGGTGTTCGTGGCTCGCTGCGTTATAACCCGAGCGACAATTTGGACTTCACGCTGATTGCCGATTACACAAAGGAAGATCGCACCAACGCGGCTGAAGTCGTCACCCGCACGACCGCAGCAAAAGCGAACGCGATTTGCGGCAAGTTCTGCAACTATGCGAGCTTCTATCTGCCGGGCAATACGCTCGTCGGTGGTCAGCCCGGACCTTGGGGTCAGGTTGGTCAGGGCTATTTCATGCCCAACACCACCAACTTTGAAGGGTGGGGCCTTTCGGGCAACCTAACAATTGGCCTCTCTGACACGCTCAACATTCAGTCGATCACTGCGTATCGTGACTATCGGCAAATCTGGGGTACGGATGATGATTACTCGCCGTTCGCCTCCAGCGGCGCGGGTGGCTATAATGATCTGAAATTCTGGTTTGTAAGCCAGGAACTTCGCTTGAATGGTAAGATCGGCGACACGATCGATTTCACCTTGGGCGGGTTCTATTCTGATCAGCGCTCCATCTATTTTACGCGGCAGGACATTCGCTACATCGCGCCGGGCCTGAACTTCCAGTTCATGGGTAATGACCCTGTGAACGCAGACAGCAAGGCCGTCTTCGGCACCGTGATTGCGAAGCCGGTTGAAAATCTAACGCTGACCGGTGGTCTGCGTTACACGGACGAGCACAAGGATTACACCTTCGTTCGCAAGAACTATGATGGCTCGCGCAGCTACTTCCTTGGCGCGCTTGATGGGGTGAAGGCCGTTTATGATGGCAATAAGCTCGACTGGCGTTTGTCGGCGGATTACCGCTTCTCGCCAGCCGTGCTGGGCTATGTCACGGTTGGCACGGGTTTCAAAGGCGGTGGCGTGACGGCGCGTCCGTTCGACGCTGCACAGGCGCTCAACGGCAGCTTTGATCCGGAAACGGTGACGGCTTATGAAGTCGGAGTGAAAACCGACCTTCTCGACCGTCGTTTGCGGTTGAACGTCGCGGCCTTCATCAATGACTATCAAGACGTCCAGCTGCCCCTCATCAGCTGTGAGTCGTTGGGGTCGCTCGCACCTTGCGGCGCGCGTCAGAACGCCGGTAGCGGCAAGATCAAGGGCTTCGAGGCAGAGCTGAATGCAACGCCTGTCGACGGCTTGAACATCGATGCATCGCTCAGCCATCTTTATGGCAATTGGTCGAAGATTGACACGCGGGTTGGCAATGCCATCTTGCTCAGCGATCCAATCGTTACGCCGAAATGGAAGGCGTCGGCAGGCATTCAGTATAAGGCTGAACTTGGCGAATCCGGGTCAATCACCCCGCGCTTTGACATTTCTCATACTGGTAAGACGAGTGCTGGTCGCGTTGCCGCTGGCGGCCCGATCGAGTTTTTTGACAGCTACACGCTTGCCAATGCCCGCCTGACTTGGCGCAATGCGGATGAAGATTTGTCGATCGCGTTCGAAGTTCAGAACCTGTTCGACAAATATTACACGCCGTATCGTTTTGCTGCGGTCTATGCCTTCTCGGGCACGATCTACTCGCAGGTTGGTCGTCCGCGCGAATGGGCGGTCTCGGTTAAGAAGACCTTCTAATTGGGTCTCTCGTGTTAACTCGGGAAAAGGGGGGAGGGGTGGCTTTCGAGCCGCCCCTTTTTCTTTGCGTATCGCGCCAAAGACAGTTGACCCGGGTGCCTCGCTGCGGCATCCAAAAGATAACAATTGTTAATAAATAGTTTGAGGAGACGGGGCTTGAAACTGACACTTCCGCCAAATGTATCCCCCGGCCAGTTTTCGGCGGCGCTCAAGGCTTTTGAGGGTGTGGTCGGCGAGGGGTGGATGATGGCCAGCGATGCAGATCGCGACGCCTATTCTGATCTTTATGCCCCGGGATCCGAAGCGCAGTGGCCGGCCTCCGCCGCCGTGGCGCCTGCTTCGACCGAAGAAGTGCAGGCGATTGTCCGGATTGCAAACCAGTATAAGGTGCCGCTCTGGCCTGTGTCGCGCGGCAAGAACCTGGGCTATGGCCAAGCGGCGCCGCGATTGGCCGGCTCCGTCGTTGTCGACCTTGGTCGCATGAACCGTGTGCTCGAACTTGATCCCAAGCTTGGGTATTGCGTGATTGAGCCGGGCGTTAGTTTTTTTGATCTTTACGAACATATTGAGCGGGAAAAGGCACCGCTCTGGATGTCCGTCCCCGGCAATGGGTGGGGTGCCGTTCTCGGTAACGCTCTTGATCATGGCATTGGCTACACACCTTATGGCCTCCACGCGAAAAATTTGTGCGGCCTAGAGGTGGTTATGCCCGATGGCGATGTGATGCGCACGGGCATGGGGGGCATGGGCAATAACAAAGCAAGCCACCTTTTCCCGCTGAGCTATGGTCCAGATTGGACGCACATGTTCACCCAATCAAATATGGGTATTGTGACAAAGGCTGGCGTCTGGCTGATGCCAGAGCCAGAGAGCTCTCTTCAACTCACCCTCGATATTCCCAATGAAGAGGATATCGGCTGGGTTGTTGATACCGTCGCGCCCCTTAAGATTTCAGGCCTGATCGGGCAGAATGTTTTCATTCCGTCATGGCTCGGCAAGATTGTTCTCAAAGGGCAGCGCAAAGACTTTTGGGATAAGCCTTCCGCCATCCCGGATTGGCGCGTCAAGGAACTGTTGAAAGAGCATAAGCTTGGTTATTGGCAGGTTCAGATCCGCCTTTATGGCGATGAGACTGTCAACAAAGCCCAGGCCGATGTTATCAAAGCCGCGTTCAAGCGGCATCTCGACGCGCCGATGCACGAGGAATGGTGGCGCAAGGGCGATGCACGCAACATCTACGATGTAACTGTAGGGGTGCCCTCTGCCGTGCCTTTGCAAATGGGGGATTGGGTTGGAGGGCGCTCTGCCCATTTGGGCTTTTCGCCCGTTGTTCCCGCCAATTCAGAGCATGTGATGGGGCAGCTCAAGCGGAGCCGAAAGATCATTGCTGACCATGATGTCGATTTTTATGCGAGCTTCACAATTGGTGGAAGATTTGCAAACAATATCAATATGTTAATGTATGATCGTGATAATGTGGCTCAGGTTGAGAACATGAAGAATCTGTTCAACACGCTGATCGGTGAGACGGCCAAAGCCGGCTATGCGGAATACCGCACCCATCTGGGTTGGATGGATGCGGTGAACAGCACCTTCGATTTCAATAATCAGGCCCAGCGCCGCTATAATGAAAAGGTCAAAGACGCGCTTGACCCCAATGGCATTATCGCTCCCGGTAAGCAGGGCGTGTGGCCCAGTGTCTACCGGGCGCATGCCAAGGAGGGGCAGGCATGAAAAAGCTTTTTCTTCTCAGCGTCTTCGTACTTGCTGGGTGCAACAAAGGCGGCCCTTCGGCAGACGCGAGCAAGGGCGGTCCTCCGCCGCTGCCGCCCTATCAAATCCGCGCCGAAGCCCCGAAAGGTGATCGGCTGGCAGCGCAGAGCGATGGCGAAGCTTTGTTCTCCCATCACTGCGGCTATTGTCATCTCGCTGGGGGCATGGGTACCAATTTGCTCACCAAGCAGCGGATGATGGCAGGGGAGCCGCCGGAAAAAGGGCTGCTTGCCAATCGGACGGACCTGAACGCTGATTATGTCAAGTCGGTTGTCCGCATGGGCAAGGTCGCAATGCCGCGGCTTACTCGGGTGGATGTGACGGATGCAGAGTTGGAGGCGATTGCCGCCTATCTTGCAAAGGAAAAGAAATGAGCGTCTCGCGCCGGTCGATGCTGAAGCTCGGTCTTGTTGCCGCTGCCGCTGCAGTTCCAGCGACCCGAGGTATGGCGCAAAGGCGCCCAGTACTCGTTATCTTTGACAGTCGGCTTCCCGACTCTGTCGCGTTTGCCAAGGCGCAAGGCGTGCGGGCGATCGATCTGGCGCACGAACACGGTACGCTTTGGCGCAGCCTGCGGGGTGCACTGCCCGAAGGTCGGGTGGTTGGCATGACGCGCTGGAGCGACCTTGTTGTCGTGCGCGGCGCGCTCGAGGAAAAAGGACGCCGTCTCCAGTCTCAGCATCAGGCGAGCTCTTGCGCGCCCTTTGTTTGGGAAATGGCCTGAAACAGGGTGGCATTTGCGCTTTCGGCGCCAAGATCTTGCTTGACCGAGGCGATGCCAATTCGTAAGTTTTACATACAAATAATGATGTGACGGCTTTTTCAGGTTCGACGTTTTCATCCCAAGAGCGTCTGATCGGCCTTCACGCAGATGGAGAGACTGCTGATATGTCCGATGTGACGCTCTACCACTGGGAGCCTAACGCCAATTCCGGCAAGCCCATGCTGGCGCTGATGGAAAAAGGCGTTTCGTTCCATAGCCATTATCTCGACCTGTTGAACTTTGATCAGCACGATCCCGAATATTTGAAGATCAACCCGCTTGGCACGATCCCGGCGATGACCCATGGCGATCTGGTGCTGACGGAATCGACGGCGATCATGGAATATGTGGACGAAGCCTTTGACGGGCCAAAGCTGATGCCGACCAACCCACAGGATCAATGGCGTATCCGCTGGTGGATGAAGTTCATGGATCAATGGCTCGCGCCTTCTTTCAGCATGATCGGCTGGAGCATTTTTGTCGGCCCGTCGGTCCGCCAGAAAGACCCGGAGTTGCTCAAGGCCAGAATTGACCGGATTCCGCTTCCTGAGCGCAGAACGGCTTGGCGGAAGGCGATTTACGGGCTGTTTAGCGACGCTGAAATGGCAGAGTCGCAGCGGCGGGTTGGAGTTGGCATCCGGATGCTGGAAGAGGCGCTCTCCCAGCGGGAATGGTTGGCCAGTGACCAGTATAGCCTTGCCGATGTGAACGGCTTTAACCTTGCTTATGCCTTGCCCTTGTCGCAGCCGCATCTCTCCAACGATGAATTGACGCCCAATATCTTGCGATGGCTCCGCGCCATCTATGCGCGCCCTGCGACCAAAGCGTGCTGGGCCATGGGCAAGACCGACATGGTGAAACGGGTCGCCATTCTGGAGCAGGAGTATATCGCATGAGCATCACCCTGTATCACGGCGAACCCAATGGCCCGTCGCTGACCGTGCTGGCGGCGCTTTTTGAAAAGGGCGTTGCCGCAACGCTGGTTAAGATCAATCTCGCCGCTGGCGCGCGGCACGATTTGGCAGTGGCGCATCAGGCAGAAGTCGGCATGAGCATCGAAGGCGAAGGGCCGGTGCTCGTCGTCGATGGGGAAGGAATGACCGATAGCGTCTTCCTCGCCTGCTATCTCGATGAAATCGGGGACGGCCCGACCCTGCGCCCGACCGAGCCTTACGCCCGATGGGAGATGATGACCTTGTGCCGTCAGATCATTGAGCGCTGTGCGCCTGCAGCTGCATTTATCGGCACCAAGGCGAAGTTGGCCGGACAATTGGCGGCAATCGATACGGCGCGCTTTGATCAGATCACCGCCAAGATGCAGAGTGTTGACCTCGCCCAACGTTGGGCTGACATCCGCTCTGGCACTTTCCCAGAAGACCAGCAGGCGGATAGCGAAACGAAGATCGCCCAAGCTGTCGAGAAGGTTGAAGCCCGATTGGATGCTCGAGACTGGTTGATGGGCGATTTTTCGATTGCCGATTTGGAGACTTATGCTTGGCTCGCGGGCATGGTTGACCTTGTGCCAGATGCCTTTGCGAACAAGCCAAAGACCATGGCCTGGCTTTCGCGCGTGGCGGCTCGTCCGAGCGTTGCGAAGGCTTTGTCCCTCGCCGAGACCGGCGATCCCAAGGTTTGTTGGGCACCGGGGCCCGAGATCAATCGCTGGGGATAGAGCTCGGCAGGATCGGAACACGATTGTTTTTGGGGCTGGATTGTCCTGAAATTTGGCTAAACTGATATCAGCTTATCCGGGCAGCGCCTCGGACTTTATGGGAGACAGATGATGAATGAGATGACCAGCATCACACGCGAACAGCGCCCCTATTCTGAAGCCGCGAAAAAAGCGTTGTCGCGCAAGCCTTCGCTTTTCATCAACAATGAATGGGTCGCCTCGTCGCACGACGCAACGATCCCTGTCGAAGATCCGTCAAGCGGCAAGGAAGTGAGCCGGATCGTCGACGCG